>Ga0181350_1000633_pt1 | contig 10374 bp, 11 predicted proteins | sample Su13VDMM110DCMD_FD_130105 | JGI IMG/M metagenome (GOLD analysis project Ga0181350, IMG submission 130105) | Freshwater viral communities from Lake Michigan, USA - Su13.VD.MM110.DCM.D | ecosystem: Environmental > Aquatic > Freshwater > Lake | place: USA: Michigan | collected 2013-07-16
TCCATCGTGTCAGCTTCCATTCTATGCCTGGTAGAGCCCGGGCTTCCTCCCAGTCTGGCCCTTCTCCATCACGATCGTAGTGGACAACGATTTCATCCGCACCTGCGTTGAGCTGACATGTCATCAGACATAGAGTATGCAACTCAGTCCATGCATAGTCCTTCATTCCACGATAATAGGAAAAGTGATGGATCATCTATCTTTTGTGGATATTTTTATTTTTTGAGTTGTAACTGGGTGTGTGTATCTTGTAACTATTTTTTGGCCAACCTGGCAGCCTGGCCCAAGAAACAGTCCTTGACTTCCCAACCCCTTCCGAGATAATCTTGATTTTTGGTCACAAGTTACATACCACAGGTTACACTATTGGAAATAGAGGATTTATCGATTTTAGATGTTTCTTCTTGATCCCAAAACTTGACAGCCTAACATGAAAAAAAGTCCCTGGACATAGTAGACACAGCATGAACCGTGCCTACATTTCCTGCCTCAAGAAGATGAGAGATATGGCTGGAGTGGAGGATCTCAGTGTAGATCCCCCGGCGACGATAGCAGTGATGGATAAGGCCTACACGAACTTCACCTCCACCCGTGTAGCCTTGTCTGCACTCAGGAAGGTGTACCCAGAAGTCAAGGCGTTCGCAGATGAGATCATGAAGCGGAAGCCAGAGTTTGTCAAGATCGATGAGAATCAGAAGCCGACCGCCAAGCAGGAAGAGTCCTACATCCCCTGGCAGAAGGTCCTGGAGTTCCGTGATGAATACTACGATGTCATGACCCCGACCCAGAGACTGTTGTTGGCTCTGTACACCTATCTTCCCCCAGTCCGCGCAGACTACACTCCCATGCGCATCTTGGACAAGAAGCCCAGGAAGCTGGAGGATGGGATGAACTATGTTATCTTATGCAAGAAGCCCTACTTCCTGTTCCATGCGTTCAAGACCCACAAGACACATGGCGATCAGATGCTTGGCATCCCCGCGAAGCTGCAGGAAGAGATCCGGAAGTACCTGGAAACTAATCCTGGAGATTATCTGTTTCAGGATGGAGGTGCCCCCTGGACTTCTGCCAGACTGGCTGATACATTCAAGAAGATCTTTCAGAAGTTCCACAGCATGGACTTCGGAATCACAATGATGCGTCACTCCTTCATCACGGCGTTCCACAAGGGAACCAAGCCGTTCAAGGATATGAAGACAGTTTCAGCAAAGATGATGCACTCACCTTGGATGAATATGGCTTATCGGTTTGTAGATCTGGAAGATTAGTTCTTCTTCTTGGCATCGATCTCCGCCTTGGCAGCCTTGGCCGCATCTCCGAAGCTCAGACCTGCCTTTCTGTGCCTACCCACAGCGAGTGCATAAGCGGATGCTGCCCTCTTCTTTTTGGCTGCAGGTTCGGAAGAGGCAAGGGAGGGGGTCGGGGCAGGGGCGGTCGCCGGAGCAGCCTTGACCTCCGTCACCTTTTTGACTTTCTTGGGAGGGGAGGCCAGAACAACCTCTGGGGCCTGGGTGGGTGGGAGGACAGGCTCAGGAGCAGCCTTAGGTTTGCGCTCCTTCTTGGCTGGGGCAGTGGAAGGCGTAGGGGCAGCAGGGGAAGACATCTTCTTCTTAAGGTCGGGGATTTTAGGACATGCCTTCTCTTCTAAATATTTTACAGCCTCCTTCTTGGTCTTGGCCTTGGATAGTCCGGCAGGGCTGACAAACTCACAGGGTGCATCCTTGAAACGCTTCTGGATCTCCTCCACCTCCGGGAAGTCATCGTACGTAGAAGACTCAGAACCAGAATCACTGTTATGCGATTCTGCCTCTATGTGTTCGATCACTTCCGCCTTGGGCTTCCTGGGTGCCCGGGGCTTTCTCTCAGGAGCAGGGGGAGGATCCGGATACTGGATCTGTCTTATCAGCCGCATGGCTGCCAGTGAGTTCATTATATATCTCCAACAGATTTTGTTTCAAATAAGCGTCTCTGGCTGCCAGTGCTTCCTGGATCGTATCGTGACATCCCAGCCATACTCTGCGGACGTATACGTTGAACCGTGGAGTCTTGGGATGATGCGTGATGAACTTGTGACCTGTGGGACCCTTCATTGTTTTTAGATCCTCTGGCTCATCTTAGATACTTATGAGCAGCCCTTCTTCTTATCCATCTCCATCATAGCATTCATCTTCTCTTTTGCTCCTGGACATTTCATACACATCTTGTGGAGTTCTGCCTTGGTCTTGCCGGAGTATCCCTTCACTCCGCACTCCTTAAGAATCTTCTGCATGGCGGCGATGGTGTGCGTTGGCATTTATATCTACTTGATATTTTATCTGAGATCGTTGTCGTGCTTAGGGTTCCCGTCCAGGAAGCTGTATACTCTGGCCATGGCCCACTGCTCTTTGGATAGCTTCATAGATGCTGGAGCATCCACGCCTTTCTTGAAGGTGCCTTTCATTCGGACAGACGGAGATGGTCGCCCTCCCCTCCCCCCCGAGCTATAAGCCCCGATCCCGCGGTTGTACACTTCCTGCAGCGTCTTGACCGATACACCAGATGCCTTGGATAATACTGGCAGGGAATAGCCTCTGTCTGTTGACATCCCAAGTCTACGCAGAACGTTCTCCCTGTGGGTCATCCTTACTACCTGAACTGTTTTATGTTGAAGACCTCAGATGGTACTGCTGGGAGCGCTCCTGCTGCAGCCGTGGCGTTGGCTGATAGAGAGGTATCACCGCTAAAGAAGACCTCCACATAGTCTGCTGAGTTCAGAGCTACAACAAACTCCGCAGATGCTGCGATCTGAAAAGAACTGGAGCTGATCGACCATTGACGACCTGTGTTGGCGATCGTCGTTCCGTTCTTCTTGAGGAAGATCGTGGCAGTTTGCGTCGGCCCCGCTCCTGTATGCTGGAGTTCCACGCTGTAACTCAGAGCATAGTTCCCCTGTGCATTCGCATACACCCTGGAGTTTAATAAGAGCGTCGTCCCTTGGTTGAACTGTGTGGTGTTGAAGGTCAGAGCCTGGGGGACTGCTGTGACGGCGATGGCTTGATCGACTGTGGAGGAGTAGGAAGCCAGGCCTGGAGGATTGATGTCGATGTAGGAGATCTGTGTGATGCCAGACTGGACAGTGATGGTCTGAGGAAGCAACACATTCACTGACAGACTGGTGTTGTTGACTCCGGCGATCGTTGGACTTCCTACTCCGTTGTAGCCTACGCAGTTGTTTGTAGAGTTGGATGTTCCTGCAAGAGTGAAGACACAGTTCAGCATGATGATTGCAGTGTTGATGGAAGATGCGATGGCCATGGCGTTGGTGTTGGTCTTGGCTACAGCAGAGGTAAAGGCGAAGGCTACATTTCCTAAGGAGTGGGTGGAAGTCGTACTGCTGGTGACATTGATCAGCGGTTTCAGAATGACCGCGCTGTTTGTATTTTCCAGTGTACTCAGACTTAATCGATTCAGGACAGATGTCCCTGCTATAGCCATACCGATCGCGTTTCCAGTCACCGTCAGATCCACTCTCTCAAACTCCACCAGACCGACGTTGGTGGTGATGACTGTCGCCACATTCGCAGTATTGTTTGATGTGATCTCCATGTTGGTGAAGTAGGTCCGCATGTCCGCCGATGTAGCAGAGGAGGTATAGAAGACACCATCCACAAATACCTTACAGTCCTGGAAGGCGACCGTGTGACTGCTGGTGGAAGTATTGACGATGGACTGACCTGAGCCGCACGTGATGTTGAATCCTTGGAAGCTGACCTGTCTGTTGAAGACATCGTTGGCTCCCACACAGGCTATGGACATGCTCCCCGTAATCTCACAGACCTCATTGCCCACCTGCGATTGTAGCGATCCATTCAGGACGACGTATCCCTTGGCGAACGTAAGGTTTTCCGTGTAGTGCCCAGAGGCTACGTTGATCACACAGATGTTAGCTGCAGAAGAGATCAGCTCTGCTGCAGTGATAGCAGCCTGGATCGTCAGCTTCGGTGATAGGATACTTCCATTGTTCGCATCGTTCCCCTGAGTGCTGACATAGAACTCTGTGGTATCACGGAAAGTCAGCTGCCCGAAGTTTACTGCATCACCAGAGACTGTCCCCGCTGCCAGGTTGACAATCTTGTTGCTGGTCATATTGAGCTGACCGGTTGGGATTGCGACCTCTGTCGTTGTGTTGAGCGTTACAGCTCCTACGGATGAAGATACATTTACTGCATCCGTCCCGATCAGATATGCAGTCCCTGCCTGTGCTTCTATATAGACATCATTCGCAGCTTCCAGCCCAATATCCAACGATGAGTTGATCGTCACAGCTACACCTGCGTCTCCGTTGATGTTCACGACATCTACAATATCGAACCCAGAAATGTCCACATTCTGCACTGCTTTGAACGTCGCCCATAAGGCAGCGTTTGCAGCAGAACCTGTTGCTCCAGTAGCCCCTGATGGTCCTGTTGCCCCTTCTAATCCTTGCGGCCCTGTGGCCCCTTGCGGTCCTGTTGAGCCTTGGACACCGGTGGACCCCTGAGATCCAGTTGCACCTACGGGGCCGGTAGCACCTATCTCTCCAGACACACCCGTAGGACCTTGGGGGCCTGTTGGACCTTGAGGGCCTGTAGGACCTGTCGGGCCGACTCCTGCTGGGGGAGGGTATGCAGTTCCATTTATCGTGACCACTCCAGTGATCGCTCCAGCACCTGTCATATCGATGTTCGTGCAGTCCTGGATCTCCACGTAGCCATCTGGAAGACTGCGGCCCTGGATCACAAGATTGGAACCAGATATGGGGTACACATTCCCCATGTAGGTATCGCTAAGCATCTGGATCCCTGCAGGGGACTCCATGCGGACACCGACCAATCCATATATGTAGACGGTCTCCGGGACCTGGGGGAGGATAGGAGGAACCAACGAGGACACGATGGACACTGCTCCATTTCCAAAAATGTTCATCGATCCCGCCAGACCAGGAAGAGTCGGAGCGGCTCCAGCAGAGAGTGCGATCGTAGCAGCGGAAGCCGACACACGACTGATGAAGCCTCCGTACTCCCCCGCAGCAGCGGAATAGGCATTCAGATCAATCTTTCCGCCCAGACCGAAGGCCTGGTTGGAGGCTCCCAGTGCGTTGAGGGTGATAGCTCCGAAGCCGACCTGTTGCCCTAATACACTGAAGCCTCCATTGGAGTTGAGGACGATGTTGCCTCCCAGACCATTCTCCGCGGTGAGGTTGATACCGGCGGCCAGACCGATACTGGCTCCACGATCTACGGTGACGTTGTAGTTCGCCCCAGCGTTTTCCGCGATATTGGCAAAGGCTGTAGTCGTGACATTCCCTGCCGCACTGCTGACGTTCGCGTTGGACGCTGCATTCAAGTTGAGACTTTGTCCAGCAGCTGAACCGATGTTGACTGCGGAGCTTGGTGCTCCATTCAGCGTCGTGACATTGTTGATCACGTTGGAAGATGCATCGATCGCCGATACTGCGTTGAAGGTACTCCACTGGCTGACATCGCCTCCTGATCCTGTAGTTATGTTGTTGCCGTTCCACTGGAGGACGACTGCGTCTGGGGATGTGAGGGTGCCGACCGCGCCTGGACCAATCGTAATCGCTGTCGTATTCTGGATTTGGTTGCTGGAGGCATTGATGATGCCGTTGCTATTGAGGCTTCCAACAGTTGCTCCGCCGCTGAGACTGAGCGTCGTGCCGGTGGCTCCTGTGAAGGTAAGAGCTCCGATATGGGCAGAGGCTCCTGAGATATCGGAGGCGTTGTAGATGGAGTGTCCGTCGAAGTCGACTCCGGCTGGATTGAGGGCTGGATAGAAGCTCCAGTCTGTGATCTGTTGGATATCGTTCGCCTTAGCAAGAAGTTCAGCGTTGTAGAATAGATCTCCGTTAATAGACTGCAGAAGGTTGTTGCCACACGCATCCACTAATGTTATCTGACCATTTAATGCTGGATTCAAATACCATGTAGACGGCATGAGACTCTGGCCATCGTAGGCGATCACACTCCCACTGGCTTCAAGAAGATTCGTACCTCCTGACACAACGAACTGGATAGAACCATTCTGTGTCGGGAACAAATACCAGCCAGAGACATCCCCTGGCGCGACAACATCCTGGGTCAGCTGGAAGTATGGCTCATTCGCAGAGTAGAAGGTGGATATGTCTGGGGCCAGGTTGATGCTCTGTACCGTAGGGGCTATGCTGGTGTTCGGAAGAATAGTCGCAGCATAGGGTCTGGGAGTATCTCCGGGCGGAAGGAGTACAGGAGCAGGTGTCAGAGGGACAGCCGGAATATAGGTTGAGACTGGAGTCGGGGGCGGAGGAGGGGGTGGTGGTGCAGCCACAGGATTTACGATCTGAACCGTTGCTACACGGCTCAGATCTTGAATCGGAACGTCATCCATCTTATTAATATCTTAGATTTTATACCCCAGGAAGAACTGTTGCAAGTCTGAGAGCAAGGATGTTGAATGTCAAGGATCCTCCGCTATTCTGTGTCAGAGTAGGGATGCCACCAGTAGATACAATCGCAGAAGTGAAGAGTGGGTTAGGAGGTGCAGAGCCAGTAGCTACAACAGTCGTGCCTCCGCCAACACAGACAGGAACAGCACCTGGTTCATCAAAAAAGGAAATGACAGCCGATACGTTATAGGCAGGTGTCAGGGGGCAGACCGCGGAGATCAGATAGATTCCGTTCGCTGCAAAGGGTATGGCTCCGCTGATATCTACAGACGCACCAGAGGCTACAACAACGCCGCTGATAGATGACGAGTTTTGTGAACCAACTTCCTCAACACGACCACCCGGGGCTGGAGCATAGAGATAGGAAGGGACAGCACCACCGGATCGCTGGACAGTCTCACATGCAAAGTTGGATGCCGACATATTATGATAGAGGCAGCGATTTTAGTTTGCGATCTTGATCGCTTGGCAACTGTAGCTCTGATCGCCTCCAGAGGTCTGTAAGATACCAGGTGCACCGCCACCAGTGCTCAATGAGACTGACACAACCGTACAAGCTCCGCCACCGACAGGAGATGTGACGCTCTGAATGACCTGTGAGGTAAACCCAGCGGAACTCGCGATAGTTCCAGCAGGGGTGATATTAACTCTGCCCGTAGAGCAAACATCATAGGAGCCGGGTCCATTACACCAGAGGTGATAGAGGCCAGATCCATTTGAGAAAACAGAGGCAGGGATAGCAGTGAACGCTCCAGATGAAACGTCCAGACCTATCGCGGTGCTGTTGAGCGCGGTTGAGAGGTTCTGTGCTACGGCCGTCGCGAACATGTTCTGGGGAGCAGTACCGCCGGAACGCGCGACTGCATCGACAGAGTAGTTGTAGGGACCAGACATCTTATGCTAAAGGCCGCGATTTTAAAATGTCCCAGGTATTGCTCCCGATATCTTGAAGGCCAGAACCACGAAGTTATTCACCTGCTGTGTTCCTACGTAGGCACCATTGAAGGTCGTGTTGTTGGCAGCAGAAAACTGTATATTGTCATCCGAACCGATCGAGCCAATATCGGCGAAGGCTGCTCCACCTAATCCGACCACTCCGGTAGGACCAACGTAGCAGAAACAACTGGCCTGAGCCTGACGACTGTTCGCAGTAGAGATCCCACTGGATCCAGCCACGATCGCGTAGAGTCCTTCCCCTATCGGAGCAGGGAATGAAAACAAGGACGGAGTTGCAACAGTTCCTGCTGGAATGTTTCCTAACGAAAGTCCTGTTACCGCCAAGTTTTGTGGTGCACCTCCCAGCTTCGTGATGTCGGTCGCAGTATCTGTCAGCGTGATGGCAGTAGGATTCGCAGCACTGGAACCGAGCTTGAGTGTTCCTGCACTGGGAGCGCCGCAGATGACCGATGATCCGGCAGCTGTCGTACTGGTAAGAACAAGCGGAATCTCCGCGGCGGTGCTGCGGATGAACACGCCACCACCTCCAGCGATATCCGCGACCTCCAAGATGTTTGGATTACTGATAGCGGAACCGATCTGGAGGACACCATTCGTCGCAACGGTCTGGCAGATCAGGGACTGTGTTGCGGAGGTAGGAGACAAGCCCAGAGCATTCAGCCCACCGACAGAATCGCTGATGACTGTCGCTGCATTCAGATTAATGGATCCGAGTGTACTCGTCCTGCCCAGAATCACCTGGTTGGTCGCATTGTTGAATACCGCAACATTCACCAGCGCGTCGTCATTACCGATCTGAAGTCCACCAGCGACGTTTGCATCTTGATAGAGTGCGATACCGTTGGCAGTAGGATCGGAGAAACGTACAGCGTTCTTGGTTGGAAGTCCTCCTGCTGCATTCATCTGGATCACAGCGCTTCCAGTTCCTGAGGCATTAAAGGACAAGGTTGTGGCTCCAGCACTATCCGCAAGAATGGCAGCCGGGCTCTGTAAGTTATTTTCGGAAGATGCTCCACCTCCCGTATTCAGCTGGAAGTTGAAAGTATCCTGACTGCGCTGGAGACTGGTGTCACAGCCCAGATTAGTTCCAGTGCCTGGGGCGCTTGGGTATGACATTCTATTACTGGGCAGCGATTTAAAGATCCAGACGACTCAGAAACACTTCATCTGCCAGTGTGTCGACGACGAAGAAGCGGTGATTGGTTGTGAGGAGACGGTACTGGTGACACTTCTCATCGATCGTCTTCCCCGGCAGAACATGGCGCAGCCAGTTACGGACAACCCTTTCCACAGCAGTGTCGCTGTTGAGCTTGAAGCACAGAATGAAGTTGAGGTTGGTCCTTCCTATAGAGTTGAGGATAGTCAGCTCTTGTGCACATATTATAGTGCTTAGTCCATTGTTCCTTCCGATCGTCAGCAGCTTCGATAGTGCCTTGCTGTTCTTGCCATCCAACATGTCATCCAGGATGTGGAGGATGGGGTAGTGGTTCTTTGTCTTTTGGTTGAGCATCATGGACTCCTTGATGAGCTCCGGGTAGAACTCTGGAGAGATCGCACAGCACTTGCGGAGGGGGCCATAGATGTCGGCCTGGATGGAGCCAGTCGTCATGATGGTTGTGTGGGTCTTGAAGTACCGTTCCCAGAGGTAGATCATAGCTGTGGATTTCCCGGATCTTGTGCTGCCGATGAGTCCGAAGCTGCAGCCTCCCGCTGCTGGAATATCGATGCTGTGTATCTTACGGAAGGGGATACCATAGGTGCGGGGATCGGCTTCCATTTCTGTTGACATCTATCTAATAGCGGCGGTTTTTATCTCACCACCATTAGATGGACAACAAGTTCCTCCGCGATTTTATGAGGCAACAGGCTACGCTGATCACGACGGCGATCCCGGAAGAGAAGTCATCCGCAGTACGGGCTGCAGGGGGAGGAGGCAAAAAGAAGAAGTCCAAGTACGGAACAGCATCTGGCAAACATCCCTTCGGAGGTGATGACATGGAAGGTCGCATGGCTACGCTGATCTCAGAGAAACCTGCCAAAAAGGAGGTCTTGGCCTACTTCAAAGACCGGATCGCAGAGCTGGTGGCTGCAGATGATTTTTAGGCTTTTCTCTTTACCCAAACAATACCCTGCTCCAGTTGTTTCTTCAGCTGAGCATGGTTCACAAGCGCTATGTAGCCCTGTTTGTTTGTTTCATCCCAGATTGTCTGAGAATACAAATCATCCGCTCCTTCAAACTTTCTTGGAGTCCCATAGCTGATATTGTTGGTAGGAATAGTAGTCTTCTTTGTACTGTTCATCGTGCTGGATAAGTACAGGGGCCTATAGGCCAGTCAAGTTTTTACCCACACCCCTCAGGATGATCTCTCTTGTGAACAACACATCCGCGATTATTTTCTCTCTGACCATCTTGATCTGCTCATCATCCGTGATAGTAATCAGATGTTGGCTGAGTTCTTTGACAGAGGCGGCAAGGCTCTTGATCAGATCCAGTGTCATCTATTCTTGGGCCAGAAGATTTTCCAGGAACTCCTTGAGCAGATCCTTCAGATTCACCCAGTCAACGGAGTTCAAGATAGGAATGTGGAGCTCTATTGAGACTCCAAACGTGACCAAAGTCTCTTTGCAATACTTTTTCAAGGTACACATTGGAATATCCACAATCATCTGGCGTAGTTCTGGTTTATCCTCGTCCCACCCGTTCTCATAGGCTGACTCTATCATAGTGTAGAACCAGGTGGTCATGGTGTCGTTGTCGGAAAATGGCATCGTGCCGGATGAGTACAGGTGCCTATAGGGCTGTCAACTTTATAGGCCCATAGTAGTATGAAACTCCTACGAGTCATAAGATCGCCCAAGGCCGGGAAGAAGTGGAGAGCTGTCTTCGATGTCGATGGGCGTGAGACGCACACAGACTTCGGAGCTGCAGGAATGACGGACTATACCCTAAGTGGAGA
>Ga0181350_1000636_pt1 | contig 10356 bp, 13 predicted proteins | sample Su13VDMM110DCMD_FD_130105 | JGI IMG/M metagenome (GOLD analysis project Ga0181350, IMG submission 130105) | Freshwater viral communities from Lake Michigan, USA - Su13.VD.MM110.DCM.D | ecosystem: Environmental > Aquatic > Freshwater > Lake | place: USA: Michigan | collected 2013-07-16
CGACATGGAAGACGACATTCGGGCGGCTATGGAAGAGGTTAGCGGGAACGCGCCTGAGCCTGAACCCGTTGAGGAAGTGGTGGTTGCTCCGGAAGCGGTCATTACCGAGGCAGAAACACCCCAAGACGACACCGACAAGGCTAATGACGGACGCGAACGCGGTCCTGACGGCAAGTTTATTGCCAAACAGCCTGAAACGGTGCAAGATACTACCGATCAGCCCTCGGAGGCAGTCGCGGACCCTGCTGTAAAGCTCGCCATCCGCGCCCCGGCTTCATGGTCGCCTGCGGCTAAGGCCACGTTCGATAAACTGCCCCCCGAAGTGCAACAGGCCGTTGCAAAGCGAGAGCAGGAAATCGACCACGGACTGCGGCGCAAGTCAGAGGAAGTGAAGCGGTACGAACCGCTGGAACAACTCATTGCCCCGCGCCGCGCTCTTTGGGCCGCACAAGGGATGGATGAGGCTTCAGCGATCCGGACGCTTCTTGCCGCTCAAGACCTTCTTGAGAAGGATGCGGTGCAGGGGCTTCAGTTCCTCGCCAAGTCTTATCAGATTGACTTGAGTCGTTTGGCCCAGCCGCAACAGGGACAGGCATATCAGCCCCAGCCCGCACCGGACAGCCACCCCGAGATTGCAGCCCTCAAGCAGCAACTCCAAGTCCTGCAAAGCCAAGTCCAGACGGCGCAGACCGCGCCTATTGTGAGTCAGATCGAGGCATTCCAGAACGATCCGGCCAACCTGTATTTTGAGAACGTCCGCGACGACATGGCGGTCCTCTTGAACAACGGGAAGGCGTCGGACCTAAAGGAAGCTTACGACATGGCTTGTTGGATGAGGCCGGATATTCGCCCGTTCCTGCAAACCGCGCAGGCCCCGGCTGTTCCAGTGCAAGACAAGGCGGCGCAAGCGCGGAAGGCGGCTGTCAGCGTCACCGGGTCACCGGGTCAGTCCCGGATTCCCAAGTCCAACGGCACCATTGAGGACGATATTCGCGCGGCTTTTGAAGAAGTCGCCGGTACGGCCTAGGAGAAGATTAGATGGCATCCCCGAATGTCTCGGAAATCGCCACCACTACCCTGCGTAATCGCACGGGCAAGCTGGCGGACAACGTCACCAACAACAACGCGATTCTGTCGCGTATGCAGCGTCGTGGCACGATCAAGCCGGTCTCCGGTGGTCGCACCATCCTGCAAGAACTCGAATACGCTGAGAACGTCACTTACCAGCGTTACTCGGGCTATGAAGTCCTGAACATTTCGCCCAGCGACGTGTTCACGGCTGCTGAGTTTGACTGGAAACAAATCGCCGTCAACGTGACCATGAGCGGTCTGGAGCAACTGCAAAACTCCGGCGTTGACGCAATCATCGACTTGCTGGCCTCGCGTATCAAAAACGCCGAGAAAACCATGCAGAACGGTGTGGCTGAGGACCTGTACTCCAACGGCACCGCGTCCGGTGGAAAGCAGATCGGGGGCCTTCAGCTTCTGGTCGCTGACGACCCGACCACGGGTACGGTCGGCGGCATCAACCGTGCAACGTGGGCTTTCTGGCAAAACCAGAAGTTCCAAGCCACGGCAGATGGCGGTTCGGCTGCTTCGGCGGCTAACATCGTCCGCTTCATGAATAACCTGTATCGTCAGTGCTCGCGTGGCACCGACAAGCCTGACCTGATCCTGTGCGATGACAACTACTTCGCATTCTACGAGTCGGCGTTGCAGGACATTCAGCGCGTCACCAACCCCAACGAGGCGGATGCGGGCTATGTCTCGCTGAAGTACAAGGGGACTGACGTGGTGTTCGACGGTGGTTACGGCGGGGCTTGCCCGGCTAACCATATGTATATGCTGAACACCGGATACATCCACTGGCGTCCTCACAAAGACCGCAACATGGTTCCGCTTGAGGAAGTCCGTTCGATCAACCAAGACGCCATGGTGAAGCCTATCGTTTGGGCTGGTAACATGACGCTCTCCAACGCCTTCCTTCAGGGCGTCCTCTTCCAGTCCTAAGCCCCCGAAAGGAGCAACTGACATGGCATCGACTGCCGCAACGGTCTTCGCGACCACTCCGACTGTGGGGATTGATCTGGACGCCAAGTCCTCGACCCCGGCCTTCGCAGTCAACACGTCCATTCGTGCGAATGATGCACGTCTGCATGTTTACGCCCGCGCCTCGGAGGCTCTCGCCTCTACGGCGACCATCCTGATCGGTACTGCCGGTTCCGCGTCTTCGGATTCGGGTTCGGCTGGCTTCACGGTCAACACCACGGGCGGCGTGACTGCTGGACAATTCTTTTGGGCCAAGCAAACGGCGCTTTAAGCCTGTCAAAGTATTGACCGCATAACGGGAGGGGGTTAGGGTTCGCTCTAGCCCCCTTTTCCGTGAGCGCCATGAAAATCGTTTTGCAGCCTGAAATCTCGACCGAAGTTAGTGAAGCGGACGCTGATCTAGCGGCGTCGGTTTGGTATGCGGTAGAGAGTGGCGGCATCCTGTATGCGAGGGCTGCCGGTTCCAGCGGTCCGCATCTGCACCGCGTCATTGGTGAGCGAATGACCGGCGCACCTCTTGGCAAGAGCGTCGTTGACCACATGAACGGCAACAGCTTGGACAATCGCCGCGAAAACCTGCGCGTGGTGTCGCACATGGAAAATATCAGAAACCGAGGCGGTGCTAACAAGAACAGCACGTCCGGTCACCTTGGGGTCAGTTTTCACAAAGGGAAGGGCCGATGGCGCGCCTATATCATGCTGCCCGGCGTGGAGCGGAAGCAAAAGATGCTTCATCTAGGCTATTTTGATACGGTGGAGGATGCGGTAAAAGCTAGGCTAGAAGCGGAGCGCGAGCATTGGGGCATCCAGCCCCGCCGCGCCGATGCTCACGGCCTGTCCCTGATCCTAGCCTCCACTGGGGTTAGGTGATAGCTTAGCGGCTCTCGGCTTCGGTCGGGGGCCGTTTTGCATTGTGGAGGATGCTATGGAAAAGCCTGTTTATGAACGAGCCGCGCTAGTCATCGCGCAGTCTGTCTACCCAACTGCATGGGGCGGTGAGGCGGTGCGCTATTCGCCAGACCATGCGGCTAGTCGCGGAACGATGGCTATTCAGGCGCTCCGCAAAGCGGGGTTCAAGATTGTGCGTGACCGATGATTAACGTCGTCAGCGTCCGCGTCGGCCAGAAGTACGGGATAGAGTACGTCACCCGCCTTCACGACGGCATTGCCCGCCATTTAGCAGAAGAACAGCGCCATTGGTGTCTGACGGATGACCCGGAGAGCCTACCGGAAGGCATCACGGCCATTCCGCACAACACGACGCTTCCGGGTTGGTGGCAAAAGGTGTTCCTATTCTGCCGTCAAATGCCGTGGGGCCTTGGCGAAGAAGTTTTGTACATGGACCTCGACGTATGCGTGACAGGCCGTCTTGAAGGCCTTCCGCACGGCATCATCAAGGATTGGCATTGGCCCTGCTACAACTCGTCTGTGATGCGCTGGACGCACGGCGAACACGCGGACATTTGGGAACGCTTCACGAGGGACGTAATCGACCGGCCCACGGAAAGCCTTAAGGGCCTTCTCCCCGCTGGCCAGATCAACGGCGGCGATCAGGAATGGATTAGCCAAGTCAGCGCGTGGCAGACGTTCCCGCCTGAAATGTTCGTGTCCTACCGTGATGCAGTCGCATGGCCACCAGAGACGGCTAAAGCGGTCATATTCCACGGAAAGCCCAAGCCGGATGAAATCACCGAGGGTTGGGTTCCGGGCGTCTGGAAGGTCGGCGGCTTCACGGCCATGCCAGAGCTAAAGGGCATGAACGTCACGCATGACTTCGCCTACGGGAACGTGCGAACAAACGTGCTTAGGGACTTGCCGTGGTTCTCAGGTTTCGGAGAGCAGGACAAGGGCTGCGTTATCGTCGGCGGCGGTCCCTCGCTTGCGGACAGCGTTCAAGCCATCAAAGACCATCGCAGACGCGGCTTGAAGATTATCACGGTCAACAACGCCCTTCGGTTCCTGACGGACAAGGGGATTACGCCTGACGCTCATGTGATGCTGGATGCGCGGGAAGAGAATCTGCACATGGTGAAGGATGCGCCAAAGAACGTGCGCTATTTCCTCGCTTCGCAGGTTCATCCATGCGTGTTTGATGCGCTTTCGGGGCATGATGTTGTTCTGTGGCATAACGCGATGGGCTCCGGTGAAGAGCTTATGGAAATCATCAAGCCGTGGTTTGACGACGGCCCGAACCAGAAAGCGTGCGTTCTGGTGCCGGGAGGCGGGACTGTAGGCCTTCGGGCAATCAATCTGGCGTGGCTGTCGGGGTACAAGAAAATCCACCTGTACGGCTTCGATAGCTCGTATGCGGATGGCAAGCACCACGCCTATTTGCAGAGCCTCAATGACGGCGAGCCTACGCAAGAGGTCGTCTTAGCCGACAAGACGTACATCTGCGCCCGGTGGATGATTAGGCAGAGCATGGAATTTCAGCAAACCTATCTGTATCTTCGCGAGCGTGGCATTAAAATTCTGGTCCACGGGCGCGGGCTGATACCAGCAATGGCGAGGCTTTTGGGATGATGTTGGCTCTAGGACTTCTAGCCGTCTGGCTGCTTTGGCTTGCCGCGGTCGGTATCTTTGTGAACACGCGCCGATGAAACAGATAGACGGCCTCTGGTGGCCTGATTTTGACGTTCGCTGCCGTAGCGCGGTGGTAACTGAATGCGCCGCTGCTATTCCCGTCGTTCTGCCGCTGGTGAAAGAAAAGCGCGTTTGCGTCCAAGCGGGCGGGAATGTCGGTGTCTATCCTCTCTCGTTGGCCAAGGTGTTCGATCAAGTCATCACGTTTGAGCCGGATTCCGACAACCTAGATTGTCTGGTGCAGAACGTCACGGCGGACAACGTGACGACCTACTATGCGGCTCTTGGTGCTGAGGTCGGGACGTGCGGCGTCCTTCGCATCGACACGGACAACTGCGGGTCTCACAAGACGCTTCCGGGTACGGCTGTGCCGGTCCTGACCATCGACGGTCTCAACCTCGACCAGTGCGATTTGATCTGGCTGGACATTGAAGGAGCGGAAGCGCAAGCGATTGACGGAGCGAGGGCGACAATCGAGAAGTTTTCGCCTATCATAGCGCTTGAAGAGAAAGGGCTTGGCGCAAAAGCCGACTTGCCCGGTTATTCTCGCCTTATGCGTATTGGAAACGACACTGTGTATCGGAGGACATAGATGGATTATGTAGCGCCAGACGGACGGGACCGGATTATCCCCCGTTTCCACATCAAGCCGGTTCGAGACAACTTCCAATCGGAGAAGCAGGGCCGAGAGGTCTGGACCGACGTTGAGTACGTTGAGCTGATCGTGCCGGGCGATAACAAGAACATTGTTGACGTGGCGGTGAAGGACGAACACCGCGACCGCTGGCCTACCAAGTACGCCGCGTTCAAGGCCAACATGGAGGCCCCTGAAAGCGGAACGCCGCTGGACGAATGGGCGGGCGTGGGCCGTAGTCAGGTCATTGAGCTTAACAGCGTCCACATTCGCACCGTGGAGGCTCTTGCGGGCCTGTCTGATAGCCAACTTGCCAAATGCGTGCCGATGGGCGGTCAAGCCCTCCGCGCGAAGGCGCAGCGGTTCCTAGAGCAGACTGAGGCTGAAAAGCCCCTTGCCGAAATGACGCAGCGCATCCGTGAGCTTGAGGAAAAGCTGACGGCGGCTCTTGAGGCCAAGAAAGAGAAGGAAGCAGCATGAGCGGTCTGGAACGCGACGTGATGTACAAGCCGGGCGCTTGCTTCTTCAAAGAGGGCAAGTTCTTCATGTTCCGCTATCAGGCGGATTCGTCCTCGGTCATCGGCCCGCGCGTGGCGACTGACGCTGACAAGAAGGCCCATGCTTTCGAGTGGAAGCAGTATCTTGCGGAGGCGTTCCACGACGCACCGCTAGAGGCTTTTGATCACGACGGGGTGGATGGTCCCGGCGGCGCTGCCGCGCCTATTGAAACCCCTCCGACGCCTAAGAAGCGCGGACGCCCTCCGAAAGCCTAAGACATGGCCGATTTGCTCTCCATCGTGCAGCGCGCTTGTCGCCTGCTTTCCATTCCGGTTCCTACGGAAGTCGTCGCATCGACTGACACTCAGGTTCAGCAACTCTATGCGCTGGCCAATGAGGAAGGCGACGAACTAGCCGGATCGTATGATTGGCAGATTATGCGTCGGCAGCATTTGTTCGACACGATAGCGAGCGCGGTTCAGTCCAGCGCCATCCCGTCCGACCTTGACCACTTCATCGCTAACTCGTTCTTCAACCGAACGACCATGCGCTATATGTACGGGCCGATCACGCCGCAGGAATGGCAGGCGATACAGGCACAGCCTCAACTCAATCGCGTCTTCCTCGCCTTCGTTGAGCGGGACGGGCAGTTTTTGGTTACGCCGACGCCGGGCGCTGGCCAGACCATCGCTTACGAGTACATCACGACGCATTGGGCCAAGTCTGCTGAAGGCGTCCCGCAGCGTGAGTTTCTGGCTGATACGGACGAGACGTATCTTGATGACAAGCTGTTCCCGCTTGGCCTCCGCTGGCGCTTCCTGAAGTCTAAAGGGTTGGACTATGCGGAGGACTTCCGCACGTACCAGAGCGAGAAGACGCAGCGCATGGCCCGCGATGGCGGCAACACCATCATCGACTCAACGGGCGGCAACTACTACGGTTGGGCCACTAACATCCAAATGGGCGGTTTCCCCGGATGATCCTGTTCGTGACCATCGCTGATACAAAGAATCAGGAAACGCAGCGCAAGAAGATCAACGCGCTGTTTGAGGCTTACGCGCCGGGTTACGGTTCGGCGCTTCCTGACGTGGCCGACAGCCCCGAAGGCCGTCTGTTCTACATCGGCTCGCAAGGCTATCAGAATCGTTCCGGATCGTGGGTGGCGCTATGAGGCAACCAGCACAGCGATACGGTCGCCAGCCGCTTCAGCCCGTATATCAGCAGCGGGTTTCGATTGGTCGCGCTATTCCTGCCCCGGTGGGTGGCTGGGATGCACAATCCCCGCTGGCCAATATGCCGCCTGAAAACGCGGTCATTCTTGACAACTTCATTCCTCGCGCGGGCTATGTGGAACTGCGTAAGGGCTATGTGCCGTGGCAAGAGGGCCTGCCGCTCCCGACTGAGACTATCATGGTCTGGCGCGGTCATGTGCAATCGACGGCTGACGACATTTTCGCAGCGTGTGGCGGCTCGATCTATGACGTAAGCAATCAGAACGATGCGCCGGTTGAGGTCTTCACCGGGGCGGGCAATGCGCGCTGGCAATGGGTGAACTTCGCCAATGACGCGGGGACGTTCCTGATTGCCGCTAACGGGGCATCGGTGCCGATCTATTACAACGGCACGACCTTTACCGATACGGCCATTACCGGAACGGCGGGGGTTATCACGTTGGACCCGAGGACGCTTGTGGACGTGATGGACCACAAAGGGCGCTTGTTCTTTGTGCAAGAGGACAGCCTGCGGATTTGGTTTCTTGAGCCGTTCGCCATTCAGGGAACGGCCAATCTGCTTGATCTAGGCCCTATCTTCGACAAGGGCGGGTCGATCATCTGCCAAGCCACTTGGACGCTGGACGGCGGTTCGGGCGCGGATGATCTGGCGGTGTTCGTCACGACGCAAGGTCAGGTGGCGGTCTATCAGGGGCTAGACCCTTCGGATGCGAATAATTGGGCTTTGGTCGGGGTGTATGACCTTGGCCTTCCCCTTTCACGCCGGTCGCTCATCAAGTATGGCTCTGACCTTGTATTGCTGACGACTGACGGGGTTGTTCCTCTCTCGCAAGCTTTGAAGCTCGACCGCGCGCAAGAGAACCTTGTGGCCCTGACGCAGCGTATCCAGAACGCGTTTCAGCAGGCAACGCAGCGGTATCGTGGCAACTTCGGATGGGAGGGGACGCTTTACCCCAAGGGTACGCTGGCCGTCTTCAACGTCCCGACAGCAAACCTGTCCCGGTCTGAGCAATATGTGCAGAACGTCCAGACGGGTGCATGGTGTAGGTTTACGGGCATTAATGCATTCTGTTGGGCTGTGGCCAACGATCAGATGTACTTCGGCGCGGCTGACTCGGTTTGTCTTTGGGACACGGGCTATGCGGACAATACGACCGGAATTGTCGGGGATATAAAGACGGCGTTTAACTACTTCGGTTCGCGCGGGAGCTTGAAGAAGTTTGAGATGCTGCAACCGATCCTCCGGATTTCAAGCGCGCTTGCCCCGGCTGTCCAGATTGTGACGGACTTTAAAGAGGCTGTCCCAACCGCAGTTCCAACGTCTATCTCTGTAACGGGCGCGCAATGGGATTCGGGGCTTTGGGACGTGGCCTTGTGGTCGCCTAGCACTCAGACGCGAGATAGCTGGACCAGCGTAACCGGGATTGGTTACTGCGGCGCGGTACGGATGAGGGTGTCGCCTAACCCTACCAACTACATTGATTTGGCTGTCGATGACGACGACGTGGTTTCATACGACGGAGACGGGATTGTAGCTGTCCAAGCCGCCCGCAACACGAACGCCCCTTGCGAAATCATTGCCTTCAATGTGAAGTACCAGAACCAGACAGGCGGGCAGCTTTGAGGCTAATCTCTGGCCCGTTCTCGCCTCTAGTCGCTCAGTGGGTAGCGGACCAGATCGGGCATGGGCTGGATTGGGGGCCATGCGAGGCTATCGGGGTTGTCGATAAGAACGATAATCTCATTGGCGGCGTGGTTTTTAACCAGTATCAGCCTCAATACCGCAACATAGAGGTCAGTTTTGCCGCTATTCGGCCTAACTGGTTGACGCCTAACCTCGTCACGGGCATACTGAGCTACGCATTCGACCAGCTTGGATGCAATCGGATCACCAGCCTGACGCCCAAGAAACTGCGTCGCGCTCGCCAGTTCCTCCAAAAGTTTGGCTTCAAACACGAGGGAACAGTTAGGGCGGGATATGGTGACGATGACTGTATCATTTCCGGCCTTCTGGCGAGCGAGTGGCGAAGCCATCGCTTCAATAAAGGCCGCGTAAATGTCGAAACCGAAGCCACCGGCAGCCCCTGACCCCGTACAGCTAGCCAACGCTCAAGGCGCGGCTAACACCGCGACGGCGCGTGAGCAGCAGCGGTTAAACATGGTCGGAACTAGTGGGCCCCAAGGGACCACGCGCTACGTTGCGGACCCGACTCAGCCCGGCGGCTACCGCCAAGAGACGACGCTTTCGCCCGGCGAGCAGCAGAACTACGACCGCTCAACGTCGGTCTACGGCTCCGCGCTGGATACGGCTGGGCAGCAGATTGGCCGCGTGAACGATGCGCTTGGTCAAGGGCTGAACACCGAAGGCTTGCCGGAGCTTCAAGGCTATAACGCGCCAGACTTTGACCGCCAACGGTTTGAGGATTCGGTTTATGCGAGCCAGACACGTCGCCTTGACCCGCAGTTTGACCGGATGGAGCGCTCGCAGGATGCGAGACTTGCCGCTCAGGGTCTTGGTGCAAACAGCGAGGCGACGCGAAATCTTCGCCAAGATTTTGCTAGAGATCGAACGGACGCCTATTCCAACGCCGCCAACCAAGCCATTCAGGCCGGTGGAACGGAACAATCTCGCGCTATTCAGCAGGCTATTGCCGGTGGGACATTCGGTAATCAGGCGCGGACGCAGGGCCTTCAAGAACGGGCATACGTCCAGAACCAGCCTCTTCAGCAGCTTCAAGCCCTGCTAGGCACGGGCCAAGTTGGTATGCCTCAAGGCATCCAATACAGCCCGACCGGCGTAGGCCAAACGGACGTGCTTGGCGCTAACGCCATGAGCCTGAATCAGCAAAACCAGAACTATCAAGCGCGCATGGGCCAACAGAACGCGTTGATGAGCGGTCTGTTTGGGCTTGGGTCTGCTGGCATCGGCGCTTGGGGCGCTCGGGGAGGTTAAGATGGCCCGCGCTCCCATGCCTGCCCCGCAGATGATAGAAACCCCGGCAATGCGCCGTAGCGCCATGCTGGCCCAAATGCTTGAGCAACAGCGCCAGCCTGTCGAGATCAGGGGCGGCTACGGCGAGCTTGCGGCTAGGCTCTTGGGTCAGGGCATCACGCAGTTTGCGTCGGGACGAGCGGACAAGAAAGCCGCCGAAGAGAGTGAAGCCCAGCGCCGGGCGCGCATTCAGGCCCAAGCGGCAATCCTTGGCCTCGGCGGCGGCTCAACGCCAAACCCGATGGCCGAAGCGTTGTCGCCTGCCCCCGCCGCTCCGTCCGCGCCCGCTGGTCCCGCGCCGGTTGCGCCTGTCGATGGCGTTCCTTTGCCGCCGGTCGGTCAAATGCCGTCCGCGCCGCAACCAATGC
>Ga0181350_1000641_pt1 | contig 10292 bp, 9 predicted proteins | sample Su13VDMM110DCMD_FD_130105 | JGI IMG/M metagenome (GOLD analysis project Ga0181350, IMG submission 130105) | Freshwater viral communities from Lake Michigan, USA - Su13.VD.MM110.DCM.D | ecosystem: Environmental > Aquatic > Freshwater > Lake | place: USA: Michigan | collected 2013-07-16
TACGCTGTAAAGCAATGCGGCACATGCGCCCAAACCCTTACGGAATCCTCCTATCGGGTGTTTGTGTTTTTAATTGGATGATTGTGACTTGCGAATATATGGGGATTTCACGAAAAACGTTCCATTACTGTCTAACCCACCAACGTCAGTCTCCTATACCCTCACACGGGTATCGTGCATTAATTCTATACACTAACAATCAAATCTAAAAATTCAACCCTATCCGGATCAGATTCGTCCGGGTCAGACATACAGGGGTGTATCGTGTCCCTCACGCTGTTGGACGTTTCCACCCAACACGCACATTGTTAAATCAAAAAACGGTGCAAACTACGGGAATCGAACCCATCACCGCTGATAACTTAAGTTCAATCCTAAGCCAACGTTCTCACCAGATTGCAGATAGCAGATAAATTGTCTAACGGACTAAGGTTAACCTGATTGCTTCTAGCTCCCACAAAATCGCAATCATTTAATCATCGTGGGCTATATGAAAGTTAACTTACGTCCGTCAAAATTGGTTGCCCGAACTGGATTTGAACCAATACAAAGAGAGTCAAAGTCTCTTGTGCTACCATTACACTATCGGGCAATTAAATTGGCGGTGAGGGAGGGATTCGAACCCTCGGTGGCTTTTAAGGACCACGACAGTTTAGCAAACTGTATCTTTAGACCACTCAGACACCTCACCATAAAATCTTTGACATCTCCGATTTCTTCAAGGGACGATTTTATCAGTCCTCGGCTCTAAGTCAAGTAGAGTTGTATTAAATTGGAGGAGAGAGAGGGATTCGAACCCCCGGAGGCTTTCACCCCTACGGTTTTCAAGACCGTCGCCTTAGACCACTCAGCCACCTCTCCATGTTGAAAGAACTATATGTAGTATAAACACAAACGTGTTGATGTCAACTACAAACTAAATTTTCTACCGTTTAAAGCCGCCTTACCATTCAAATTTGTTTGAATGCGTCTAAGCAGGGTTTTCGCCCCTCGTTCACTGTGGCGTGAATACGTCTAAACTAGCAAATTGGTAGGGGTAGGTGGATTCGAACCACCGCTTTACAGATTTTAAGTCTGTTGACTCTGCCGCTGGTCTACACCCCCGTTAAAATTTGGTGGGCATGGTAGGACTTGCACCTACACCCCTTTCGGGACGAGCTTCTAAGACTCGCATGGCTTCTATTACATCACATGCCCAATTTGGTGGCGACGACAGGATTCGAACCTGCACTACCGGAGTTCTCAACCCCGTGACTCCTTCCAGTTGGTCTACGTCACCATATCAAAGATCAAAAATTGGTCGGCCACGTCAGAATTGAACTGACTCCACATGCTCCCAAAGCACACGTGCTACCGTAACACTTGTGACCGATTAAAATGGTCGGAGTGACAGGATTTGAACCTGCAACTTCTTGCTCCCAAAGCAAGCGCTCTAGCCAAGTTGAGCTACACTCCGATAATACTGTTACTCTATATTCAACAACTTCAAATACTTATTCTCAGGTTCAGGGAAGATACTGTCGGCAACCTTCTTGATTGCCATGTAGTAACTATACGTTGGAAACCTCTCCAACATCATCCTGTTTTTAAGGTACTCTAACTGTACCTCGTTGTCAACGTCATTCTTCAAGTTGTAATCAGACATATTTTCTTTTGTTAAAAATGGTACGTGGGGAGGGACTCGAACCCCCGATAGGCACGGTGTAAACGTGCTACTTTGGCCACTAAGCTACCCACGCATCTCAGTTGTTCATACATACTAACACCAAATTTCAAATTGTCAAGGAACTATGAAAAAGAAAAAACCGTTGGTTTTTAGACCAACGGTTTTGAAACTTACCTTCAACCGTCGATCCGTCTAGCCTAAGCTAGGTTGTGGGGCAGCACTTAGAAGTGCTGAGACCAAACTGGATGACGACAACTGAATGTTCATACGACAATACATATTACGAAAAATTAAAAACGTACATTATTTTTGAACCAACTGTATGTTTTTTCAAGACCGTCTTTCAAATTTGTTTTTGGCTTCCATCCCATAGAACAAATTCTGGACGAGTCCATTAGCTTACGAGGAGTTCCATCTGGCTTTGTTGTATCCCACACAACTTCACCTTCATATCCCACCACGTCTTTGACCAAATAAACTGCTTCTCGTATAGACAAATCAGATCCATACCCAACATTGATGTGAAGTGAACCATCATAGTTGTTCATTAAAAACAAACAAGCATCTGCCAAATCATCCACGTAAAGAAACTCTCTCAACGGAGATCCAGTTCCCCAACAAACCACCTCCGATTTGTTGTTTATTTTAGCTTCATGAAACTTACGAATCAATGCTGGCAACACATGTGAACTCGTCAAATCAAAGTTGTCGTTGTCACCGTACAAATTACAAGGCATGGCAGAAATGTAGTTGCTTCCATACTGATGTTTGTATGACTGACACATCTTGATGCCTGCGATCTTTGCGATGGCATAGGCATCGTTTGTTGGTTCAAGCAGTCCTGTGAGTAGATGTTCCTCTTTAATCGGCTGTGGAGCGAATTTAGGATAGATACAACTGCTTCCAAGAAACAATAACTTTTTCACGTTGTGAGTGTAACTCATGTGAATAAGATTATTTTGAATCTGCAGGTTGTTGTATATGAATTCTGCCTGTTTTGTACTGTTGGCAATAATTCCACCAACAGTAGCAGCAGCTACAAAAACATACTCTGGTTGAACGTCGTCAAAAAACTTTTCTACTTTGCTTTGATCTCTAAGGTCCAGATCTTGACTTGTGACACCCGACAAATTTGTGTATCCATTGTTTAGCAATGTTCTCCAAATTGACGATCCAACCATACCACGATGTCCGGCGATATAAATTTTCGAGTCTTTGTTCATATTTGACCATCTGAAGAAAATTCCAGATTACAATTAACTAGTTTGTTCTTGGCACAAAACACCTTCATATTGTTGAAATTCAAATATAACTGTGTATCGATTTGATATTCAAACGGCTTCATTTGCATAATCTTTTTTGCACCAATCGGTGATAATAGAAATCCGTATAGACAATTCAGTTGTCCTTTTGGTATAACCAAATTGTCGGTATATGATTCAAACCTACACTCTGATCCAACACAATATCCAAGATAACACAAATCAAAATCTTCTGGTAATTCATTTTGAATCAATTGAAGATCTGAATCAAACGTATCGGATATGGTTATGTCATCTTCAAAGATCAAATAGGTGTGTTGGTTTGTCTCAGCCTCACTACACAACTTCATGTAACTGTATAATATGGCAAGAGATCCTGTGTTGAAATGTAGTCCGTATTCGTGGTCTGAAGGATTATTAATTCTACTCAACGCATCAGTTGTAATGATGTCATGTGAACCATTTGAGTCAATTAGGTTTCCATCTACCGCAGTAAAAATCTCGTATGCGTTGTTCAACCGATTTGATTTTGTAAACTCATTCTGTATGTGTCGTCGTCGATCCAAACGTCGTTGAAGATTCAACACATAGATTTTATCTATTGATATCATAGCAAAAAACCGCCCGTAGGCGGCGATGTTTATCCGTTCAACTTTCCTTTTTCATGACAATTTCTACTCAACGATAAAATCTCATCAAGACTCTCTTTGACTCGAATTGGATGTTGTAGATTGTTTTTTGTGAAGATCAAACTGTGAACCACCGATGGTTCGATGTTGATTACCATATCAAGATTGATAAGGTTAGGAATGTATTTTCGATTGGTTGTATTCTCGGTTCCATCGTGACCCGGATCCAATACGTTTAGTTTAACGAAGTGCGCCATATTTTGTGTGTAAAAAAGATTAACCGGCACCAACTGTAACATTGGTGCCGGTCAGTGTCAACTGATTTTTAGTTCAATTAGAACGTGAACTTAACTCCGGCAGAATATACAACCGTACCGGCGAACTCACGGGTAGCAAAGTTGTATTGTTTTGTCTTGAAGTCGTTATCAAACCAACCAACTTCAGCATAAGGAGATACAGTTCCAATACGAGTAGTAAAGGGACGAGCCAAAGTACCCTTGACCTGAAGCGTTTCATAGTTGTTGACATAACCATACTCAACGGCGGGAGTTACGGTAAATCCATAGAACAACTTCTGTGTACGATATGCCCCGACAAACACACCGTTCTGATGCAAATCAATGTCGAATGCACCACGAACATATGGCGTAACGTATGAATTGGCCAAAGCGAGCTTTGTTCCAAACTCAGTGGAATTAGGAATTCCTGCAATACCGCTTTGGTGACGAGTGACATCGCCGGTCAAACGAATTGAGAAGTCCTTGTTAAGTTCAACACTCTTGCCTGCACCAAGCACCCAGTGACTCTGATCGAGTCCGTTGTTTGGCAACAGTGTACCACCGAGATACACATCCGCAACTCCAATTGACTTGATAGCACCAACTGTCAAAGCTGGGGTATTGTCAGCACGGGATACTCCGTTTACAATGTAATGGTTGTTATAGCCGGCATCAACGGAGATATTAGCAACATCAGCTGCGTTGATAGAGACGACAGCAATAAGAGCTGCCCACAATACTAGTAGTTTCTTCATATTTTAATTTTTTTTATTTTAGGTTTACCAAATCCATCGACACTCGTCGAATTCATTGTCGTTCGACCGGGCAAAAAATCCGACTCGAACATTAGTGAGTCATAACTATATCCCAAAATCATCATCGTGTCAATGATTTTAATTGGAATCAATACATAGTATGTTTATTTTTATAAGATCAATCATTTTAGAAGGTTTGGCACAATCAAATGATTTGTATTCATGTAAGAGATATATAGGTGCACAAAAAATGCCAGAGAACTTAATCTCTGGCATTAAATTGGTGGGTATGGAGGGAGTCGAACCCCCACGCCTTTCAGCGCAGCATTTTGAGTGCTGTATGTCTGCCATTCCATCACATACCCATTAAAATTAAAATTCAAACGAACTACTAAAAATTTGCGGGTATTGAAAGATTCGAACTTTCAATGCGGATATAAAGTGACCTGTTATATTCCGCTACTACTCCAAGTAGACACATACCCATAAAATTGTAGACCGTGGTGGGATTGGATCACCCACAACTAGTTTCAAGGCTGGTTAAGCTATATCTAGCACCCGTCTGACAGACACGATTTGATTCAACTACACTTGGAAACCACTCCAAGTAACGTACTTCGTGCTACCCATCATCCGTATGTCTAATTCCATTAGACGGTCAAAGTGGTGGTCTCGCCCGGATTCGAACCGAGACTGCGCTCAAATCTAGAGCATATCAGAGGTATAAGCTCTGCATTCTACCATTAAATTACGAGACCATTATTAAAATTGGTAGCGGGAGAGGGATTTGAACCCTCGAGGCACTAAGGCACCACGTTATGAGCGTGGCCAGATACCGGACTTCTGACATCCCGCAGTCCATAAATTTTCAAAAAAACAATGATTAGGTTAACCCCAACATCCATATGTTGGGTAATCAAAAATTGGTAGCGGGTGAAGGAATTGAACCTCCAGCTTCAGCTTATGAAACTGACGAGTTACCGTTACTCTAACCCGCAATTGTAAAAGAACAAAAATTGGCCCGACTGTTTTTTTATTGAATCCTAATCCAGTCGGACGATTAGGATACCATGACTCATCCCCGCAACCAAGAAGTTTTTAAGAGATTTCCAACTCTAGGGGTGTTTTGGTTATATACCCTCCACCACCGGTTTATTTAGCGCCCACAGTGGCAACCGGAAAGTTCCTGCTGAGCGTTTTGATTTTTCAATCAAATCTATTAAAGAACTAATTATAGTATGAACTCATGTCATCCGTTTGATTTTTTTCGTACTAAAGTGGTATAGGCAGGGGGATTCGAACCCACCACGTCGTCTCATTGAAAGTGAGAAATGTTAACCGATTACACCATGCCTACATTAAAAATTGTTTCTGATTGATAGAACGAACGGACCATTTTAAAGAACATCATTGTCGCGATTTGACAAACCACAAAATCTGCCTACCATCACAACAAAGACGGCGTATACTATCAATCCTATTGCCACATAAATAGTTGTCATCGTAAAAATCTTCTAAGTTTCATGTTATGACATACGAACTTGATTGTGGATTTATCCTACACCACAACTCGGTTGCTGTCAACAGAAAAGTTGTTTACCAACGTCATTTGTGGTCGAACATACTGATTCACCGAATGAAAAACCATCTCTGGATTAACTCGAAAATCATTCTTTTCGTCGATAATAAGTATCTGAGTATTTTCGTTTCGATACATTTCAATCAATTCTTTTGTAACCTGTAATCCAAACATATTTGCATCTGGATACTGAGTTATGAATGGTTCTACCACCCGTTTAACATCCGAAAACAATTGACTCAACTCTGAGGATTTTGGTTCTTTTGCCAATTGGTAGATATTAGAAAAGAACGCATAAAAGTCGTTTAACTTGATTTTGGAAACAGATGCGTCTGAATCTCCAATAACCTCGTCGTACATTCTTTTTATTTCAACAACGCTTTCGTGTTTACTGTAACTACAATAATTGAAAAACCTTTTAAGACCAAACGTAACGTATCTAAAATTGTTGATCGTTTCAATGTTTACGTTTGTGCCAAATCTAATTGCCTCATTGGCCTCCTTAATACGTTTGACTTCGTATCGTGTATTGTTGAACTTAAGATCTCCCTTGTCAATTCTCACCGAATCTCGAAACAACAAATACAAAGCAAATTCTCCTTCACCAACTTGGACTTTCTTGTATTCCAAAAGTTTAGGGTTGCTCTTGATAAAAGAAAATGCGGATTCTACAGTTTGATCCGTCAATCTAAACAACGTCAAATAGTGAACCAACAATTGATGATCATCATTGGAAACTTCAGTACCAAAAAACACTTTCCATTTGAGTTGAACATATTCATCGATGCTAAATATTTCTGGAGTTGAAGTCAATGATTCGATTGTTTCTTTTGAAACAATATAACGAGCGGACTTTGGCTTGACTTCAACTACACAATCAAACATGCCCTATAACTAGGGCAATACGTAAGATTGACTCTGGAAATTTTAAAAATTCTTGTGGGTCAACTCAATGAAACTCTATTTCCATGCGTATATCATGGATTGAAACGATCTGGATAGTACAGTTACGTAGTAAAATCCATTTTCAGATAGTTTTGCAGCAAAGTTAAACCGTTCAACAGTTCTTTGTTGTTCGGTAATGGTTTGATCTTCATGATATTCAATTGCCATTTTTTGTATCTTATCCCACGATGTGTTACTTACGTTATTGAACACAGTTTTTTCATGTCCTTCAATATCAACTTTTAGAAAATCAATTCGATCAAAATTGTGTTGTGCAACGTATTGATCAAACGTAATACACCGTACCTTTCGTGTATTTTTATATGGCCACTGATTAACATCAATTGATCCTTCTGATTGTGAGATTGCAACGTTGTCAACAATCCAATTCGATGCTTTATTTCTCACTAGAGCCTCATAACAATCAACATCAGGTTCCACACAGTATATCTTTCCTGCTTTTCTTCGTTCTGCATTTAATGCAGCCATACCAATGTTTGCACCCAAATCAACGTAAATATCACCATCGATTATTCCAGGTCCAACGTTGTTTAGATCATCGTGAATCAAATTACTCCACGCCATTGTGGCTTCCCATCCATACTTGGCACCCAATTCATTGCACGATAAATTACGTTCAAATCTAGATACATCTACGATTTTTCCACCCAAGGTATATAACTGTTGATATCTATCTGATATAATTGCCATAACTTTTTTAATATATAGATGATCGTTAAACTAGAAGTTCATTAGTTTTTGTGAACAAACCGATTGAGATATTATTCATAGAACCGATCATCAAAAATTGGAGCACCGTGTTGGATTCGAACCAACGATTTTAGAGTTTTGCAGACTCTTGCCTTGGGCCACTCGACCAACGGTGCGTTAAATTGGCTGACACTGTAGGACTTGCACCTACAATCTTTCGGGTCAGAACCGACTGCGTTTCTATTACGCCAAGTGTCAATCTTAAACTGGAGCCTCATGACAGACTTGCACTGTCCTTTTCGGATTACGAATTCGACACATCAAGCTATCTATGTTTATGAGGCGAAATTGGGGTGGCATGTGGGTACTGCCCCCACTTAGTACGCTTCACAAGCGTAATCATTACTTTTATGTTAATACCACCATACTAAAATTTGGAGCCTCCAACAGGTATTGCGCCTGCGTTTCAACATTACCAATGTCGTGTAATACTTTTATACTATGGAGGCAAAAATGGTGGGCATGGCAGGATTCGAACCTGCAACTTCGAGTTTCGAAGACTCGCACTCTATCCAATTGAGTTACACGCCCGTTGTTAACTAACTATATACAGTGTATCACTGTTTTTGAAAAAGTCAAGGTCCAATCACCACTTTCTACACGACCAATATCTGGCTTTTGTTTTTGGCCCTGGATTGGTATCACAGTGATGTCTTGCTCTAAAACTTTTACGTCTTTTTGGATTATTCTTTTTTATAGGCATTCTTTTGCCTTTAGCTGAAGATCCACCAAATCCAAAATTTACCTTAACCACTTTTCCTTTAGGATTTTTAACGTATACTTTAAATTTCTTGACATCACCTTGCATTGGTTTACCAAGGCTCACTTTACGACCACGATATTCCGCTTCACATAATGGTTGTTTATATTCTCTCATGAATTGAACAAATTCTTTTACATCTTGTTCACTTTCAACAACATATTCATCTATATTGTCTTCATATATCTCATTTAGAAGTTCTGTTAACTTAATCATATCTATAAATATACAATTTAAAATAAAACATCGTAAAAATGGTGCTGTCGAGAGGAGTCGAACCTCTAACCTGATAATCCGTAGTCATCTGCTCTATCCAATTGAGCTACGACAGCATTGACCGATCATAGTTAACTCACGTATGCAATTACTTCGTATCGTGGGTTAAATTGGTCGCCCGAAAGATTTTCCCATGTGAAATTTATTCTACTGTTACCAACACTTTCTCCACCCTTCTTGGAAAAGGTCAACAATCTTGTTCCTTTTTGACCTAGAAGAATATCGCCGGTAACCATATCAAGTTCAAATCCTGCAGCATCCAAAGCTTTGGAAATCAATCCAAGTGTGCTCTTAAAACTTTCAAGTTTCTTCAAACCTTTCAATTCAGGAAATACTTCTAGATTTTTTGCAATCAACTTCTTTTCCGGAGGAGTTATTCTATATTCATCCGTTTTTTTTTTAGATTCATCATATCGATCATCATATGGATCATTATCACGTTGATCACGCTTATCGTCGGCGTACCGGCTTGCCTCATACTCATCTGCATCCGACATCGCATCCGAAATCTCTTTCTCTAGTTGTTTCAATTCAGAGTCTGACAGAACAACGTCTTGGCCAGTTGAATCTTTCACACTTTCAATATCAATCATTGCTTCTTCATCTGGCTCCAATTGAAGACCCGTTCCACGTTCACGCTCACCACGTGATGCTGGATATGCCGTGTATGTTACAGTGAGATCAACATCTAAGTCATCGCCCGTTTTAGGGTCGGCGATTGTCATTGTTGTCTTAAGCACGCTTTCATTCAGATTTTTTCTGAGTTTAAACATGTTGTCGCCGATATTTTCAAAAAGTTTTTTCTTCATATGTCCATATAAATAGTTCCTACTATACACTTTAACAAAAAATTTATATCACAATCAAAAATGGTGGATCAGGTGGGAGTTGAACCCACATTTATCCAATTATGCACCTATCGCTTAGAAGGCGTGGCCAATACTGATCCGTTGAATTTGTTAGTAGTTATGTTATCACCAGTGATCACTGATTAAAGGGAATTGAACCCAACATTTACTAACAAAATTGGTTGTCTCTGACGGTAACGCTCCGTCGTCACACAATTATCAGTTGTGGGCTTTACTCTTAAGCTAAGAGACAATTAAAATGGCGAGGGTAGCCGGATTCGAACCTAGCAAGTCTGCACAGTGACAGTGTGCGATGTTAACCAGTTACACCATACCCCCATAAATTGGATTTTTGAAAGGATTTCACGATAAAATGTGTTCTACATTCGTTAAGGAGTCACACCTTAAACCTCCCGCTGTTGCAGGCGTTCTTCTCTTAAACTACATTCGTATCTATCTTCAAGGAAAAAGTATCAGAAGCGATCCAATACAAACCTTCTTGACTAGCTTTGTCAAATAACTA
>Ga0181350_1000643_pt1 | contig 10281 bp, 11 predicted proteins | sample Su13VDMM110DCMD_FD_130105 | JGI IMG/M metagenome (GOLD analysis project Ga0181350, IMG submission 130105) | Freshwater viral communities from Lake Michigan, USA - Su13.VD.MM110.DCM.D | ecosystem: Environmental > Aquatic > Freshwater > Lake | place: USA: Michigan | collected 2013-07-16
ACCGTATGTCTATGGAGCTACCTAGCGTTCCATCGGAAAAAATTCAATATCTTGAAACCCAAGCCGTCAAGTTTTTGCTTGAGGCTGAACAAGAAGAGCGGGATCATTCGCCCATTTATTGGGCACCGAATATTTCTGTGTACACGAGGTAATCATGCCTAGATTTTTAAACACAGAAGGCTTGTCGGTCATAGCTATTGCGGTTTGCGATAGGTGCAAGATGAAGCGACCGTTGATAGCGTTGTCGCAGGATCGAAACGCCCCCGGTCTTCGCGTCTGCGACCAAGGCTGTAATGATGAGCTAGATCCCTACAGGCTGCCAGCAAGGCAAACAGAACGAATCAACTTAAGATTTCCGCGACCCGATTTGCCTTTGAATGGCGAGGACAACCAGTCGCCGCTTTATCGCGGCAAGTACGGGCCGACATAAAGGATAAACATGGCACAAGCAGGCTACACCCCAATTCAACTGTTTTATTCAAACACCGCAACCAACGTCCCTGCGGCATTGGCAAATGGTGAGCTAGCCATCAATCAGGCTGATGGAAAGCTTTACTACCGAAATAACGCGGGCACGGTAACTCTGTTTGCTCCAACCATAACTGCTGTAAGCACTATTTCATTTGGCTCCACTGGACTTACGCCTAATACAGCCACAAGTGGCGCAGTGACAGTTGCTGGCACCTTGGTTTCAGGCAATGGCGGTACGGGGTTTAGCACGTATGCCGCTGGCGATTTGGTTTACGCCTCAGCCATAAACACACTTGCAAAGCTTACCGCTGGCACAAACGGACATGTGCTTACTCTTGCCGCAGGCCTACCTACGTGGGCGGCATCAACTGGTGGCGTAACGTCATTCAGCGCAGGCACAACAGGCCTTACACCTAATACTGCAACAACAGGCGCAATAGTGCTTGCAGGTACATTGGAACTAGCCAGTGGTGGAACGGGATTATCTTCGTTTACCGCAGGCGATTTAGTTTATTTTGCTACTGGTACGTCGTTTACAAAGCTTGCCATTGGAACTGCTGGGCAAATATTGACTGTAAATGGCGGAGGAACAGCCCCGCAATGGGCAACTGGTGCGGCTAGCGGCGTTTCTTCATTCAGCGGAGGGACAACAGGGCTTACCCCAAGCACGGCTACAACAGGGGTAATTACCCTTGCTGGCACGCTCATTGCAGTTAACGGTGGCACAGGTATTTCAAGCTATGCCCAAGGCGAAATGTTGTATGCAAATACAACAACCACGCTGGACAAGGTTACGGCCAATATAACCACCAGCAAAAAGTTTTTAAGCCAAACAGGCACTGGTACAGCGGGCTTGGCTCCGACTTGGGGCGATGTTGCAGCGACTGATCTTACGGGCACATTGCTTTTAGCAAATGGTGGCACAGGATTATCTTCGTTCACTGCGGGTGACATAGTTTATTTTGCCTCAGGCACATCGTTTACCAAGCTAGGTATTGGCACCGCTGGACAAGTATTGACCGTCAATGGTGGAGGCACAGCACCTACATGGGCGACTGCCGCGAGTGGCGGCGTTACCTCCATTAGTTTTGGCACCACAGGGCTGACCCCATCCACAGCTACAACTGGGGCCGTCACTGTGGCGGGCACCTTGGCGGTAGCAAATGGCGGTACTGGTGTAACAGCTAGCACTGGCACAGGTTCTGTCGTTCTTAACACCACCCCAGCGCTCACAAACCCAACCGTTACAAATTACACAGAACAAGTTTTTTCAGCAACTGGATCATCTTTCACAATTGATTTGGCGAATGGAACCTATCAGGCTTTGACCTTAAATGCTAATGCGTCAATTGTTTTGCCTTCATCAGTTTCTGGCAAATCATATTTGTTAAGATTAACTTACACTGGTTCATTTTCTGTGACTTTCTCGGGTGGTTCGACGCTCAAGTTCCCCGGCGGCACTACCCCTACAACCACCAGCGCAAATGGAAAATTTGATATCTTTGCTTTTTTCTGTGACGGCACCAACACGTACGGTCAATCTGTGGGGTTAAATTACTAATATGTTCAGTTCAGCAATCAAAGGCACAAAAGGAGTACAGGCCCCTCCAAACCCACCTGCAACAAACCCGCCTTGGCGAACTGTTGAGGCGTTATATCATTTTGACGAAGGAAATTTTGAAGCCTTAGCAGCTGGTGGATTTAGTGATCAATCATCTCCGCCAAAGTCAGCCACAATTTCGGCTCCACTTAACTCTTTTCCGTCATCCACATCAAACCCATTTTCTGCGTGCTACTCTATAGATTGCAGATTAAGCAACCCTGCCCCCCGCTTGATCTGCACCACAATACAAATGGGGGCTGGATCCTTTACGATTGAGTTCTTTTGTCTTTTGCGTAAAGCAGCCGTCAGTCCAGCCTACACTGTTTTTAATATAGATGCCAACAATGGTGTAACCCGTTTAGGGTGCTGGTATGGTCATCCAGCTTACGGAGAAAATTTTGTTTTGTATGGACAAAGCGGTGCCGTGCTTTACGACATGGCCTCAAGGCCCCCAATAGGAGAGTGGATCCATGTTGCTTTTGTCCGAACTGGTACAACGATGAGGAGCTACCTAAACGGCGTTCAAGATGCTAACGTTATCACTTTGTCTACTAACTTTTCGCCAGCAAGCGGCGCTACTTATCTTGCTTGCACTGACAACAACACCGCTGGCAGCGGCAGCGGCGACCCGTTTAACGGCTTAATTAGCAACCTGCGAATGACGGCTAATGTTGCGGTTTATACTGGAAACTTTACTGTACCAACCTCGCCATTAACACCTACGCAATCAGCGGGCACAAACATAGCTGCTATCACTGGGACTGATTGTAAATTTTTAGCTTTTGTAAGGCCATTCCTTAACCAAGGAACTGCTGGTACTTCGGACTTGATAATATATCGCCCATTGGACGGATCAGGCTTGGCTACAGATTGGACTGGAACACACCCAGTCATTGTTGCTGAAAGCCCATTTGGTCTTGCGTCGCGCACCGCACCAACTTCGCTTGTGCCGTGGAGCAACGCCACTTTTGGTGGCAGTATAGGGCCTGTTAGTGTGCCCGTGTCTGGAACGTCAGGAACCGCAGGGAACTCAACGTACAGCATCTCCTCTACTGCGGATTTTGGGATGGGCAACGGTGCTTACACAATTGAGTTTTGGGCATACATTATGGATGCCACTCGCGGAATAGATTTTATCAACATCAGCGCCACCCCCGGATCGCAAGAGATCCGCATATACACTGATTCTGTCAACTCTTTTGCTTGGACGGTTCAAATAAACGGCACAAAATATTTTGCCAACACTGCTTATAATGCAACACAATTTTTTGGACAGTGGTGCTATATTGCCTTGTCAAGAGTTTCGGCCACGGAAACGCGTTTTTTTATAAACGGCGCTCAAATCGGCTCCACACTAACTACAAATTACAACACAGGAAGTTCAGCCCAGCTTTTAATTGGTAACCCAAAAAGCCTTGGAGCTAGGATGGCTAGCCTTCGAGTCCTGAAAGGGGTAGGGTCTTACAACGGAACTTTTTCGCTGCCCACTAGCCCAAACACCAACACGCCTTCTGCTAACTGCAAGTTGCTATTGAATCAAGGCGGCGGCATGATAGACCAAACGGGAAAAGCCAATTTAGTTGGCGCTACGTTTCCACCATATGACTCTACAACGCAAGTGAAATACGGCACATCGTCTTTTAAAGTTAATGCAGGAACAAATGAATATTTTACTAATTACTATTTAGATTCATCCTTCGGTGGAAATATTACGTTTGGGCGCGGCTCTTTTACAATCGAGTGTTTTGTCTGGATAGCTTCATCCATTGCCGATAGAGGGTTTTTCCAAATAAATACTACCTCTGGCGGTTTTGGTGGAGTTGGCGGCGTTGCGCTTGGCATTGGTAGCTCAAACAACGCAAAGCTCTTTTATGGGACAGCGAGTTCCGCGCTAGGCACAGCAAGCTTATTGCCGTACGACACATGGAACCACGTTGCGGTGGTTAGAACAACCGTGCAGGTTAACTCGCCGTTTTCCTTGACTGGAACTATTCGAGTTTATATCAACGGAATACAAGACGCAGCGCTTACCGCTACAGACAACACTGATTACACCGCATCGTATTTGACGTTAGGTGGCTATGAAAACACCACTAAGCTTTTGAGCGGGTATATAGACGAATTTAGAATTTCTAGATACCCAGTTTACACAGCTAACTTTACGCCTCCAACGGCGGCGTTTCCAGATAGTTAAGAGGAAAACAAATGAAAATTGCAATTTTGTCTACTCCCATAGTTGTGGGTTTTCCGCATGAGTTGTTTCCAACAACAGGGTTTCCTGAAAGCGGGCCAAATCAAGAGTTTTTAACTGAAAACAATGCAAAATTTTGCTATTCGCATAAAACACATGATCCGTTGACTGAGGTGCTTGAACAGTGCGAGCCTTATGAAGAAGGTGAGTATGTTTACATTGTTAAAGCCAAGCCTTTGACAAGCGAAGAAATTGAAGCGCAAAAATCTTCGTCGATGCAAAATGTTCGATTTCACAGAACCTTGCTTCTGAAAGAATGCGACTGGACGCAATTGGAAGACGTTCCAGCAGAAATTAAATCGGTTTGGCTGGAATACCGACAAGCTCTAAGAGACATAACAAAAAACGTCACGGACGCAAGAAACACAAGTTCAATCGTATGGCCGACAAAACCCACTAACGTAACGGAGTGATAAATGAACGAAGCAAAAGTAACACTGAGCCTAGAGCTAACAAACCAAGTCGTGGCTTATTTAAGCAAGCGTCCGTACGAAGAGGTTTTTCAGCTTATTGAAAAAATTCAAAGCGAGTACAGAGCGAGCCTTGTTCCCAAGGTGGAAGAAAGCGAAGGCGGCGATGGAGCAACTTGAAAAAGATTTTGCAGTCCACGAGGCTGTGTGCGCAACCCGTTATGAGGCTATCCAAAAGTCGCTAGCGGAGGGTGATAAGCGCATGACGAAGATCGAGTACCTGTTGTACGCGTTGATGATTTGCGTGCTGTTTGGCCCGGGTGTGGCTGCCGATTTCGTCAAAAATCTTTTAGGATTATGAGATCGATCCGCTCAGCCTGTTGCTCGCAGCAAATGCCTGCTGCGTCGCCATCAAAGAAGGTGCCGAGCTTTACAGGCAGGCCAAAGCTTCTTTCTTGGAAGTCAAGTCCACTTATGAAGAAGTTGCTGGTATCGCCAACGAGGTCACAACATTCTGGCAAAAGCTCTTTGGAAAAAAATCAAAAGCCAAGCCTCTGGCGCAAGCGACAAGAAAAAAGACAAAGTATGTAGCGATCGACGAACATGCGGTGATGTCTGACATCGTCGTTCAGTTGACAAATTTTTTTAAAATTCAGGAGCAGTTGATTGAGCATCTGAGGATCGAAGAAAAAAAATCACAAACAGAAGTTGATACATCCCATTCGGTTATGGAGTCGGCCCTCCAGCGCGTGTTAATCAAAGACAGGCTCGCCCAGTTGGAAACGGAAATTCGCGAGGCAATGATCTATAACACCCCGCCAGAGATGGGTGCCATGTGGTCAAAGACGCTCGAGATGCGCAACGTGATAAAGGTAGAGCAGGACAAAGCCCGAAAGAAGCGAGATGAAGATGCATGGTTACGAAAAGAGCAGGAGCGACTTCACAACGAAAAGGTAACGTACCTAATGGTGACTATCCTATTCCTCCTTTATTTGTGGCTCCTCCTCGCCGTCTTAAACAGGATTGGAAAAGCGTGATGGGCTGGTTGGCGGCTTGTGTACTGGTGGTTTTGCTCCTGCCCTTGGTGGGCATGATGATGTTGGACAATTTGACAATTGCCACCAGAGCCGAAAAAGCTTTGGAGAAAATAGAAAAAATTGAAAAACGAATTGAGAGAGATCAACGTGAAAAAAACCGCAAACAGCCTAATTCTTTCACTGATAATCCTGTGCTTGGTGGGGTGCGAAGACCGCTTCAGATACCCATGCCAAGATCCAAGAAATTGGGAAATTCCTGAATGCAAACCGCCAATTTGCACCGCAACTGGCACTTGCCCTGAAATGCTCATAAAACCCGATGAGGAGAAAAAGTAATGGCAACCGTAGTGTATAGACAAAAAAACCGTTTGACCGCCGATGAAATTGAGGTAAGGGTTTGGGCTTTCGTTATTGTTGTTTTGGTAACCATTTTGCTGGCTTCCATGGGCATGTTTCTCTACTCGGTTTCGTTTGTTCAACAGCCAATGAACGGCCAAATGGCGGCGATTGACCGCGTGTACACGCAGCAAATTTCAACCATCATGGTTTTCATCACTGGCGTTTTAGGTGGTGTTGCTGGGCGGTCTGGTGTAAGGGCTGTGGCAAATGCGATTGCAAAAGCAGAAGCCAACGATAACGACGGGCAAACACCATGAGCCTGCTTAACCCGTACGTTCTGCTCTTCATTGCTTTGACGGTGTTTTCCGCTTTTGGTGGCGGATACTGGAAGGGGTCACAAGCCGAGCAAGATCGTCAACAAGTGGAGATTGCCCGCTTAAACAGCGAGGCGCGAGAAACTGAACAACGCATGGCGGTGGTAGCCCAGACCTATGCCCAAACTTTAAGGAAAGCCAACGATGTTGCACGGATTAAAGAAACTAAGTTGCGTACTGATCTTGCCTCTGGCGAGCGTAAGCTGTTCATTCCTGTCAAAGCGCCCAACTGCCCCGTACCAGCCACCGCAGATGCCCCCGCTCCCAGCGGAGATACAGAAACAAGAGCCGAGCTTGACCCAAGAATTGCTCAAGCTCTTGTCGATCTCACCAGCCGAGGCGACGAAGCCATCCGCAGCCTCAACACCTGCATCGACCAATACGAAAAAGTAAGGAGTCTTAAATGAACCTGTCACCAAATTTCACCCTCGAAGAACTGACGCACACAGATCACAGGCAATACGATAACTCCCCAAATGATGCCGAACTGGCTAATTTGGTGCGTCTGGCCCAGTTTCTTGAGCAGGTGAAAGAGGCCGTGGGCGGCAAGCCAGTGATCGTGAATAGTGCGTTTCGCAGTGCGGAGGTCAACCAAGCGGTGGGTTCGACCGAGCGGTCACAGCATCGACGTGGCTGCGCGGCTGATATCCGAGTCGTTGGGATGACCCCAAATGAGGTGGTTAATGCAATTATTGCGGCCAATCTCCCATACGACCAAGTAATCCGCGAGTTCGACCGATGGACGCATGTTTCAATCCCCAACACCGATGAGGCGGAACCCCGCTCCATGGCGCTAATTATTGACAAATCGGGCACAAGAGCGTTTGCGTAATCTGGGCAGACAACTTAAAATGAAGCAGGTGTAGGGCAAACAAGCGAAAGGCAGCAGGTTATGGCAACAGCAGTGGCGCAGACTTATGCCAATTTGGTCACCAGCGTTGAAGCTTATTTAGAGCGAACTGACGCAACAACGATAGCTTACATTCCGACTTTTATTATGTTGGCCGAGCAAGTGCTCGCCGCAGATTTAAAATTCCTTGGAAATCTGAGCGTTGGAAACTTTACGCTTGTTGCTGGTCAATCAATAATTCAAAAACCCGCTCGCTGGCACAAAACGGTTTCGATGAACATGACGGTTGCTGGCAATCGGCAGCCCTTGTTCTTGCGCAAATATGAGTTCCTGCGCGAGTATTGGCCGTCCACCACTGACACAGACGTACCAAAATATTACGGCGATTACGATTACACGCATTGGTTGGTGGCACCCACGCCTGATTTGGCTTACTCAATGGAAGTCAGCTATTACGAGCGCGTGCAGCCACTGGACAGCACCAATCAAACAAACTGGTTTACGCAATATGCCCCTCAGGCAATGTTGTATGGCACATTGTTGCAAGCAATGCCCTTCCTCAAAAACGACGAGCGTTTACAAATGTGGCAAGCACAGTATTCGCAAATCATCACCGCATTGAAGGAAGAAGACAAATCGCGGGTTGGTGACCGACAAGCAATAGCGCTCGACTCATGACTTCATATATTTCACCATTTACAGGGGATGTCGTAGTCCCTACGGATGTAAGTTATGTCAGCTATACGCTAGCGGCATCTTTACAGTTGACGTGGCCTGCAAACGGTACGGATGCCTCCAATGTTGCCGCTCGCATCATGGATATCCAAACGCCAAACTTTGCGTACAAGCTGCTGATGCCTCCAGCAAGTCAAACGTCCGTTGGTACGGATGCCTTGATTAGAAATTTGGGCGCGGTCAATTTGGAGGTTACGAATACCAATTTGGGCACGATCACGACGATTTTGCCCGGCGTCGCGGCCTACATCTACCTAACCGACAACTCAACGGCAAACGGCACTTGGGGCGTGTTTACCTTTGGCGCTGGCACGTCCACCGCCAATGCGGCTACGCTGGCTGGTTACGGCCTCTTGGCTTCAGGCCTGACCCTGAATCAAAGCCACCCAGTCACAAGTTTGACCGCCTCATACGTCTTCAGCGGTGCTGACAGGGCGCAAGTATTAGAGTGGCCTTCATCAGGCGGCACAACCACGGTGACCCTGCCACTTGCAAGCACCTTAGGCAACAATTGGTTTTGCCTGTTTAAAAATAACGGGACTGGCGTTGTCAACATGACGACCACGTCTAGTGAACTTTTGGACGCAGCAACCTCAAAAGCGTTTGCGCCATCAGAGTCTGCTTTCATTATTTGCAACGGAACAAGTTTTATTACGGTGGGATACGGTGTTAGCACCTTGTTCAACTTTACCGCGACAACAAAATCACTGACATCAGGAACGGTCACGCTAACCGCCTCGGAAGCATCCAATACGATTCAAACGTTTATTGGAACACTTACTGGTAACGTAACTGTATATTTTCCGCCAGTAGTCAACTTGTATGTGATTAGCAATCAAACCTCTGGGGCATACACGGTAACGGTTGGAACAACAATTGGATTGACAGTGGTGGTTCCAGCGGGAACGCAAGCGACGGTAGTGTGTGACGGAACGAACTTTTTAAATGCCAACACCACAACGATTGTGGGTACGGCAGTATCGTTCATCGATGGATCTGCCTCGAACCCAGCCGCGTTTTTTGCGTCTGAGACAAACACGGGTATCTTCCGCTCGGGCCCGGGCGAGTTTGCCATCTCCATTTTGGGAACAAAAAGAACCACCGTCACCGCAACTGGATTTGAAGTTGCGGGTACGGGCAATTTCACAGGCGGCGTATCTGGCGGGTCTTTCTAATGACCGACAAAATATTTTCGTTAGACACAAAAGCTGGCATACAAAGAGACGGAACAATCTTTGACCATGAGTTTTATGTCAACGGGGCATGGGTTAGATTCCAGCGTGGTCGCCCTCGCAAGATAGGTGGTTATCGTCAAATAACCGCCGACTTGGCTGGCCCCTCACGCGGCTTGTTTGTTGAGCCAAACAACGGTTTCAACACAATCTACAGCGGATACGCTGATGGTTTGCAATCAATCACCATTGACCAGCAAGGCATTGGATCTGGCGTTGTGGATTTCACGTTGTCTGGCTTTACGTCAAATGCAAACAACTTATGGCAATTTGATGCAACCTTTGATGCGGATGGAACTGGCAACGAAAACCTGATTGCTCATGCAGGTCAAAATTTAAACAACATTGACAGCACCGTCAACACAAGAGTTTTGTTTGGCCCAGCGGCTGGCAGCAGCGTTTCCCCCGTTGGCGTATTTACGTTGTCCGCCACCACAAACGCCACCACAACGATTACTGTGGCCTCCACGACCTTGATTGGTCTTGGTCAAACAATAACTGGTTCAAACATCCCAGCAAATACGACTGTGACAGCAATCACGAATGCAACTACGTTCGTCATTTCAAACGCCGCCACAACTTCGGCAACTGTAACCATTACCGTAGACAACAACGTATCAGTATCAGGTGGCGCAGTCATGCTTTACCCGTATCTGTTTACATATGGAAATTACGGCTTGATAAAAAATTCTGGGCCTGCAAATTTAAATGACTGGGTGTCGCCAACAGCGAACGAGGTAAACATTACGGCCACAAAAATCGTTAAGGGCTTGCCTGTGCGAGGTGGCTCTGCCGCGCCATCTGGTTTGTTTTGGTCTTTGGACTCATTGATCAGGGTTAGCTTTACGCCAACCATAACGACAAGCGGCGCTACCAGCACAACCTTTTATTGGCGCTATGACGTAATCTCTTCGCAGTCATCCATCATGTCTTCTCAGTCTGTGATTGAATATGACGGCGTGTACTACTGGTGCGGAAG
>Ga0181350_1000644_pt1 | contig 10278 bp, 11 predicted proteins | sample Su13VDMM110DCMD_FD_130105 | JGI IMG/M metagenome (GOLD analysis project Ga0181350, IMG submission 130105) | Freshwater viral communities from Lake Michigan, USA - Su13.VD.MM110.DCM.D | ecosystem: Environmental > Aquatic > Freshwater > Lake | place: USA: Michigan | collected 2013-07-16
AGCAACAACTTCAGCTACAAGTGGGGCAACAACTTCAGCTACAAGTGGAGCAACAACTTCAGCTACAAGTGGAGCAACAACTTCAGCTACAAGTGGAGCATCAACAAGTGAAGTAAATAGCGAATTAGCACCTTTGCCAGTTGTTTACGGACAAGTTGAAATTAATTTACAAAAGGCACAAGATATTGTTAGAAAATCGTTAAAAGGCAAAAAATGGAGTGATGTTTTAAACTCAACTTTAAAAACCATAAATGCAAAGGTTGGAAAATTAGGTTACACATATAAAGAAGGTGTTTTAACAAAAATATAAATTATTAAAACAAAAAATAATATGAAAAATGTATTAATAATAGCTGGAAGTTTAGCTTTAATAGGAGGTGGGATATATTTCTACTCTAAAAAAAAGAAAGAAGAACAAAAAGTTAATAAGTTACAAGCTTTAACCGAACCAACTCCAATTCCAACAACTCCAACAACTACTGTTAATAGCGAATTATCGCCTTTATCAGTAGCATACGGAGATGACCAAATAAAATTACAAAAGGCAAAGGAATATGTTAAAAAATACGTTGGCTTATCAAAAGTTAGTGCAGTAGGTGAAAAAAATGCTTTTAAAGTTTTAAATGCTAAATTAAAAAAAATAGGTTACACTTATAAAGATGGTTTGTTGAAAAAAATATAGATTATGAAAAATAAAAAATACATTTGGATTTCGGTTGCAATTTTAGGAGTTGGTGGGTATTTTATCTATAAAAACCTATTACAAAAACCTACAAGAAGCAAACAAGAAAACATTGACTTAATTGTCGATGCAGGTATGTCTAAAAATGTAAATAATCTTTTAAGTGCATACGATGAAAGATTTTTAAATCAATGGGCAAATGCAGTTGAAAAAAACGATGTTACTTTCACTTATAAATTTAAGAGGTATAACACTAAAGGTGGTACTTCAGTAAAATAATATTAAGATGGCAAAATTTGAATTAGGAAAATCTTTATCTAAAACTGGAGATTTTATCGGAAATAATAAAAAACCTTTACTTTACATTGGTGGTGCAATTGCAATTGTTGTAATTGGATATGCCGTTGTAAAAAGATTAAAGGGAGGTATTAGTGGTCAATCAATAAAAGGTGGTAAATTCATCATACAAGATATTGATGAAAGCCAAACTACCATTACCGATGCTCAAGCTAAAAACTATGCCGAAAACTTATTTCAAGCGTTTAATTATACGTTTGGAACGGACAAAGGGGTTATTGATGGTGTTTTCTCTCGATTAAACCCAGAAGACTTTAAAAAAGTTTATAATGCTTATGGTAGAAGAAGTTACTCATCGGTAACTGGCGGTACTCCTTCTCCTTTGACTTATTTATGGAATAGAGAAGATTTAGATTTAATTTCATGGTTAAACTATGAATTAGGTTTAGGAGATGGTGCTTTGAAAACAAAGATTAGAAAAGTAGTAGAACCAGCAGGGTTTGTTTTAGAAAAATAAAATTTTAAAAAATAAAGATATGAGTAATTTAACAATATATGAAGATGGCTATTATGCTCAAGACCCAATTAAAGGTGGAGGAGCAAGTAGTGTAACTGTTGGTGGGGGAACTCAAGTGCCAGATGCACCGAGAGGAACTTCTCAAGTTTCAAATGTTATACCCGAAAACCCAAGTGTTATTAGTGAGCCAAGACCGAGAGAAACTTATGAACCTTTAGGTTCAGACCCAAAACCCCCAAAAGGTACAAGTGCTATTGCAGAGCCAGATTTAGGAACTTCAAGTCCAAAACCTTCGCCAGATTTAGGAACTCCAATTCCAAAACCTTTGCCTATTTTGCCTATTTTAAGTGGTGGCGGTGGTGGTGCTATGGGCGGTGGTGCTGGTAGTGGTAGTGCCGATGAATTAATAGATAAAAAACCATTTCCTTATTGGATTTTAATTGCTGGTTTAGTTGGTGGTTATTTAGTTTTTAAAAAATAATTATGTCTGGCTTAATATACGATTCGTCTGCTATTGGTAGAATAAACAATCTACTAAATGAGCAAGAAGAAGAACTTAAAAAAATTGACAAAGAGCAAAATAGCAAAAAAATAATTCGCTATGTAATTATTGTTGGAGCAAGTGTCTTAACTATATTAGTGTTAAATTTATTAGTTAACAAGAAAAAATAATGAGTTTAGAAGAAATTTTCAAAAGTAAAGGACAAGCAAGTTATTGCATGTATTTAAGGATAAAAAAATCTGCTTTACAAAACGAAATATCGGAAATTGAAAAAAACATTGCACCTTTAAGAAATAAACAAGGGGCTTCTAACTATACCTATACATATACGGATGCTGATAAAAAATTATTAAATTCTACAAATTTAAAGTTAGCGGAAATGTATAAGGAAATTGATGTTTACAACGCTAAACTAAACGAAAATAATTGTGGCAAATATACTGATAACATAAGCACTTGCAAGTATATAGATGAGAGAATTAAAAGCAAAAGCGACTTAATTTCTGAATTGTCTAAAGGTGTTCTTGCTGGTAGAAATAATCCAAAAGATTTACAACAGTTAAATAAAGAATTATTAAACCAACAAAATGATTTTACGAAATACAATTGTAGAGATTTAATTGAGTATGAGAGGTTGGCTGAATCGGGTTTATTATTGACTGAAAAATCTGCCGAGCAAGAAAAAAATGTTTTGCCATCGGGATATAAAGAGCAATACATTTATATTGGTTTGGGTGCAGTTGTTGTGTTGACTTCTTTATACATAATTTCAAAAAAATAAAAATGATTAAAAAAGTATTAATAATAGGGGGTGTAGGATTAGCTGGTTACGGCTTATATCGTTATTTCAAATACCAAGTAGATTTGGCTATGAAGTACGACTACAAAATTAAAAATTTTAAGTATTTAGGTATTGATGGTAACAATATAAAAGTTAGTGCCACAATTCAAATTACCAATAAGTCTGATTTCCAATTAATCGTAAATTCGTTTGATTTGGATTTATATTACAATGGTAAAAAGTTTGCCGATGTTATTTCTACAAAACCAACTACTATTGAGCCAAACAAGTCATTTGATATTACTGGTTTTGGGGTTCTTAATGTAAACGATATTAAGGAAGGATTACCAACATTTTTATCGGATGTATTAAAACAAAAATCAATTGAAATTGAAGTTGAGGGTGCATTAAAAATAAAATTTATAAACATAAATTCAACAATTCAGTTTAACAAAGAAAAATTCACTTATTCAACTGACTTAATTTCAGAATATGGATTTGGGAAAGATTACGATAAATTAAAGCAGAAATATTCAAAAATTTTCAACTTTTTCGGAATAAAGTAGTAATTTTGAATCAAGAAACTTTAATAAAATAAAAAATGGTTGAGGGAATAGTTAAAAAAATCATGTTTACTGGTATAGAGAAATATGCAAAAAACTATGGTTTAACGGATTTACAAGTTCAAATAAAGGTTTTGAACGATGAAAATGGAAGTGTAAATTACAAGATTTGTAAAAATTATGTAGAGGAAGAAGAAGTTAGGTTTTTACAAATTATGGACAAAAAATTGGATATGTTTGGCTATGAAGCTTTAGCAAGTCCATTTTTGAAAAAAAGTTTAATTGAGTGTGCAGATGAAAACGAAACTAATGTAAGTCAAGTTTGCTGTTTTATCTTTAAATATGAAGATAATAACAAAAAACAAGGTGTTGGGCTTGGGTTTTACAAAATAGAGGAAAACAAACCTTTAGCAAAATTAAAAGTAGTTACTTTATCAAAGCATTTAGAAAAATTAGGATTATAAAATGACAATAGTTAGAGGTAGAAAGCCAAAAGAAGTAATGATAAGTGTTCCAGAAAGCGACATGACTTTTATAAAAGACATGTTGACTAAAATGAACGAAAAATTAAACGAAATGGAAATTAGTTTAATTAAGCTTAATCAGACTGTTATCGGAAATAAAGAATATGGTCAAAAAGGGCTTGTAGAACAAGTTAATGAGCATAGAAAATATATTGATGAAGATAAGTCTTTTAAAGCCAAATTAGTAGGTGGAGCAACTGTTGTAGGTATTCTTTATGGAGTGCTTCTTAAATATTGGGAAAAAATATTTTAATATGGGAAATGTTATAAAACAAAACGTTGGTCAAGTATCATCAAACGGAAATGGATTAGTCATTTATGTTGATGTAAATGGCGAAGTAATGCTTAAAGATGTTGTTGGTAATACACAACCTTTAAAAGAATTTTTCGAATTTAGTGAAATTATTTTTTTAAAGTCAGACAAAGGTAGTTTTGTTTCTACTAATGAAACCAATAGAATAGATGCCGAGTATAGTGCTATATTATCTGGAGAATATAATGTAATGAGAGGTAGTAGTTCGGTTATTGTGGGCGGTAATGCAAATACAATATCGGGTAGAAATTCAATTATAGGTAGTGGTAGAGGAAACGATATTGATTCCAATAACTCAACAATAGTTGGAGGGGAAAACAATAGTACAAAATATAACAATACTCACTTATTGGGTTCTAATATAGAAGCTAATAGAGAAGATGCTACATTTGTAGAGAATTTATCAATAACCAATATTCCTATTTCTGACAAAGGGTTGCCTAAAGGGGCAGTTTGGAGTAATAAGGGCGTTTTGAGTATTGTAACATAAAATATTCCAAAAATATGACAAATGTAAGCAAATCGGGAAGGTCTAACATACAATCTCCAGATGGAAATGCTTTAGCGTTATTCATTGATGGGATTACAAGTGATGCTTTAATAAAAGATATATACGGAAACGTAGAAAGACTACAAGATTATATAGATGGTGGAACATCGGGTTCATCGGGTACTAGTGGTACAAGTGGTGTAAATGGAACTAGTGGTGTAAATGGAACTAGTGGAACGGATGGTACTTCGGGAGTAAATGGTACTTCGGGTACTTCGGGAATAAACGGAACTAGTGGAACTAATGGTACAAGTGGTTCGGATGGTACTAATGGAACTAATGGAACTAGTGGAACTAATGGTTCGGCTGGTACTTCGGGTACTTCTGCTATTGATGGAACTAGTGGGTCAAGTGGAACTAGTGGCTCTAATGGTTCAAATGGAACTTCGGGTTCTAATGGTTCTAACGGAACTAGTGGAACTAATGGTTCGGCTGGTACTTCGGGTACAACTGGTACTTCGGGTTCAAGTGGTTCAAGTGGTTTAAATGGTTCAAGTGGAGCTGGTATCGCCAATTGGTATGGAAGTTTTTCCGATACAACAACTCAAACTGTAACTGCGTCAAATACGCCTACAATAATAACTTATAATACAACGGAAATTAGTAATGGTGTAACTATTGCAAGTGGCTCACAAATTACTTTCCCTTATGCTGGTATTTATGAAATAGGATATTCTGCACAAGTTGATAAAAATAGTAGTGGTAATGACGAAGTAAAAATTTGGGCAAGAATTAATGGAGTAGATGAACCAAGAACAACATCTTACATTGAATTAATTGGAGCAAATGCCGAATTTCTACCTTTTGTTTCTTATATTTTTGATTTACAAGCAAATGATTATGTGGAGTTTGTTTTTGCTTCTGCCGATGCAACTGCAAGATTAGTTGCAAAACCATCTACAACAACTCCATATGCAAGTCCTTTAGCACCATCAATAATTGTAGTTTCAAATCAAGTTGGTGTTGCCGTAGGTAGTACATCTGGAACTTCGGGTACAACTGGTACAAGTGGTGTAAGTGGAACGAGTGGAACTAGTGGTTCTAATGGTTCTAATGGTACTTCGGGTATTGATGGAACGAGTGGAACGGATGGTACAAGTGGAACTACTGGTACTTCGGGTACTGCTGGTTCTAATGGTACTTCGGGTACAAATGGTACAAGTGGTAGTAGTGGTAGTAGTGGTACAACTGGGTCTGCTGGTACTTCGGGTATTGATGGAACTTCGGGAACTTCGGGTATTGATGGTACAAGTGGTGTTAATGGTACTAGTGGTTCATCGGGTACTTCTGGTATAAGTGGAACTTCGGGTGTTGATGGAACTTCGGGTTCATCGGGAACAAACGGAACTTCGGGAGTTAATGGAACGAGTGGAACTGCTGGTTCTAATGGAACTAGTGGAACTAATGGTTCGGCTGGTACTTCGGGAATTGATGGTACAAGTGGAACGGATGGTACAAGTGGAACGGATGGAACTTCGGGTTCATCGGGAACAAATGGTACTTCGGGTGTTAACGGAACTTCGGGAACGGCTGGTTCTAATGGAACAAGTGGTACAAACGGCTCGGCAGGAACAAGTGGTATTGATGGTACAAGTGGAACGGATGGAACTTCGGGTATTAATGGTACATCGGGGTCATCGGGTACAAATGGAACGAGTGGTTTAAGTGGTTCAAATGGTACAAGTGGGTCAAGTGGTACAAGTGGTTTAGATGGAGATTTCTATAAGACTACTTCTACGACTTCTTTTACTTTAGGAAATTCGGGAACAATAACAGTAGGAACTGGTCTTGCTTATACCCCTGCACAATCCATAATTATAGTTTACGATACTTCAAATTTTCAAGAATGTGAGGTTATAACTTATAATTCGGGAACTGGTGCTTTAGCATTTGGAGTGCCTACAAGAACAGTTGGTTCGGGTACATATAGTTTATGGAGTGTAAATTTAGATGGTGCTTCGGGTGGAGATGGAACAAGTGGCACAAGTGGAACTGCTGGTAGTGGTGGAACAAGTGGGTCAAGTGGTAGTTCGGGAATTAATGGAACTAGTGGTGTTAATGGTACAAGTGGAACTAGTGGTATTAATGGTACAAGTGGAACTAGTGGTGTAAACGGAACTAGTGGAACGGATGGAACTTCGGGTATTGATGGAACTAGTGGTTCATCGGGAACTTCGGGGGTAAATGGTACAAGTGGTGTTAACGGAACTAGTGGAACTAGTGGTGTAAATGGAACTTCGGGAACTTCGGGTGTAAACGGAACTAGTGGAACGGATGGAACTTCGGGTGTAAACGGAACAAGTGGTTCATCGGGTACTTCTGGAGTTAATGGTACAAGTGGCGTTAATGGTACTAGTGGAACTAGTGGTGTTAATGGTGGCGATGGTACAAGTGGTACTTCGGGTGTTAATGGAACGAGTGGAACTTCGGGTGTTAATGGTACAAGTGGAACTGCTGGTAGTGGTGGTACATCGGGTACAAACGGCTCGGCAGGAACTAGTGGTATTGATGGAACAAGTGGTGTCAATGGTACTTCGGGTACAAGCGGTGTAAGTGGTACTTCGGGTACTGCTGGCTCTAATGGAACTTCGGGTGTAAACGGAACTAGCGGAACTAGTGGTGCAAATGGTACTTCGGGTACTAGTGGTGTTGATGGTACTTCGGGTACATCGGGTGTTAATGGAACTAGTGGTAGTAGTGGTAGTAGTGGAACAAATGTAGGCTCAAGTGCCGTTATTATATTAGGTGCTGGTACACTTTCATCAGTTAGAACTGGTGTTGGTAATGCTTCTGGAGGTGCGTGTAGTGCTTCTTTAGGTGGTCAAAATAATAATGCATCTAGTCAATGGTCAACAATTGCTGGAGGTCTTGGAAATCAAGCAACTGGTCAATTATCTATAATAGGAGGTGGTTATGTAAATACTGCAAGTGGTAATAGGTCATCAGTTGTTGGTGGTCAAGGTAATATCGCATCTGGTAGTTACTTTGCATTTGTAGGAGGAGGTTCAAATAATACTGCAAGTGGTAATTGCTCAACAATAGGTGGTGGTTATGTAAATACTGCAAGTCAGAATTTTTCAACAATAAGTGGTGGTCAAAATAATACTGCATCAGGGAATAATTCATTTATTGGAAGTGGTTTTGGAAATTGTGCATCAAGTAGTAATTCAACAATAGGTGGTGGTAATCAAAATACTGCATCAGCAGTTAATTCATCAGTTTTAGGAGGTTATTGCAATAAAACAAACGCAAGATACTCAACAATAGGCGGTGGTAATAGAAATATAATTCAATCGCCAACTAACGAATGTTGCTCTTTTGGGGCAACTATTAGTGGGGGTATTGGACATAATACAACAGGTGGTTCATTTAATACTACAACAGGTGCTTTGATAGGTGCAATTACTTGTTGTAACGCTGGTAAATTATCTACTATTAGTGGTGGTTTAAGGAATTGTGCTACTGGTGGTTGTTCAACAATTGGTGGAGGTCAATATAATACTGCAAGTGCTTTATATTCAACAATTGGTGGTGGTAAAGGTAATACTGCATCTAATTACTTTGCAACGATAAGCGGTGGAGAGAGTAATACTGCAAGTAATAGGTCATCAATAGGTGGTGGTTGTAATAATACTGCATCTGGTGGTTATTCAACAATAGGTGGAGGTAAGTCTAATACTGCTTCTTATCTATATTCAACAATAGGTGGTGGAATAGGTAATATTTCATCTGGGGATTATTCAACAATAGGTGCTGGTAAGTCTAATACATCTTCTAATACATACTCAACAGTTGGTGGTGGTGCTTATAATGTTGCATCGGGTGGTAGTGCAACAATTGGTGGTGGTAAAGGAAATAATGCTTCTGGCTTTGGTTCAACAATTGCTGGTGGTTCTTCTTACACCAGTATTAATAACGTAGCTTCGGGTAGTTTTTCATCTATTTTAGGCGGTTATTATAATACTGCAAGTGGTTATTATTCAACAATTAGTGGCGGTAGAACTAATACTGCAAGTGGTAATGCTTCATTTATTGGTGGAGGGTGTGGTAATAATGCAAGTGGTATTAATTCAACAATAAGTGGTGGTTTAAATAATACCGCATCCGCAACTAATTCATCTGTATTAGGTGGTTGTTGTAATATAACAAACGCAAGATACTCTACAATAGGCGGTGGTAATAGAAATATAATTCAATCCCCAACAAATGAATGTTGCTCTTTTGGTGCAACAATAGGTGGCGGTATAGGACATAATACTACTGGGGGTACGTTTAGTACAACTGATGGTTCTTTAACGGGTGCAATTACTTGTTGCAATGCTGGTAAATTATCAACAATTAGTGGTGGTTTATTAAATTGTGCTACTGGTTATCTTTCAACAATAGGTGGTGGTTATTATAATAGAGCAAGTGCATCAAATTCAACCATTGGTGGAGGGTGTAATAATACTGCTTCTTATCTATATTCAACGATTAGTGGTGGTAGAAATAATACTGCTTCTTCTACTTATTCAACAATTGGTGGTGGGAATAATAATATTATAAATGCCACTGGAGATAGTGGTGGTGCTGGTATATTTACTGGTCAAACTAACTGCATTACTAATTATGGACAAACTGCTACTGTAATAGTTGGGGGTAATAATAACTTAATATGCTCTTATTCTAGTGCAAATTCTTTTATTGGTGGAGGTAGCAGTAATTCGATTAGTGGATGTCTTGCTTCAAGAGCAGTAATTATAGGAGGTAAATATAACAATATAGATAGCCAACAATTTGCATTTATAGGAAGTGGTTGTTGTAACATTATTCAATCCACTGCTCAACCTTATGGTTGCCTTTGTGCTATTCATAATACAATCGTAAGTGGGCGTTATAACTGTATTATTCAAAACCCATCATTTTGCTATACGCCAAATTCTTATAATACGATTTTAGGTGGATATACTAATAAAATTGAATCAAATAGTCAAAAAAGTGTAGGAAATGTTATAACTGCTGGTGGTGGTAATAATACAATTGCTAGTACAGCTTTTAATGTAGCACAATTTAGTTCCATTTTAGGTGGTAGATATAACACAATAGCTGGATATGCAAACTCACATATTATAGGTTCATTCCTTACTGCATCGGCAAACAATACAACATTTGTTGAAGCATTATCAAAAACAAGTGGTACTTTTAGAATTAAGCACCCAGACCCTACAAAAAACAAAACACATTACTTACAACACTCGTTTGTTGAATCGCCTACTGCTGGAGATAATATTTATAGATATGTTGTTAAAGTGGTAGATGGTGTTGCTGAAATTAAATTGCCAGATTATTTTAAATTCCTAAATGAAAACACTCAAATTTGGGTAACGCCTAAAAAAGGATTTGGAATTGCTTATGGAGAAGTAAATGCAGATTTAACAAAAGCAACTATATTTGCTAACGAGGATTTGGAGTATAACGTTCTTATCATAGGAACAAGAAAAGATAAAGATGCTATTAAAGGATGGAATGGCGTAGAAATATTACAACCTACAAAAATAAATTAATACTAT
>Ga0181350_1000646_pt1 | contig 10261 bp, 9 predicted proteins | sample Su13VDMM110DCMD_FD_130105 | JGI IMG/M metagenome (GOLD analysis project Ga0181350, IMG submission 130105) | Freshwater viral communities from Lake Michigan, USA - Su13.VD.MM110.DCM.D | ecosystem: Environmental > Aquatic > Freshwater > Lake | place: USA: Michigan | collected 2013-07-16
ATGATGATATTTTAGAAGGTGATGACTTAGGTGATTATACTACAAACTTTACAACTCCATGGTTTTATGATGACCGCTATGTGCAAGATAAAACGTTTGTAAGAAGCCTATATGTTGTGCGTGCAGTTGACGAAGAAACCCAAATAACTGTAAATGTTTATCATGATTTTAATACCAATGATGTTATTACAAGTCATATAATTGAGTTAACACCTGTTAATACTGGTAGCGTGTTTGACACTGGTTTATTTGATACTGCTACATTTGGTGAAATAGATTTGAAAGAAGGCATTCAAAGAGGTGGCAGATTAAAAAGAGCTAAGTGTGCACAGCTAGAATTTTTAGGTCCGTTAGGTGACACTACGGATACTGATGGTAGACAATGGGGAATAAATTCAATCGCATATAAATACAAGAGACGAAAGATAAGGAGCCAAAAGTAATGGCAACACTAGTAATACCAAACTCGTTTGCACCGGGTGAAGTTATCGAAGCTGCAGAAATGAATGAAAACTTTACAAACGTAAAAAACTTTGCAGAAAGTTTATCAACGGGTGCAGGCTTTGATGCCGGCGCAATCAACTCAGAAGACATTGCAGGCTTTGCTATAATTGAAGGAAAAATTGCTACGGGTGCAGTTACTAATGGTAAAATTCAAAATTCGGTAACTTTAACTACACCAATACTTGGTGTAGCAGCAGCAACATCAATTGCAGTAGGACTAAATGTTGTGTACCATATTGGTAGAAACCCTACAGTAGGTGCATATACACTACAAATCACCGACGACGGTATAATTGTAGAAATGCTTAACTCAAGTGGTACGACACTTACTATACCTTTATTTGCTACTGTAGCATTTCCTGTTGGAACGCAAATAACTATATTACAAACTGACACCGGTCAAACAACTATAGCTGGTGTAGTAGGTGTAACGGTTAACGGTACACCAGGTTTGAAACTACGTACACAATGGTCATCTGCTACACTCGTCAAACGTGCAACTAATACATGGGTTGCTTTAGGAGACCTTGCAGCCTAATGCCACTTCTTGGAGCATTAGCAAGTTCTGGTGGTAAACCAGACACACCAACGATTGGTACAGCCACGGCTGGTAATGGTAGTGCAAGTATAACTTATACTCCTTCAACATATATTGGTAAAGATACAATAACTTATACAATGACTTCTAATCCTAGTAGTTTAACTAATACTGGCGCATCACCAATTACTGTTAGCGGTTTATCTAATGGTACAAGTTATACTTTTACGGTAGTAGGTGCAACCAACTACGGCGTATCGTCTGGTGCAAGTGCTGCTTCTAATGCCGTTACACCTGCTGCACCACCAGCACCAGTTCCTGTCCCTGCACCAGTTCCTGTTCCAGTCCCTGCACCAGTGCCTGTTCCTGTTCCTGCACCAGTGCCTGTTCCAGTCCCTGCACCAGTGCCTGTTCCTGTTCCTGCACCAGTGCCTGTTCCAGTCCCAGTCCCAGTCCCTGCACCATGCACGGGATGTGGAAACTGTCAATATGTTACAGGCATATGTCCAGAAGACAACGACTTGCTTGCAACATTCTATACGTGCTATGATTCTTGTGGAGATATCTGCACTAGAAACCAAATTGGATTATGCTTTGGATAATAGTGATATAATTGTTTTATGAGTGTTAAGCCATGGGATATGATAAATCCAAATTCAGATTGGATGACAGAAGAAGGCGCACAAGCAAGACTAGACATTTGTTTAGGGTGCGACAAATTAATTAAAATTACAAAACAATGCAAGGAATGCGGTTGTTTTATGAAAATGAAAGTTAAACTTACGAAAGCAAGTTGTCCATTAGGGAAGTGGTAAAATGAAGGTGCACAAAGCTTTAAATATAAATGGAATTGTAATTTACAGACAAAAAATACAAAACCCACACGAAATAATAGAAGCAATAGAGTGGGTACAAAAGGTCTCTAGCACTAGAAGATGGAGCCAAGCGCAAGTCAAACATGCTGATGGTACACAATCAGTGTCAGATGTAAGGACTAATGAAAGTTTGTATTTACCGCCAGGAAATCATGTAACGGAAGACACAAGAGAACAAGCTTTTGTAGAAATAACTAAAATATTTGATTCTCATTTTTATGAATGTTTAACAGATTTTACGAGTAGATTTGCTGGAAGCATTGCTTCTTATACCTCTAATAACGGATATAATGTTTTAAAATATTTGCAATCACAACACTATATTCCTCACACCGACGACAGTCCAAATACTCAAAGAAGAGTATCGGGAATAGCATATTTAAATGATGATTTTGAAGGTGGAGAATTAGAATTTACAAAACTAAATATTAAATATTATCCAATAGCTGGAGATATAATCTTATTTCCGTCTAACATGCCTTACGAGCATGCAGCACTGCCGATAACAGAAGGAATAAAGTATTCGGTAGTTGGTTGGTGGCTTTAATGGAACCAGTAATAATAAAAGATATTTTAACAAAAGAAGAATATTTAAATTTAATAAATAATTTACCAGACCCAAAACAAGGTTTATATGATGTTGGTCGTTCTCGTTATATGATAGAAACAGAACTAACTACAAAATATGCAGAACTGTTACAATCTAAAGCAAGAGAAATATTTAAATCTAATACTCTATTAAAATCTTATTCTTTATATTGTAAGTATTTTGGCAAAGCGTCAATGGATATGCACAAAGACGACAATGCCTGTACTTACACTATAGATTTATGTGTAAGACAATCAGAACCATGGGAATTATGGGTTGAAGGTAAAGGGTTTACTTTAAATCCAAATGAGGCTTTATTTTATCTTGGAAATGACCAGTTACATGGTAGGTATCCAAAAGATTTGGGGAACGACGGTTCGGTAGAAATGATGTTTTTTCACTACGTAGAACCAACCCATTGGTATTTTACGCGCAATAGGTAATACTTTTCTATATATAGTAGGAGATTCTAAAAATGGCATTTGACCCAACAATTTATGAGGCAGCTAGAAGAAGCCTCTTTGACCAGTATGCACAAGAAGCAGCACTTAATGCTTATCAACGTTATTTGGCTGAAACCCGTGGACAAAGGCCAATACTACAATTAGAAGAAGCTGCTTTTGGTACTACTCCTACTGGAGGTTTAGGTCAAGTCCCTAAATTAACTGCGTCATATGGTAAACGCGGTTTACAAGGAATGAATACTAAATCAGGAATATACAAACAAGCTTTACAAACTTATGGTAAACAAAGAGAACGTGACTTAGGTTACGCTCGAGAAGATTTATCTACTGGTTTAAGGGGTTATCAACTTGCTGGCACACAAGCTCAAAGCAGATTAGATTCAGGTTTAAGTGATATTGAGAGAACTAAAGCAAAACAGATAGCAGAGGATGCGAGAGCACTTCTGCAGTTAAGGTAAAACATTTATGGCATTTTGCGACGATTATCCAGACCTTTGTAGTGGTGCTACCCCCGAAAGCGCTGCAGATAGATTAAAATTTGATAAAGATAAATATGCAGCCGAAGCAAAAGCTGCGGCAGATACTTTAGCTAGACAACAAGCTGGTGCAATAGCACAAGAAGATTATTTAAGAAAACAATTTGGGTTAGGTGTACCAAAAGCTGTTAGTGGCGAAATTGACCTACAGGAATCAACTGGTAAAAGTTATATTGGTCAACAATATACAAATCTGTTGGGTGAATTAACCAAGCGCAAAACTGCAGGCGAAGGCGCAACTAAAACTGGTTATTCTAACTTAATAGATTATCTTACTAGAAATCAACCAACCGCATTTGCTCAAGCACAGCGTGCACAGCCACAAGTTGCACAATCCGGTCTTACTCAATACATGGCAGGCCAGGGTGTAAGCCCAGGTGTTGTGCAAGAAGCAACAAACATTGGTAATGTACAAGCTGCCGGTGGTGCCGCAAACTTTAATTCATTGTTAAATGTATTAGCAGGAAGAGAACAAGCAGGACAGCAGTCACGCCAATCAGAAGCAGAAATGGGAAAGACTAGTGCTCTTGCTAATTTAGAAGCAATCTATGGTCAGGGTACTGCTAGTTTAGAATCATCACAACTTGCTGCATTGCAAGAACTTGCAACTACAATCAGTAACGCTAAACTACAATCACAACGTGAGGCTTCAGCTAGAGACCAAGCAATTCAATCTGCATTGGCTGCTCTTTACGGTACTGGATACGTTAAGCCACCACCAGGTGTATGTCCTCCAGGTCAAGAAAAAGATGCAAATGGTAATTGCGTACCAAAAGTTACGGCAAATCCCGCTAATGTTACGCTTGACGGAATATCTGCTGGCACAATTCCAAATCCTGGAGTAAGTGCACTGTTAGAATTAATTGCACGAGCACAAGCATCAGGTAGCTACAGTGGTGGATATGCACCTATTGTTGGCGGACCAATGTCAATGGGCAACGCACAGGTAGCATTCTAATGGCATCTAAAATTACTCAACGACTATTGGCAGCAGGTGCTAGTCCAGAACGTGCTCAAGCATTTGAAACACAATACTTGAATGAACAATTAAGAAAAACAGGACAACGCAGAATTGAAAAAAGCGATTTAGAAAATACTTTTGACCAAGAATTGGCAACTCTTGTCATAGCTACATATCCTACATTGTATAGACCTCCAACTGCTGACAGTGACAATTTTATTCCTTACATAAAATCACTTCTAACCCCATTAGAATTTCGAAAAATTCAAAATAAATTACAACCATTAGACAAAGAAGCTCTTTATATGAAGTTTGCACCTGAATATGCAAGAGCATCACAAAGTCCAAAACCTTGGTATAAAGAAGTTGTAAAACAGATAAAAGCAGGACAAACTTATGGTGAATTAGAAAAGTTTATAAGAGAAGATGCATTAGCATTTGCGGACGTTTACGTAACGACTAATGCAGACTCTGTTGTAGCCGAAATGAAGAAAATATATAATGATTATGTTTCTGCAACACCAAAAGTAGAAGACGCATTCATAACCGCTGCCGATACTAATAAGAGCATAATTACAAAATCTTTACCGCCAGCTACAGCAAAATTTTTAGAATTTCAAATAGTTGACCCTTCATATAAATGGGGAACAAAAACAGATTACGATGCAAAAACAATTAGTGTTGAAACATACCCAGCCATTGAAAAAAAGATTCCAAATCTTTCAATGTTTAAACAAATGAAATTTACTCCAGCAAGTAGTTATATGAAGGATATAGGTGCAGAGGGCTTAAATGAAATTAGGAATAGAGCCGATTCAGAGTTAGGCAAAGTGGTTGAAGAGCTTAAGAGTGACTCACAAATAAGTACTCCTCAAAAATTAGAATCAACATTTAGAAGAGCGTTTGCTAAAAAATAATGCCACCAAAAGCTGACCCTAATCCCTTAAGGGGCATTTCAAGCAAGCGTTCAACGACGACGACGACGGTGCCATCAAATAAATCTCCAGACCCGTTTGATAGAAACCCGTTTAAAGACAAAAATTTACCACCAACGACTGCACTTACTACACCAACGACTGCACCTACTACGACTGTTGAATCATCAAATGAACCTCTAGACCCGTTTGATAGAAACCCATTTAAAGAGGGAAAATATAAAGTAGCTCTTCCGCCTAAACCAGTATACAATACTCCTGCAACACAAAAAGCTATAGACGAATTAACAGCAAAGTTAATAAGCGCAATAGAAGCAAGAGTTCCTGCTGATAGAATAAACGAAATATTATATCCAACACAACGCAAAGAAAAACAAACAGGTTTTAAGGGATTACTAGAAAAAGCAGTTGGCTTTGATATAATCCCAGATAAGATACCCCTTACAAGATTCTTGCCTTTTCGTGGTGATACTAACATTGGAACTCCTGGTCAACTTGACATTAAACCAATTAAATCACTTGTTATTCCTACAATTGCAACTTTACAAACTTTTGGACGCGCAATAGTATCAGCCAACGAAGAAGCTATTCAATGGTATAAATCCAGAGTGTTGAATAACAATGAAAGACAACAAACTTATACGGCTACTGATTATATACCAGTAAGCCAATATACAGGATTGCCAATTGCAAAACCAGGTGATGCAGTCATAAGCAATTGGAGAGACATATCCGCTGCCGTAATACCAGGTATAGAAAAAGCTACCAATGAAGCTGAAGCTATAGCAATACAAGATAAATATGTAAAAGAATATGCAAGAACTGAAGCAGGCGGTTTTGGTGATATTGTAAGAGCGATGAAAGATTTTAGTTACAGTGCTTCGGATAATCCTTATGTTCCAGAAACTGGTAATCCAATTATTGATGGTGTTATAGACTTTAGTTACGATTTAGGTTTGGACCCAACGACTTACTACACGGCTGGAGGTAGTGCATTTGTTAAACCTCTTTCAGGTGGAGTATCAGCAATAACAAGCGCAACAAGTAAAGCAGTTGCTGCAGCAACCAGAAGAGAAGCAGCAAAGATTGCTGTTGCAAAAGCAGAACTAAACCTTGCCAGAGTAGTTGAAAGTGGTGTTGTTAGTGCAGGAGGTAAAGCAGCAGCAGAAGCAGCTTTAAAGAAAGCAGAACTTGCAGCAGCTGAAGCAACACAGAAAGCTTTTAAGGAAGCAGCAGCTTTAGCACCAAAAAGAGAATTTGGTCGTGAAGCAAGAGAGGCATTAGCTGCTGATATTGCCAGTGCAAAAGTAGCTGCAGAACAAATACTTATAAATCCAGCATCAACACAAGCCCAACTAAAAGTTGCAAAAGATGCTCTTATAGTATTGAATGACGAATTAATCAGAGATGTAGCAGCAAAAGGTTATTCAGCAATTAGAGGAGAAGCGGCTAACGTTCTTGGTGTAAGAAGCGGTATGCGCATTGGTTTACCGTTTGGAAAAAAAATAACAGTACCCTCTTTAACACAAGCAGGTTTAGATAAACTTACGAGAGGAAAATATGTAGCACGACTTTCGGATATAGCAGGACAAGGTTTTGCTAATACTAGAGTAGTTATGTTCCGTACACTTGACGGTTTAAAAGAATCTTTAAATTATATTATACCTCCAGGAGCTGGTAGTAATTTTATATCAGACACGTCCATTCGTACAATGCGAAAAGAATTGTCAAAAGGAAAACTTGCACCTGATGTAGCAAAAGATTATGTTCAGATATTAAGTGCAAACAAAGCTGCTGCGGCTGCAGCCAAATCTGCTACTGTAAGCAGCGGTGCTGTAGTAAATAAAGTTGTTCGTGGAGAAAAAGGTAGAGTACTTGACTCCATAACAGAAGCTCTTATAACACCTAGGTCTCAATGGAGGTCTAAGGGTATTGAGCTCGGTGTCGCGCAACAAAAAGCTTACGACGAATATATGGCAGCGTTAAAATTCTTTGCTAAAGAAGCTAATAGCAAATCTGCTGTAGTTGGTGCACGAGCAATACCAACTGCGATTGATTCTATTCCAAAAATAAAAAGTGCAGCAGCGCTTGAGTGGGCTGCTAAAAATTCAGAGTTAGTAGGTAGGACTGCTGATGACCTGGGTGTAGATAAAACGTTTTTTACTGGGCCTTATGTAAAAACTCCTCAGTTTGCTAAAGGCAAAACTTTTCTTGGCACAACTTTAAATGGTACTGAATCAATTGCAGATTTAAATATTATTTCAAATAGAGTATTAGGTTTTGATTTTTTTGAAACAAATGCCGCTAAAGCATTAAGTAGTTATGCAATACAGCATGCAAGATATATGTCTTTTTTAGAAGGCATAAAAAAACTAATGGACATTAATCCAGGAGTAGGGGCAACAGCACTTGACGTTCAATCTATTCCAAATATAGTAACTACTCTTACTAAACGCCCTGGTTTTGTTGATGATAGCCTTGGTTCTCTTAATAGAACTCTTTCTTCATTTATGAATCCAGACAAATTGCGAGCATGGAATTTTGATGATGTACTTAAAGTAAGAGGAGAATTAGAAGAACTTGGTGATAAATTACGTAATACAGATAAAATAAACGTTGAGGCGTTTGATGATGCTATATTAAATATAGATGAAAAAGTTATTGAATTTAATAGATTAATAGATGCTAAATTAATTGACCCAACAATGGCTTCTTTGTTGCAAGCACAAATTGAAGATTTTGCTAATAGCATAGCACTGACTATAGATAGTGTTAGAAAAGATTTTTTAGTTACTGGTCCAGAAAGATGGGAAAGCGTAAGAAGAACTATATTAGATGGTTTTGCAGTATTAAACGAAAAAACACTACCAGATGTTGCAGTTAAATCAGAAATAGCTGAAATGTTTACAAACTTTCAAAGACTAAAGGACCCAGCGTTTGTTCGTGGAGCAGACTTTTTGTTGGGTGGTTTAAATACTTTCTTTAAATCTTATGCTACGTTAACACCAGGGTTTCATAATCGCAATAGTCTCAGTATGACTTTTCAAGTTATTGCTCAAGGTGCTAATCCTTTAGAATCTTTAAGGGCATTTAAGTTATTTGTTGCTTACAGAAGTTTTTTAAGAAAATATAAAGGAAAAATAATATCAAGTCCAAGTGTTCCTGGAGAAATTCGTCCGATAACTGTTGGCGCAAAAAAAGCTGATTATATTGCATTTGAAAACATTTTTGAAGAATTTATTAAATATGCAAGAGGAAAAGGTTTAATACAACAAGGAGAAGGAAAACTTCTTGATGACGCTTTAACTAGGTCAAATCCAAGTGGAGGTCAAGCAGGTGAAATTGCACAAGAAGCTGGATTAGGTAGACCTGGATTTTTTGGAAGAGAAGCAACTGGAAAAATTCCAGTTTTGAATCGAATACCAGGCTGGTTGAGAGGAACTCCAGGACTTTCACGATTGCCAGAAACAGTCATAGAATTTGTAGAAAAAATACCTGGTCTTAAAAAACCACTTCCTGGTTTAATGAAAAAAACGCCTGAAAAAATGTTTCCTGTTGAAATGCCATTGATAGGCGGTAAAAGAGTTCCATTTACTGGCTCCACTGCAGCACAAATGTTTGGTTCACCAATATATGCAGGTCGTTCAACTGGTGAATGGATTGAAGATGCTGGTCGTTTTATGTTTATGTGGGATAGTTTAAAAAAAGGTCTTAGTCCTGATGCAGCTAGCGCAAAAGTAAATAAATACTTTTTTGATTATGCTGATATAACTTCAGTTAATAAATTTATGAAACAGATTAATCCATTCTGGACATTTGCTGTAAAAAATGCGCCCCTAATGATTGAAAGCATGTGGATGAACCCTAGAGCTTATACTGCATTTGGAGCTTTACGAAACAATTTAGAAGACGAAGAAAACACAAGTCCATATATGCGAGAATACAGAAGAGAAGCAGGTGCATTTAAAGTTCCTTTTACAGATGTATATCTTCAACCAGACTTTGCATTTCCTGGAGTTGGTGCGCCAGGCCTTATCCAAATGTTATTATCAAAAAACCCAGAACAAATCCTTGCTGGTTTAGCACCAACAATTAGAACTATTCCAGAAATAAGAGAAAACAAACAATTTTTTAGCGGTGCTCCAATAACAGATGAACGTTCTGCAAGTTCTGAATTTGATAAATTGATGTATGCTGCTCGAGTTAATGGCGCACCACTTTCTTTAATTGGACGTTTTGCTAATTTAACATCAGCTCGCAAGAATAAAATTATGCAAGGTTTATTTGGAACCAAAGGAAAAGTTGGCGACGAACAATACAATAGAAATTTGCAAATTAATGCTGGTTTAAGTTTATTTGGTGTTCCTGGATTTTTGTATACTCCAGACAGCGAAGTTTCTGATATTTGGGTTAAGATTTTTGAATTAATAGATGAAACAGATAAGTATAATTTTAGAGCAAGAGAAAAAGAAAAAGAAGTTTTAAGAGAAGCAGAAAATAAACAAAAAGAAAATAAAGATACTATACCAACAACAGAAACAACAATATCAGGTTCACTTCCATCCCCGTTTGATAGAAACCCGTTTAAAGACAAGCCATAAGGAGAAACAAATGAAACAACTACATAATATACTTTTACGTATCCTTGCAACATTTGCAGCATCAGGATTAGGAGTGATAGGTGCCGGCGCAATAGCTGGTGTACCTATTTGGAAGGCTTGCCTTATGGCTGGCGTAGCAGGAGTAGCAGTCGTAGTAGAAGGATTATCAAGAGCCTTCCTCGATGATGGTAGACTAAGCTCTACAGAAATCAACTCGGTATTTGCCAAAGTTGATAAGAAAGCTGACTCATCAGCTGA
>Ga0181350_1000647_pt1 | contig 10251 bp, 6 predicted proteins | sample Su13VDMM110DCMD_FD_130105 | JGI IMG/M metagenome (GOLD analysis project Ga0181350, IMG submission 130105) | Freshwater viral communities from Lake Michigan, USA - Su13.VD.MM110.DCM.D | ecosystem: Environmental > Aquatic > Freshwater > Lake | place: USA: Michigan | collected 2013-07-16
CAAACACAATATCAACATCAGGTGTTACAATGAATAATGATTTAACGGTGGGTACAGGTTTTACGATACTAACTAAATTATCAATATTAAATGCGGTAGATGATACCGCAGCAGCTGCTTTAGGTGTCCCATTATACGGTCTTTATAGAAATAGTAATGCGGTTCAAATAAGGTTGATGTAATATTTGTCTTTTATTATAATCAATTTAATTAGTTATTAAGTCTATTTTCTCTTTTACCCAAATTTTCATATATCCTCAGAAGTTTTAAGGATTCGTAGTAATTTTTTTCTAATCTATCAAGTTCCTTTTCCGGAACACCTTTGTCACAGGCCGTTTCGTAGACATTTTTAGCCTCAGTAACAACATTTGATATTGTGTCTATAAGTTTCATATCTATAAATATCAACCACCTCACCATTTATTAACAACAAATGTCAATTATATTTTTAATAAAATCAAACTTTAGATTATTTATAGTAAAATAAAACTTGTATAATGATATATTACTTTACTTCTTGTTGTGATAAAACAAATGTTTTTGGAGTCCCAAATAACTCTGACCCGTTTGTGCCTTGGAATGGTTTCACAGATACTGTTGGAACATCATATGGTTTAGTTATTGGTTCTTACTCAGGATGCGTAACATATAGTGGTAGTTCAAACACCGTTATCACAAACCCTCCTATACCATTAAAAAACGTATCCTCAACTCCTCCAATATTTATTTCATATAGCTGTAAACAATGTATAATTTTATTTCCTTGTTATACACCACCCGTTGTTGTACCTCCTACAATCATAGGATATCAAAATGAGTGTGGAATTGTAACAATTTTACCAATGAGTGTAGTATGTGAAATTTCCAATCCAACGGTTTTTGGTCTTGAAGATGGTGAAGTCTCGGTATCAATAACGGGAGGAACCGCACCATATACCGTCACTTGGTTAAATAACGGTAATGTTTCACCAGCTCTTGAAATGGTTGGAAATGGTTCATACACCGCAACAACAGTTGACTTTTACGGTGACTACACCGCAACAACAGTTTGTGAATTATCCACATTAAAAATTTGTACATTTGGTGCTAGTATAGAAGAAACTTTTGTGGATGAATGTTTACCTACCGTAATGTCCGGATACACATTTGATATAACTTAAAATATATATGCCAACAACATTTTCAGCAGCAACCTGTCTAACATCTAATTTCGTTTCACCAGGACCATTTAATATCTATTTAACCGATGATTATGGTTCAACACCATTTAGTTCTGTAACAAGAGACCAACTTACACTTGATTGCCCATTTATTTTTAATAATATTCCTGAGGGGACGACCACCCTTTACGTAAAAGACGTTGTCTTACTTTATTGTTTCACAATACCTATACGAGATAACAACATATGTCAAACTTGTAATTTAGGATTATCTAAATATTCGGCAACAACAATAACAAGATTATCTTGTGGTTTTTTAACAGGGTCTTGTCAAAATATTACAGACTATGTTATTCATTGGTATGGTCCAAACGATATAACAACATTACAAAAAAGAACGGGATTTGGTTCAGTTTTTTCAGGAGAATATGATATTGCACACCCATTTTTAGGGAACTCATCAATACCTTTAACTGAAGGTGTTTATACACCTATTATTCAAAAAGTAATTGTAGGTGGGTTAACTTTTTCAAACACAGGTGGGACCAATAGTATATTGTTTGATGGTAATTGTCTTCCAACAACAACAATACAACCATTAACGTGTTTTAATAGAACTAACACAAGAACCGAATATTGGGCTAGCGGTTATAATCATAACATTACATTTAGTTCACAAAGTCAAGGAACACCTCAACCTGTTTCATCAACATATATTTTATCGCCAACAACAAAATTTATTGCTTGGAAATTTCGAGGTAAACAGATTCCGGACACAATTAAATTATCATTTAGTGGTAGTAGTTATGGTGGAAATGAAATTGGATTAGAAAATTGGGTAATTGGTACAAATAGTACCAACACATATACACCATCTTTAATTTCTAAATCAGCATCAACTTTTGGTTATTTTACAAAAATAACTTGTTTAACAGGATTAACAATAAATACCGGTGATAAAATAATTATTAATATAATCCCCGCAGAAGCAAATACCGATTGGGACTTACTTATAACGTGTTTAGATAATTTTAATTGTAATAGTTGTTCATATACTAACCCATACAAAATTATTGGTTCAACAATAACAGGAATTACAGGTGATTGTCAAACAAACATAAAATTGTCAATATCTGCCTGTTCTTTGAACACTTTATATAGTGAGGATTATTTTAAGTATTACGATACCACCAGTAATGAGGGTGGTAGGGTTAATAAACAATACAATGAGGTAATTCGGTCACCACAATTTGGAAATTTGGACTCTATTTTTTCTTCAAATTCACCGGAATTAAAATATGATAGTAACCCTCTTTTTTATTATAATACTAATAATTGTTCAAATCAATTCACTTATACACCACTTGGTCAAGCATTTTGTCAAACAGACCCAAATGATGTAACTTATAGAAAAACATTTTTAACTGATGGTAGAGGGGTATTTGGTATTACCGGTTCATCAACTGTAATATCAACATATTATAATTCTTGGATAAGTGCTCTCAACTATTCAAATGGAGTAGGTGGAAGTACCAATAATACAAATTTGGGATATTATAGGTTTTTTTATATGTCTTTTCCGAAAAATAATCACCCAAATTCTTGTGGTGACCAAAGTGGGAAAGCACAAACACCAATTCACCCTACATCAATGGTATCAACCGGAACAACATCAACCGGTAATTACTTTTTTAATATTACCGCAAACACAATTACAACAGGTATAACTTTTTCAACTTGTGATATTGGTTGTTTATCACGTATATATAGCGTGATGGGTGTTAACGATAGTTCGACCGGAAACACCCCTTATAATCAATACTTTTCCGCCAACACAAGTTTTGGTTGGTATGGTATCTATTATTCTAACCCATTTGAATCAATATGGTGGATGACCGCTAGTACAACCACCGTGTCAGCACAAACAATTGGATTAAAAGTTGACAGCAATGGATGGACGACAAATACGTACCCATATTCAGGAACCTCACCTTCAATAATACCATCATTATCCGGTTCTGTCTGTAACTTTAAAAATCTTGGTTATATAGGGTCTTCTCAAGAGTCTTACTACAACCAATTAATATTTTGTTACTATACAATATTATATCCTAATTCAGCAGATACTCGTAGTTTTGAAATATGGTCTGCACCCATCGTTAATTATAGTGCAAATACTAATTTTAATGACGCAATTTTAGCATACAGATATTCAGGAGGAAATGTTACATATTCATCATCAACATATATAATCGGATAATTTATGAGCACAGAAAAATATTACACAATAAAAATAACGGGAGGAACGTCACCGGGTTCATACACAATTTATCTTAATACTATCTTTGGAACCGTTGCAACACGTTATCCTGAACTAACACCTGCAACAAATTTATCATTACCTTTATTACAAGCGGGTGTAACAATTAAAACTAATACCACACCAAACTCAATTTTCCTTTATAATACGTATTGTGAAAACAATTTATCATTATTACCACCGGTAACTATTACTTATGAATCATTTTGTTTAACATTTGATTCACGTAATTTAGGTGGTGTCGTATATAAAACTTTTATACCAAATGGTTTAGTTGGTGGATACCCTTCTTGGAAGGATGATACATTGAATTCAACAATTACAATCACTTGGGATGCAACTCTGAACCCCGCTAGATTTGTAATAAATAATTATCAACCGGGTGGAACAGGAAATGTTATCTCATCAAAATACCCAACTAACTCAACATCAAACCCACCAGAAAATTGGCAGAGTGTTGGGGGAATTAACACTGTAGGATTTAGTCAAAAATTAGGTAATTGCAATTCTTTAATAGAAGGTAATTTTAAAAGAAGTGTAAACCAACCTACGTGTATATGTGATGGTAGTATAATCTTTGATGTTGATTTAGATAATCCACCTTTCAGTTATTCAATTGATAATGGAGTTACCTATTCATCATCACCAATATTTACAAACCTTTGTAGTGGAACTTATATTTTAGCTGTACTTGATTCAATTGGTGTTGTTCATTTAAGTTCTGAAATAATAAAAACTGAAGTCCCATCAACAACGTATACAATATCTCTTTACACGACTAACGCAAAACCGGTTAACAATAATGTATCGTTGGCAAACACATATGAAACAAAAATAGTTGTAACCCCACCATTACCTAATGGTACAACAATAACTTTTGATTTAATACATAATAATAATTTTTATTCATCACCTAATAGTGGAACATCAATATTAACCACTTCAACATTAGTATATAAAAATAGTAACGAAGTATTATTAACAAACACTTCAAGTAGTGTTAATCAGTCTGTTAATACAGCGGCGGGATGTCAATTAGATTATGTTTATCAATCAAATATTAGTGATGTTTGGAGTTCATTAACAATAACTAATAGTGATACAATAACAATCTCCACATCATCAAGAGTTGACAAAACAACAACAGGAAAATGTGTTGTTGGGTATAGTAACGATAACTACTCAATTAGTAATCCGGTTATTAGTGGATGCGATTGTTGTTCAATGGTTGGGGGACAATCTGTTTTACCTAACGCAACAACGGGGGCACCAACAACGGGGGCACCAACAACGGGGGCACCAACAACGGGAGCACCAACAACGGGAGCACCGACAAATAATTATTAACTAATAATAAAACACAGAATATTTATACAGTATGGCATATATAATTAAAAACACATCAGCGTTAATTAGTACAAGATTAACCGACACAGCTAGACAAAAACTATCTGAAGGTAATTTTAACATTTCATATTTCCAAGTTGGAGATAGTGAAGTATCTTATAATACACTAACCGGGACATCATATAATCAGACAAGTAACAATATTTTGGAACCTAATTTTAATTCACAAAATTCTGCTCCGGGACAAAGTAATAAACAAAACGTAAAATATCCAATTTACGTAGACCCTGATGATAGTAATACGTTTGGTATCCCATTTTCAGACCCTGCAGTTTCTCCAATATACAATAGAGCAACAATAAGAGGTTTTTTTAGTGGGGATTCATCAACATCTAATTGGAGTGCATTAACCGATACTAACTATGTAATTAATTCTAACTACATTGTTGATATTTCAACATTTACCGGAGGAACAAAAATTAAGATAATATATTCAGCGTGTGGTGATTCAACTATTGTTAGATTACCGGCTAAAGGTGATTTGATAACAATTTATTTTGATGTTAATACAAGTTCTTGTGGTATTGACCCAATTTCTGTTACCCCAACATCAACTCCTACTCCCACACCAACACCAACATATGACGCTTGTATTATATACCCAACCCCAACGCCATCCTCAAGTTGTTGCGTTACAACACCAACAGGTTGTACTCCAACACCAATTATCAATAGTTTTGTAAATGTTAATAGTTGTTACAATATTTTAACATACAGAATTGTCGATATTTGTTTAAATGTTATAACATTAGATAGAGTAACACCGAACTATTCATATATTGCATCCGGATGTTCTTATGTTAGAACATTAGTGTATCCACCAAATATGACTGATTTATATGATAGTGTCACACCATCACCACATTGGAATACTGATGTAATTAATTATGAATCTGTTTGTAATACAGACGAATTTGACGTTAAAGTTTGGAACATGAATATTCCTTGGTCGGAAAATCCTGCAGGTTTAATTGATTCCGGAGGTAATAATCCTTCTCAAGGTTATAAAACATTTAATTCTAAATCATACATCGGAACTAAAGAATATTTAGGATATATGTCAGATAGCGGGCAAACTTTTGTTAATATGGCAGGCGATGTTGAAGATTCTGTCTATTACTATGATTCATTTTATAATAAAATTACAGTCGCACCTAAAGAACAAAAAGCTATTGCAATTATTCATTACACAAACCAATCTATTGATTTCTTTTATGGTGAAAAATTCGCATTAGAACAACCTATTAGTGGGACAATCCCTGAAGATATTACAGGAGACGCTAGAAACTTTAAACTACATTTACCTTGGTTAATGTGGCATAAAAACCCTGAATGTTGTTTTGGCGAAACATTTTATGTTAGCCCACCTGAAGATACAGTTTTAATAGACGTTTTTGAACCTCACTATATTAAATCAACAAAAAGTAGTGAAATGAATAATCCGGGGATTAGATATTATTTTTTATGGGACACTCATCCAAACAGTAGTAGTGGATTACCAAATAGAGTTGGTAAAGTATTTCCTGACCAAAAAATAATTGTTATTGACGATGAAGAATTAATTGCCGCGTTATCATATAAATCAAACCGAAATTGGACTTTACCGGCAGCAACAACATCTTTAATTGTTCCAAATAGTTGTGGTTCAGATAAAGCATCATTTAAAGGTGTATTAACAGGAGCTAATCAAACTATGTATGTTAGTTATTTATTAACAAACACGTCCTCAGGAGCAACTAATTCGTTACATTGTAATTACTATTCAACCATATCCGGACCAAATGTAGATTGTGGAACTCCGGGTAGTCAAAACGTCTCTGTTAGATTTGGTGGAGAATTTAATTGTTTAAATCAAATAAAAAATAACTCACTTTTTGCTGGTTATGTTGCAAATAAATTTCAAATTATTTGTCAAATAGTTGAAGATGGTAGTAGACCTAAATCAAATGCTTGGAAGATAATTAACTTTACAAACCAATTAACCGCGTCAACAGTAAATGGATATATAACTCAAAGTGGATTAACAGGAAACACATTTGTTATAACAAGTGATATGCTTAACTCTACCGCAACGACATACAAATTAAATAATTACATTTCATTACCAACTGTCGGACAAACAGGACCAACTCTTAATTTTGGTGACGAATACTATTTCTACGGTTCGCTAGAAACCGATATCCAAGCAACTATATATGAAATGAGATATAAGATAAATCTTGGTCAAGCAGAATTTCAACGTTCATCAAACCCAACTTGGTCTCAAGGTGTCACCCCATATATTTCAGAAATTGGTCTTTACGATGACAAATTCAATCTTATGATTGTATCAAAGCTACAATCACCTATTCTTAGACAAGGGATTCAACAGTTTTTAGTAAAATTTGATTTTTAACCTATGAAAAAAACATTAAAGGAAAGCCCTAAAGTTTTAGGGCTTGATGTTTCTACCAAAACTATTGGTTGGGCATTATTTGATATACAAAGTAGAGAATTATTAGAACTAACCCACGTATCACCAACACCAAAACCAAAAGAAGAAAACAAAATAAAAGAGTTACTTCTTAAAGGTGAAATTTTTAGAACCAAACTTTTAGAATACAAAGATATGGGCATAACTAAGGTTATTATAGAAGAACCTCTATTAAACTCAAATAACGTCTATACAGTTCAAACTTTATTAAGATTTAACACATTAGTCACAAAAGAAATTTACGATGTTTTAGGGGTAGTTCCTGACTTCATATCAACATATAACTCTCGTAAGTTCGCCTTTCCCGAATTAGTTAAAGAAAATGATAAAGGTAAGTTTGTATTATTTGGTGGTCTTCCAAAAGACATTGATAAGAAACAAATAATATGGGAATTAATAGCCAAAAAAGAACCTCAAATCACTTGGCAATACACAAGAAACAACACTCTTAAAAAAGAGAACTTCGACCAAACAGACGCTTATTGTTGTGTTTTAGGTCATATGAATCAAGAAAATTTATGGTAATAAAAAACCCCCTTAATTGGGGGTTTTTTATTTATTAACAGAATGGAGATATACAACCCGCTGTAAATGTTGAGTAGTTACTATCAATAACACCACCATTTAATAATGTTGCCGATATTTTTATTCTATAATTATGCTCCGGATTAGAAGGTGGACAAGGTCCATTCCATCCATTAGTATTATCACCTAAACCATAATCTGTTGGTTGAACATTTCCTGACACCCAGCTACCATTTGATGATATGTTTAATTGATTTGGGTCAATATCAGTTACATACCAATGAATAAAATAACCATCAGGACTACTACCTGAAGCATCTATATCTTCACAAAGTATTTCATAACCAACAACATTTGAAACATCAATTGAGTTTAAAATCCAACCCATATCAGGAGAATTGTTTGCTTGAGCACAGAATCTAGAATAATATAATGTTGATATAACACTACCTTCGGTATATGAGTTACTATATAGAGTTATAGATGGTTCTCCCTCTTTACACGTTGAGAAGATATCAATGTTGTATTGAGTAGTTGATTTTGCATCACACCTAACCGTATACACAAAACTAATTTCACTAGTACTACTTGTTTGAGAAAATAATGATACTCCATTGTTCCTAACATTTAAAGTAACCACACTATTAGTCACATTTGGTGTTAGTATAATTTTTACAACATCACCATCATATGTACTTAAGGCGTTAATAAACACATTAGCATCAAATGTCGAAGTAAATGAATAGATTTCATCATTACCAATATAAATATACCCACTTGAATCCGAACTAGCACAATCACTCCAATTTCTTAAATTAGTAGGACATTTTGTTCTAACCGGAACACTAATAGCCTCTAACTCTTTATTACATTGTTCACAAGGTCTTAAACTTAAAGTACCTGTATATATTGTTGGCGACACATCGTCAAACCAGTTATAGTAATAAGTAACTCCACCCCAATTGTTCACTAATTGAGTTAAATCACTATTAATCTCCATCAATTCCCAACAAAGTTTATTTGTAAAGTCCAAAATAACACCACCAACCACGTTACCCGGAACCGCAGGAACCGGTTGAATTACTACAGTAGTTTTACCCCGTTCTTCACCACATATTAAATATGCGTAATACGTTTTCTTAGAAGATGGTGTTGGAGTTGTTGTTGTTGTTTGAGTTGGAGTCATTGTTTGCGTTGGAGTATGACTAGGAGTCTGAGTTTGAGTTTTAGTCATTGTAGGTGTTTGTGTTGGAGTCTGAGTAGGAGTTTTAGTCATTGTAGGTGTTTGTGTTGGAGTCTGAGTAGGAGTTTTAGTCATTGTAGGTGTAACAGGTGGTGTTGACCCAATTGTTGCTGTAGGTGTTGGAGTTGTTGTTGTTGTTGGTGTCTGCGTAGGTGTTTTAGTAGGTGTTTGGGTCGGAGTTTTAGTCATTGTAGGTGTTTGAGTAGGTGTTCGTGTTGGTGTTGGTGTCATTGTCGGTGTTCGTGTTGGTGTTGCATTTAAACAAACACATTCAATATCATAATTAATTTGCATTTTAATTAAAACATTAGAATTATGTAAAGATTCCGGCTCACAATTTGTTGAAATTGTTATCTCATTTGTTAATGGGTTAATATCTACATTCCCCGGACCAATTTGAGGACACGATTCAATTAACGATGTAATTGTTGAATACCATAAACTATCTAAAGGGTAATCTTGTAGTGTAGTCCCTGTATAGAATGTTGTAGAATTTAAACAATCACCAATAAGTGTTGATGCTGAGAATATTGTTTGAGTTAAAAGACAATTATCATACCCTTGAATTAATTCAACATACCCTTCATTTAAAAATTGTCTAGGTCCTGAGTAAATTTTCATAGGTTTATTTAATTCACCTGAACAAACATTAGAATAACCTACTTGGTTTTCGTAGACCTTATCTCCTCTAATTGCAATTTTTTTCGCCTTTGAACATCCTGAACTATCCACAATTCTAACATCATACTCCCCCGCAGGTAAATCAGTTATTTCCATAACAGTAGTTCCGACAGTATCTTCATTAAAATATAATGTAAATGGTGGTGTTCCATTTGTTATATAAGATGTTAATGAACCATTACTATTTATAGAGTCAGTTCCCAATAAATGAAAATCAATAGTATTTGAACCATCAATAGTAAAAGGAGCTGATTGACGACAAAATAATGCGTCTGTCACATTTGCAATGTAATTACCTGAAAATAAATTAGTAAAAGTATATGACGTAAATGAAGTTGATATAGATTTACCATTAATTGTATACAAATAAGGTGGAGTTCCACCTGATGTGATTTCCAATTTAACTGACCCATCATTACCATTACAAGTTGTTCCGGTTGTA
>Ga0181350_1000650_pt1 | contig 10231 bp, 17 predicted proteins | sample Su13VDMM110DCMD_FD_130105 | JGI IMG/M metagenome (GOLD analysis project Ga0181350, IMG submission 130105) | Freshwater viral communities from Lake Michigan, USA - Su13.VD.MM110.DCM.D | ecosystem: Environmental > Aquatic > Freshwater > Lake | place: USA: Michigan | collected 2013-07-16
CCCCAACCTCATACAGGTATGAGGACAAACCACAAAGGTACTATCCAAAAGTAGCAGTAACACCACGCCTACCACGGCTAAGGAAAACCGCTAGTCATGTTCCAATGTTCTGCGATGTTCTGCAATGTTCTGGAACACGCTCACAACGACAATAACAACAAAGTAGCATTGTTTAGCATCAATTAAGCAAGACTTTCAAGAAGATTTTCCTTGTTCTTATTATTATTATTATTATTATTATTATTATTGTTATTGTTGGAAGTCTGTTCCAGCACTTGCCCTATGGAAGACTGGGTGGAACTGCTAAATAATTGCCAACCCTAATTATTTATGTTCTTTTTCCCAGACCCACTATTCTGGAACATTGGAACATTGCACCCGAAAAACTCCAAGACCCGCATAAACAGGGGCTGAAATCGTGTTCCAGTCATCTTGACATTTTTAGAACGCCGGAACATACAATATCAGCCGTACAACCATATAACAACCACCTGACACCATACCAACAAGCATTTTAGGTACTTCTACAAATCCCACTTTCATAGAACTCAAAATCCTGCGTCCACCACGATTTTCACTTGGGTCAAAGGTGACCCAAATCGCACCCAAACCTTTCTCAGAACACTTCAAAACTAACTGAAAAATCATCAAACCTATGCTAGAATACTCAGAATTACCCAAGGACACCCCATGAACATCGAAGAAATCCTAAAAAACCTCAATGCCACCCTCGGCGATGTCACCCCCATCACCACCACCACACCCGAGCAAGATGCCGACCGCAAGCGGCAATACGAAGCCGAGCAAGCCGACCGAAAGGCAGTTCTGCGTGGACTGCGCAACGACATGCACACCGAGTGCGAGCGGTTCAATACCACATACCAGATCAACCCCGAACCCACTACCCCCACAACCGACACCGCACACACCCCCGCCACACTAACAACCCAGAGAGAACGCTTGCAACTCACCGAAGCCGAGTGGGGTGTATTACGGGCGCAGGCTGAGTACGAGATGCGCAGTGTGGCTAACCACATAAGCGTAGTGCTGCGCAAGCACTTAGGAACTATCCAGACAGGCAGCACCACCAACCCACCCAAAAGACCTGTAGGCAGACCACCCGCTGACAAACCACGCGCACCCATGCACCTGCAACCGTGGACACCCGCTATATGGGAAGACGAGACCGAAAGCTGGCACGCGCAAGCCGCAGTGCGCAACCCCACCCACTCACCCGCAGAAGTACGCGTGGCGCATAACCTGTATCTCGAAACGCTGTTTGCGCACCTGCAACGCGTGGGCTTCCCGCACCCCTTCAAGGCGGGGTTTACGGCGATTTAGGGGTGAAAAAAGCACTTGACAATGTCAAGTATTTAGACTATAATAGAGGTTGGGTAGAGAGAGCGTTTATACCCAGACCAATACACACACTAACAAACAAGGAAATGTCATGGCACGCATCGATCACCGCACGACTGTATATAACACCACCGCATCACACATGCACCTGCAAGGTGTCTTTGCAACCTCATACCTGTATGAGGAACGGCGTTACCGAGAGGACGGCACACGCTACACCACACCTCGCTACGGCGCACGCTCACTCAGTCCACTTAACTGCCTGACCGAATTGTTTTGCCGTACACGAGCGTGGTATTCACGAGAGATGCACCGCGCACCCTTTCACTCGACCATCCACAAGATGTTGCACAACCCCGAGCAAGCGCAGTACCTGACCGACTGGCGTGAGATGGTGCTTGAGTACCCACATGTAGCCGACACCGATGCGACCAAGATTGCCTACACCGAGAGCGAGGCTAAGGGTATCGCTGACCGACAGACACTCACCACGCTAGGCAAGTTCATCAAACGCCATGCACCCGAGATGCCCGACCATGTCCTGCGAGATATTGTGGCACTAAGTATTACTTCGGTGGAGCTTGTGTTCGACCTTGCGGGCATGATCGAGGCGGTACAGAACGGTCCGAAATCCTGTATGCAGAACTCTAGGTGGTCAGAAGACGATCATCCATATCGTGCCTATGATCCGCAGTATGGGTGGCACATGGCGGTCAGGCGTGAGGGTGGGGACATCGTGGGGCGGTGTCTGTGCCTGACACATGGCGGGGAGAAAATGTTCGTGCGCTCTTACCGCTCCACTAACGAGGGGTACTCACAGTCTGACGAGGGTATGAACGCATGGCTCGCCGAGCAGGGCTACACCCACGAGGATGGGTGGGCAGAGGGGGCGCGGCTTGCCAAAATAGAGGTGTGTGGTGAATATGTATTGCCCTACATCGATGGTGATGCAACACGCTGTTCTGTGCATCGTAATCACATACAGATCGATGATGATGGTGACTACGAGGGCACTAGGACTGACGGGTATGCTGACCAACCGGATAGGTGTACCTGTGACGACTGCGGGTCGAGTTTTGACAGCGACAACGAGGGTCTGTATGTAGGGCGGCATGAGGACAGTCATGTGTGCGGTGGCTGCGCAGAAGGCTACACCCATGTGGTAGGACGCAACGGCAATGAGTACCATGTGCACGATGATGATGCTGTGGAATGTAACGGCAGATGGTATGACTGTAACTTCTTGCATGACAACGGCATCGTGTACAGCGAGTACGCAAACGACTACTGCGAGCAGTCCGAGTGCGTGCAGATAGACCGGCATGACGATTGGATACCTCAGGATCAGCTTGACGAGGAGTTCGTGTGCCTAAGCGATGACGATGAGGTATGGGGCTATCGCACCGAATGTTGGCAGTGTGCCGCTACAGGTAATTGGTATTCGGTCAATGTACGCAGTGATTACCACGCCGAGCCTGTCGATGTAGATGGCAAGTCGTATCACGAGGATGCAGTACCAGAGCAAGAGTAACCTCATACCAGTATGAGGACAGCACTACAACACTACACATACACAAAGGAAATACCATGGAACTTACTACACAGCGCATTAAATTCATTACCCAATTCTTGTCATACATGCGCCCCGAGGGTGGGGCAGGACAGCAGTGGTTCGAGGATCGCTACATCAACACCATACCCAACACATGGCACGATGCAGTGGGCAACACACACCTCGACCTGCGAGAATGTAAGACTAACCGTACCCTGTTTGTTGCGCACACAGATACCGTACACAAGAATGACGGGCGTCAACAGCCTGTCGTGACCGACCACATGATGACCTGCAACCTCGCCGATACACAGGCTACTTGCTTGGGTGCAGATGACGGTGCGGGTGTGCTTATCTTGTTGCACCTCATACAGAACCGTGTACCTGCGTACTACATCTTTACTCGTGGCGAGGAGCGTGGCGGCATCGGTGCAGATCACTTAGCTAAGGTGTACCCACACTTACTTGCAGAGTTTGACCGAGCGATTGCGTTTGACCGCAAGGGTACATCGTCCGTTATCTCACACCAAGGATGGGGTAGGTGTTGCTCTGACACCTTCGCCTATGCGCTTAGTGACAAGCTATCGACCGACACGCTTATGTATGCACCCGATGACGGTGGCGTGTACACCGACACAGCAGAGTTCGTTGACATTATCCCCGAGTGCACCAACATCAGCGCAGGTTACTTGCATGAGCATACGACCAAGGAGTCACTCAACCTACAGCACTTGGTTGACCTCATGGATCAGGTGGTGTGCATCGATTGGGATGCGTTACCTACCGAGCGTGACCCAAGCGTAAAAGAGATGCTGCCTATGTATAACGGCAAGGCTGCCGCCTACGATGTGGGTACATGGTATCGCCCTGAGCCACTGGCGAACACCCATGGGTACGACTGGTGGGATGACATCGATGAGTACAACGCCGCCGTGTTCGAGGCTGTGTGCAATGCAGAGGATGGGCATATCGATGAACTCATGTGGATGACCGCCGAGGCTGTCATGCCTGACGATCCTGAGGTTATCTATAAGCGCATATGGAATGCGCAACCAAGCCGCACGCTACTCAAGGCTGCACGCAAGGATGTTGATCGTGCCTATGACATGGACGGTACATACGAGGCACTGAATAAGTTTTATGTAGCCCTGCTCGATGAGCAGTCTGTTAAATCACAGTGCGTTTTGTTCGCACACTAGGAGGATGTATGACTGACGAAAAGAAAGTAGAGACGGCGTTCGACATACTAGAAGACGCCGAGGTGATGCACGAGTTTGACGACTGCGTGTGGATCAAAGTTGATCGGGAGTTATGGAAACAATTCAACGACCTCGCACCTACAACTGTGGACATACCCCTCGGGTGTGACACACCTATCCTGCAAGAACTGCAAGACCGTATTGACAAAGCTTCTAAGGATGCACCATGCTAATCGCAGCAGAATTTTTCAGTAAAGGTAAGACACAGGTACGCGTGTTCAATCCCGAGAACATTGTGTACATGGATGAGACAGGTGTGCTACTAGCCGTGGGTATCCACGCTATGTGGTCACCCGATGAGTACCAACGAGTAGTTAAATTACTTAACTTTGAGGAGATCCTATTATGAAAGATACTATCCTGAACGCAATCATCGACATAACCGCCGCAATCGGCATCGGCTTACTCACTTTGTATGTTGTGCTGTGGTGCATCGAAGAAGTGATTAGAGGGTATTGACATTGTCAATATAAAGAAGTATAATGTGTATTCGTAGAGATACATAACTAAACACAACCTAAGGAACCAACATGAACACCAATTCAGTAGCAGATAAAGCATTAGCACGCGCCATTGACTTACTCAAAGCAATCAAGGCGGAGTACATCATCCGCCTACCAACGCAAGAACTTGTCACGCATGGTGACCTGCAACTCATGCCTACCAAAGCGGCAAAGCAGAAGAAAGTAAGAACTGTACCGCATGGCACATACACCAATATGTGTCGCACCAAGGGCGTAGATAAGATGAAAGTGGGCGATGTAATCTTCTTTACTAGCGATGGGTTAGATATACAACGACTGCGTAGTGTAGCTGCTGCCATGGCGTGTAAGTTATACGGCAACGAGTCTGTGATCACTACCGTTAACGGTATGGGTATCGAGATACTACGCGTTAAGTAAACCAACCACCATCCTCATACTGGTATGAGGATGGAAATAAAAAAGGAAATAAACCATGTACGAACACTCATACAACCAAGAAGCACCGACCAATGTACCTACGCTACAGTCAAGCGCAATGTTAATTGACTTGCACATCGGTACATACACAGGTAGCAAGACCGATAACCAAACACGCGATGAGGTGACTATTGCCAAGCGTGCAGGTAGTAAGCGTGCCCATACAGTGCGTAAGCATTTGTTTGCAGGTGATGCTGACCTTGATGCAATCAATACCTACATAGCGCACATACGCAAGCAACTGATACTGCACACACTGCCGTGGTCTGACTATGGCACAAGGATGCTATCAACTAGATTGTTCTTTGATTTGTCAGCCTTGCTGTCCTCAATGCGAGCGGAGTACTACACGCTAGTCGATCGGTTCGTGGACAACTTCAATCTCAAAGTTAGCAACGCAGCGTTTGCGTTAGGTGAATCGTTCGATCGTGATGAGTACCCTACGGCTGACCATGTGCGCTCTAAGTTCAAGTTCGATTATGTGTTCAGCCCTGTACCCGCAGCGGGTGACATTCGTGTGGACTTACCTGCCGAGGCACTTGACGTGGTACGGGCGCAGTATGCTAAGGTATCCGACCAACGCGTAGAAGCAGCAACACAAGACGCATGGAATCGTGTGCTTGAGATGGCTCGCTACCTCAAAGCTAAAGTTACAACGGGTGAAGATGGTAAGAAGCCTCGCATTTTTGAGTCAAGTCTTGAGCAAGCCAAAGAGCTTACCGAGGTACTCATCGGGTTAAACATCACGAATGATCCTAACCTAGAGGCGGCACGACTCGCACTCAAGCAAGCGCTTGACCCTGTGGATTGCACATCCCTGCGTGAGAGCGATGAGATGCGTGATGCAGTGCGTATCAAAATGGACGCAATACTAACTAAGTTTGACTACTAATCAAGGAACCAACATGGACAACTTATACAAGCGGCTAACCCGCCAACAAATTTCCGATGCCGTCATCGCACTCGGACACGAAGTAACTTTTATGATTGAAGGGCCGATGGGGTCAGGCAAGTCTGCACTTAAAGACGACATACAGGCGGCATTCCCTGAGTATCGTTCGGTGTATATCGACATGACGCAGATCACAGACAGCGGAGACTTCCAAATCCCTGCGGTTGACCACGACACACGCACATCAAGTTTCTACCCCAACGAGATGCTAGGTGTGCACATGGATCAGCCGAGCATCATCATGTTTGACGAACTAGGTAAGAAGCAAGACCTCATCAATACGATTCTGCCTGTGCTAAACGACAGGCGGTGGGGTAACCGCAAGTTTCACCCAAAGACCATCGTGCTCGCTTCGAGTAATACGGGCGCAGAAAACTTAGGCGACATGTTCAAGGATCATCAGCGTGACCGCATGACCTTCGTTACGATGGCTAAGATGCAAGTACCTGAGTGGCTACCGTGGGCGTTCGCTAACGACATCGACCCTGTTGTGGCGGCGTGGGTATCGCGCAACCCGCAGTGCTTTGCTGAGCATGACGATGTACCTAACCCTGATCTTAACTATTACATTTGGCATCCCAAAGCTAAGCGCAAGGCGTTCACTACACATCGTTCGGTGACACGGGCAAGCAAGATCATTAAGCAACGCGATGTGCTACCCCCCGATACCCTCACGCACTTGCTGATTGGTACGATTGGGGAAGCCGCAGCACTTGACCTGATGACCTTCGAGCAGCTTGCGCCTGAGCTACCAAGCAAGCATGACATCGTCTCAAACCCTGCACGAGCGCGAGTGCCGACATCCCCTGCCGCTGTGGTAATGCTCGCATGCCAAGCATTGAAGTGGGTAGATGAGTCTAACCTTACGGCGTGGATGACATACATGGCACGCTTCAAGAACAAGGAAGCACAGGCGTTGTTTGCGTTGCAAGCCAAGGCACAGGAGGGTAAGTTAGAGTGGATGAGCAAGAACGATGCATTCACGGATTTCACAATCAAAAACGCACACCTATTTAGTTGAGGTTACATATGTACACACCTATACAGCGCGTTGAGCGCATGCAAGTGTCGCTTATCAACGACCCACGCTTCTCAGCTTTGGCAGGTATCTTCATGCTTGGCAATACCGAGGTGCGTGACGATGTACCCACAGCGTATACCGATGGCGTTAACACGGTGTATGGCGCGGCGTTTATCGAGTCGTTAGAGGATGCCGAGATTCGTGGGCTTATATATCACGAGAAGGGTGGGCACATCCTGTATCGGCATCTAAGCACATGGCTGCACCTGTCTAAGATAAACGCAAGCCTTGCAAACAAGGCTATGGACTATGTCATTAACCTACAGATCAAGGACTTCAATGATTTTACCTTCATACGCCTACCTACATGCGGGTTAGTTGATGAGCGGTTTCGTGACATGGATGCGGGGCAGGTGTTTCGTATCCTTGAGGCAGAGGGTGATGACGGTGCGGATTATTCCTTTGATGAGCATGATTGGGATACCTCCGAGGCTATGCCCAAGGATGAAGCCGATGCTATCAAGAAAGAAATAGATATGGCGGTGCGTCAAGGCGCAATGGTTGCGGGGATGCTTGGGCATACGATGGATCGCTCAATAGCGGGGTTACTCGCCCCTACGGTAGACGCACGAGAGGCACTGCGTGAGTTCATGACCATATCATGTGCAGGTGATGGCATGTCCACATGGCGTAAGGTATCAAGGCGGTGGCTCTCGCAGGGTATATACATGGCATCCCGATACAGTGAGTCCGTAGGGTCTCTGTTGTTCGGTGTGGATACCTCAGGCTCGGTGACCGCCAAAGCGTTACGCGTAGCACTCAGTGAGCTTGTAGGTATCAGTGAAGTTATACAACCAGAGCGCGTTGACCTTGTGTACTGGGATGCCGCTGTTGCAGGGCATGAGGTGTATGGGCGTGACAACCTATCGGCAATCGCTACTGCCACTAAGCCTAAGGGTGGTGGTGGCACTCGACCACAGTGCGTAGTGGACTACATTGCTAAACACAATTTAACCCCGCAGTGTGTGGTTATGATTACTGATGGCGATGTAGATGATTGGGGTACAGGTTGGACGTGCCCCGTCTTGTGGCTCATTACGACTCGTGTGGTTGCGCCTACAGGGGTAACGATTCACATACCCAACGATTGGTGTTGACATTGTAAAGTTGCAGCCTTTATACTGGCTGCAACTAAGGAGATAACTATTAATACGCAGGAACTACAAGCAAGCGTAATGCTTACCGCAGATCACCACATCGAGCAGTGGAGCCTATATACGGTAGGAGGGCAGTGTCTAGGGCATGCCTTCTATAACCCTGTGGCTTTACCACGCGATATACCTCGCAAAGTAGCGGCACCACTTTCTATAATGCTCGTTGCACGCGCACACTTGCCGGGGGTAGGGCATTGGTATGCACGAACGCCAAGCGTGACGCTAGAGTACACAGGTGCCGTGGTGTGGATCAACCCTGTCGAGTACACACACAAAGATATTACATACATAAGAGGATTACCAGAATGGCTAACACAACCAAAAAACATGACCAATCTTTTAAGTACGCTACGCGAACAGAGTATCGCGGATTAAACATGCGCACGCTGTTCTTTCCAAACGGTACTATCCTAAAGGACGCGCTATGAAAATGTCATTTGAAGAACGTGTCGGTGACTTGTACAAACAACTGTACGACACGGTTCGCGTGGCTATATCCGATGATAAGGAAGAAGATATAGATATTGCGCTCTCAGCAATCAACAGCCTAGCAATATCCGTAGCAATACAAAACAATATTAGCCGCAAATCGTTCCTTAAAAATATTGCGTACCTATTCGATCAACTTACGGCGCTCAATGAAGCCGATCGTCAAGAATTACATTAAAACCACAACAGGAGATTAAATATGTCTGAAGAAATGACACTGCGTAATGGCGACAAACCCTATGCCCCCGCATCGGCAACGAGCGTACAGCGCACATGGAAACGAGTATGTAATTGGGTAGCACCGTCCAAAGACCCCGAGACGATTGCTAAGTGGGATTACTACAAATCCTTGTCCATGCGTTCAGATAACGCATTACAAATTACGAGGGACAAATGAACGACAGAAACTTAGAGTCGCTACTACGCACACTAGAGCTTGGCGACATGATAACGCACGAAGAGATGGCTCAGGTCGCAAGGATATTAAGAAGCTACAAGGCTGATGCTGAGCGATACAGGTGGCTAAACAAGTACACATCACAGTTATTTATGGTGACTAACAAACAAATGGATGAGCAAGTTGACAGGGCAATGAACGGGGGACGGGAATGATACTCACACGACAACAAATGGTTGACTCTGTATTGAAAGCGCTTGAAGATTCTGTGCAACATATCCCAGAAGAAAAGCGTGAGCAAGCTAAAGCCAGAATACTGGGGGCATGGTCTGGTCAGATGTTTTATATGCCTATGCGTAAAGGAGATGACGAATGAACGAAGGGTTCGTAAAGATCAAGATGCCAGAGTATTACATAGCCAAGCACTCTGACGAAGACTTGCAAGCGGCAGTACTGGCGGAAAGAGAGGCGTGTGCGAAGTTGTGTGAGGATTTGTTTAATTCTGATGGAGACTGGTGTGCCAAATCAATTAGAGGGAGAACAGAATGAGCAACTGCCCTAACTGCGAGCATCACAAAGAAACCGCCCGACTGTGGCGCCAAGCAGCACACAAAGAATGGGTCGAACTGACGGATGATGATTGGGGTCAGCTATGGCAGGACTTTGAAGACGCTTGTGATGAGCGGGAGTTTGCGTATCAAGAAGAAGCACAAAAGAAACACGGTGAAGGACACTACTACATAAGTTCAGAAGATCAATGGGAAGGCGACAAGAGAACCATCCGCGATTTAGTCGAAGCCAAACTCAAGGAGAAGAATGGTGGATGAATGGGAAATCAAAAGAATGCGTAGTGCATTAGAAAACTTAACGGATTCTGCATCTAATTTTATTTATCGTCCTGTATGGCTTGCATCTTTAATCATAGACCTTAGGGAAGCTGCACTTGTTTTGGAGGATGACAAACTGTTCAAAAAAATGGATGACTGGCTAAGCGATGAGGAGGAAGACGGTGGAGCCATTTGACAA
>Ga0181350_1000652_pt1 | contig 10189 bp, 11 predicted proteins | sample Su13VDMM110DCMD_FD_130105 | JGI IMG/M metagenome (GOLD analysis project Ga0181350, IMG submission 130105) | Freshwater viral communities from Lake Michigan, USA - Su13.VD.MM110.DCM.D | ecosystem: Environmental > Aquatic > Freshwater > Lake | place: USA: Michigan | collected 2013-07-16
CCTGTTGAGGTTGTTCTTCAGCGAAGAAAGTTGATCTAGCGGCTGCCGGGATATTTGCTGCCTCTGCGAACTTAATGAAGGCAGGTGATGAAGTTGCCCTTCTGGCAGCCGGTGCAAACTTATTGGGGTCTGCAACACTGGTTTTTGCCATCTCCAAAAAAGGCGCAGAAGATAGAAGATCATCTGCTGCCCGCAATGCATCAGTTTTTGCATTTATGAGATGATTTCCAATAATGCCAAAAAGTCCACCTTGATATGTCACAAAGTAGCTTGCAATTTTTTGGAACAAAGGGGCCGTTGTCTTAAATGCTTCAGATAATGCCCCTGTTGGAATCCGCTCTTCTAAGCCTTTGACATAGTTTCTAGAAAGCATCGAAAGCGCGTTGATTTCCTGCTTAGTTTCCGCTGGCAAGTTTGAGAAAATGGCCGCCTTTGCAACCGAGTTCTTCTCAAGTCCAGACATAAAGTTGGCAAACAACTTTGGATTAAACGCCCCGTCTGCATTTGCTCTGGAAAACATTGATGTTAAGCCAGATACAATAACATCTTGCCTAAACTCTTTTGGGATATTGTTAATTAAATTGACTAGTTTATCTGAGTCCGCCTTTGAGATCACAGACAAAGCAGGCCGCATTGCTCGTGTCACAAAACTTCTATCTATCTGTTTTCCAAAAAGATCAATCATCTGATCTTCAAGATCCTTGCGCTGCTTCACCAAGGCTTTTGCTTGATCAACTAAATCCCTATGCCCTAGAGCTTCAGCTACAGCATTCTGATCTTGAGTTAAACGCTTGTAATATTCTTTTGCCAATCCTTTATCAGCATCTGAAAAAACAGTTTCTCCTCTTGTTTTTGCTCCAACAAGTTTTCTTGTTTCGTCGTAAGTAAAGTAATTTTTCGGCTCTGCTGCGACTTTTGGAAGATCCATTTTGGCCAACTCTTCCTCAATGGTTGTTCCATTTCTTGCAGACAAAAACGAAGCCTGCCTTTTTATGTCTTCTGGAATTTCAGACAGTGCTGGCTTGCCGGCAAGCGAAAGGATTTTTCTATCCAAAGATGTAAGCTGCTCAATGTCTCCTCCAAAATCTGCAAGTCTTTTTTTTGCAAAAGCAACAGCTTGCCCCTCAGGCACAGGAGTTCTGGCGGGGATAACCTTCGGAAGTTCTTCGTTGTAAATTTTATTTGCCGCAGCCTGTAAGTCATCAACAGTTGACTTCATGCTGCTACGCATTTCAACATTAAGCTCACTGAGATCTTTAGCTCCCCATTTTTCTGCAAGATCCAACGCCTTGTCTTTAAGCGCCTGCACATCAGAAGCGATCTGCATCCCTGTTTTAGAGCCTCTGGCAGATTGAACCCCAAAGTAAACTGATTGCGCTTGAGGATTTTTGCTCAGCAAGGCCGGACTCATGTTTTCAACATCAAGTCCAAGGGTGGTTGCAGCTTGCCGTAATTCAGAATCTGATCCAAATGCTTTAGCAATCTCTTCCAGTGCTCTTGATTTCAAAACTGGAACCCGTCCTCCAGCTTGCTGCAATGCTTTAGTAATGTGCCCTGACGGAGTGAAGTATTCTTTAATCCCAGTACTAATGGCTTTTACTCCAGATACCAGTGCGCCAGGTACAATTGCACCAGCCAGCCCGGCTGCAAGCTGCCCTCCAACTCCAACACCCTCCGGCCTTGCTGTTTCACTAGCAAGTGCGCCGGTAGCTCCTGCTACAGTCTGACCAACAGGAGTCGCAGCTAAAAACCGTCCCACCTTAGAAACCATTGGTGCAGCAGATGTAGCAAGCTGCTTTCCAAGTCCAACGCCACCCAATGTGCCAGCAGCGCCTTTTGCAGCAGCCTCTGTCAACTGTTCTGCCGATGTGGTTGGCTGTGGAACTCCGTACTGCGTCAATAAGTTTTGAACCACTTCATCTGGAGTGGAAACATTTGCGCCAAACATCTTGTTGAATCCAGAGACCAACAAATTTGCCCCTTCCATTGCCATTGGCCCAACCCTAGCTCCAATAGTAGCGCCCGCCGGCGACCTCGAAATTAGCCCGCCAAGCAACGCACCAGCACCAGCACCAGCGGCTGTAGGTGCGACTCCACGCAAAGCAGCGGCAGCCAGGTTCTGCTCACGTTCCTGTCCAGCCATTGCAGATCCAAGGGCAACATCAGCAATCGCACTAGCATCACCAGCAAATGCTCGCTGGACAGTGTTCAGCGAATCAGCAGGAGGCGCCTGATTGACAGGAGGCATTTGCTGTGGCTGCTCCATTGCTGGAGGCATAGGAAGGCCTTGTGTAGGCAGTCCGGGCTGTGCCATAGCCTCAGGAGGCGCTGGTGGGCCTTGCATCTCTGGCGCAGGCTGTCCACCGCCTTCCATGGGCGTTGCCAGCATCGTGCCAGACTCGACGGGAACGCCTTGGGCAGCAATAGGCTCTTGAGCACTTGGCTGCTGACTTAGCATTTCAGATACGGCATCTGCCGCCATCTGTGCGTCTCCAGCGTCAACCTTGTATCGCTGACCAGCTACTGTAACCGTGAATTTTGGCATGTGTTATTCAGATTCAACGGTTGCTGGTTGTCCACCAATGGTAGTCTTGTAAACTCCTCCACGGCGAGCAGGTGCTGGCGTCTGTTTGCTGGGTTGCATAGGTCCACCACGCTTTTCGTTAGATGGGAAAAGCTCTTTTGTAAGTTCTTCCTTAAACTTAAAGATTGTCGTGCCAGACTCGACATCTCTTCCCATGATTTGTGCAGACTTTGATGCCTTTGGATTTGCACGAAAAGTAGTGTTCCACTCAGCATCAACCTGCATCAGCTTAGCAAGTCTACTTTGCACTTCTGCTTGCGCTTCCAGTCGTTTAACTAGTTCTTGTGGTGAACTCCAAGCACTTGGGAGAGCTTTTGTTGCATATTGAAATTGAACATTGCTTCGGATTGCTCCACCCATTGCTGCACTTTCTTGCCCTAGCATTCCAAGTCCAGACAACTGTGCAGCGTTATTGCGGATTGCAATTTCTGGGTCTTCTCCAAACCCAAGTTTTGGAGCCGTGTTAATCCACCACTCTGCGGCAGCATTTCTTGAAGGCATTCCCTTCATTGCCTCTGCCGCTTGAGTAAGTTTTTCAGACTGATCTTCTGCCGCAGTTACCTTTTTCTGAATGGCAAGATTATCTTTAATGATCGAAGCAGGAAGCGGCTTCTCAGTAGTAGCTTTTTGGATGGCTTCAGATTCTTTGAGTGTATCAATCAAAGCACCTTGAAATGCTTTATCTTGAATCAGAGTTGCTACGTTCAACGCTGAAATAGGAACCTTCCTAAGGTCAATACTTTCGTCTTTAAGCTGATTTGTCAGCTTGTCAAATAGCCCGGCTGTGACTCGTGCTGCTGGATGGTTTGAGTTGTAAAGAGCTTTTGCAGCCTCGTCTGAAGCAAGCACTGCTGCCTCTCTGTCCCCATTTAAGGATGCATTTGTAATTCCAATTACTCCAGACTTTGTAAACGTCTGAAGGTTCTGAGGCATTGACAAGATGGAATTCCGAGCCTGTTGCTGTTCTGCTGTTGGTAGCAACGTCAATGCGTTTGACCATTTTTGGTACTGTTCAGGAGTGATCTCTTGATCAGATGCAAGGGCTTTATCAATCTGCTGCCCCATGTAAAATGGGACGCTTTTAGCTATGCCTGCTCTAGCATTGTCATCCATGTACGGAGCAACCTTAGCAAGTTCAACAATGCCTGTGTCTGGATTGTCGTTGAATGCCTTAATCGCAGATCGTACCTGCTTCTGCTGATCAAAAGAAAGCTGACGTTCTTCAACTGCAAGTTTTGCGCCTTGAGTTTGAACTCCAATAAGCCCCTGCTGTGCTCGCGAGGCCTTCATCTGTTCCTCGATTTGCTGCATTTGAAGCGGCTGCATCTGCTGCGCAAACTGGGCCTGCTGGGCTTGAATGCCTGCCTGTTGCTGCGAGATCGCGCTCTGCTCCTGCATCTGCTTGAGCTGCTGGATGCCAAGCAGGCTCTGAAGGAAGTTCTGAGCCGGGGGCTGCGGGATATTAACTGTGTAGTCGTAAGGTCCGGCCATAAAAATTAATAACCTTCAGGTGATGTGTTAGCGCCAAATGTTTGCTCAAAACCACCAACTGGTTGCGACCAATTTGTTGCTGTGTTTCCAAATAAGCTGCCGCCTCCAAAGCCACCCTTATTGAGCGCATTCAACAACATATAGTTCTGCACGCCCCCACCGATAGCACCGGTGATGCCACTGGCTCCCTGTGCGAAAGCGTTGGCAGCACCAATCTGACCAGCGGCTTGTGCCTGTCCTTGACCAACCATCAAGTTACCAATGTTCTGCGCAGACTGCTGTCCTGCCGCTGCTGTGCCGGCTGCTGATGCCTGACCAACGCCAAGCAGGTTCTGAGCAGAAGTCGATCCAAGGCTTGTAAGCCCAGCCAGCTTGCCATACTGCGACTCGATAAGCTGATTCAAAAGAGCAGGACGGAACTGCGAGAGTGCAGCCTGCACATTCCCACCCCGAAGACCACCAGTAGCCGCTGCGTTCTGAAGGATACCCTGTTCGCCTTGACGGGCAAGTTCTTGGAACTGCGCAGACTGCTGGATCTGATTGATGGCAGCTTGCTGTTCACCAGCGCCACGAAGTCCAGCGAGTCCCTGCATGGCCTGTAGCGCACCAGGTCCAGCCTGAACATATGGCTGCGTTAGATCAGGCTTGCCTGCCTCAGTGTAAGGAGCCAGCAGTTCTCTAATTGTGTCAAACTGCCTGCGCTGTTCATCAATCGCCCGTCCTTGTGCCGCAGCCTGTGTGTTTGCAGCAGATTCTGAAGCAGAGGCTCCTTTGCTTGCTGATAAAGCTGAAGTTCCAGCCCCCAATGCGCCAGCCACCAGAATTGCAGTTCCTGTTGCGATTGCCATATTTAATTAAGTCGTTTGATGTAAATTGTTTCAGAAGGCTTGTAGCCAAGTCTTTTTAGAATTGCGCTATAATCTTTTTCAACAGTTACGTTTTGTGTCACAAAAAGAACGCCATCTTGCTTTAGCTGCTCGTCACACCACCTTAAAAACTTAATTGCATTAAATCCATTTCTTGCGCTTGGATGAACAAACATTGCGTCATGTTGCGCAGTCAAATGAGCGTATTCGGGATGAATAATTACAGCAAAATTGTTGTACCCCTTTAACTCTCCATTTTCTCTAATTGTATAAATTCTAAGAAGACCGTTAGCTTCAAGGTGCTCGTACATTTCACGAGGAATTTTAACGATCACATCTGAAACAACGCCGCCAATTTCTTGGTTGTGCTGATTGGCAAGTGGCAGCAATTCCTCTTCGAGTCGCTCTGTAAAGCGTTCTCGTTGAAATGTAATTACTCCACCAGTAAACATACTAGGTGATCTCCCTCCCAGAGGCTGTAAACGTCAGCGACGTAGCCGTACCAGCGAGCGTCGAGATAAACCCACCAGACTCAAGCACCTGCCCAACCAGTTCAGGGCACAGATAAGTCTCCCCAGGGACAATCGAACGGGTCTTGACGATCAGGTTAGAGTTGCCGGCAGAACCACTAGACACGATCAGGTTGACGCTCAACGTCACATTGACAGTGTTCGTGTTCGTCACAGTCGCCTTGTCAATAATGGTCTTGCAGTTGACAGCGGTGTACTGCGCAGTCTGAGTGTTCTCAAGCTGCTTAGGAGGAACGATGTTTTTGACTGTAACAGCCATAATTAAGAGATGTTGTCTGTGACTGTAAGAATTAACGAAGGAAGAGCAGGAACTGGTGCGCTGGCCGGCAGTGCTAATATCTCACAACTCGTGTCATCTGTGCTCCAAACCAACTCGAAGTAATCTCCTGCGTTAATTGGTAGAACAAAGTTCCAAGCAGCAGCCGTCTCTGCATTGTTGCCTTGAATACGCATCTTAGTTGCGCTGTCTGGAATGTCAACGCCGTTGACTCTAGCCCAAATATAAATAGCGCCAACTCCACCAGCCGTTTTGTGAAGCTGTGCTGAAAACTGAAAGTTATAAATGCCTTCCGTGTCAACGTAAACACGACTATTGGGAGTGCCGGTGTACACGCCAAAAGAAAGGGCAGTCGTATTCAGCGTCATCGGATACGCCGTGTTGATGACAGCAGCGTTCTGAGTTTGCGTGTCATAAAACGCTCCGTAGCGTTTTCTGCGCACTTCAGGTGTGGCCGGTGGCAAAATGTCTGCCTGTGCAGTGAACTGCACAAATGGAGGAGAAATGTCTACGTTCTGATTTTCTGGCGACCTCACAGGAGCCAACGCAAGCAACTCTACTGCGTCAGCCAACCTCACGATAGCCGAGACGGCCTCCTGAGCCCTAGAATCGGCATTCTGTGCGTTTATCGAGGCTTCCTCAATTAGAGTCGTGTTTGAGTCCAGACTAGAAGGGATCAGGTCGAATAATTGTTCAAAAGCCCGGATCGCACGTTGCGACGGGAGGAACTGGGCCAGTTCGTTTCGCGTGATCTTAAATGGTCCGGTCATACTGCAAGCGGTTCAACTCTGGCTTCAAGTCTAGCCACAGAAAGCTGGGCGTCGCTGGTGCCACGGAACTTCTGCGCTCTCCACTGGCGCATACGACCCTGCCGGAGCCATGACAACCGTTTGCCGCGCACGCCGGTCATGCCGGCCTTGCAGACTCGTTCCTGTCCCCAAGTTAAACCGTCCTCGGTGTACGATGTCCAGATGCTGGGATCAGCGCCAAAGATTGAGTTGCCGGTGAGGGCGATAAGTTCCAGCTCATGGAAGACGAGGCCCCTGCTTTCGTTGTACAGGATAATGGTCGCAAACTCCCAGCCATTCAACACACCCCAGTGTGACGATAAAGACTCAGACAGGTAGCCAAACGCAGTGCTTGCCGGGTCTCCCACGTTCCAGCGGTTATAGGTCCAAACCAAGTTGCGAGCGCGATACTGGGCGTCCCCTACGATGCTAGTTGCCAGCGTAAACCAGACCGGGGCGCCGGCACCAGTAGTCGCAGCCGCGTCAAACACGAGCGTCTGATTGGGCAGATGGATATACAGTTGTCTATAGCCCTTATCTACGCGGGCCTCAACAAGCACGTTAGACAACTCTTCCTCTGTAAATTCAGTAAGCAGTTGGTCAATCTCCCTGGTTGCAATCCGTTCTGCGTTGCTGCCGGAGATCAGCCAAACTGAAGGTGCCTCGTTCCGGCCGCCACCAATGAACGCGATGGACTCCATGAACACGCAGCAGGCATGAGTGCCGATTGCACCGCGCTGGATCTGGGCACCTTCTACGCGCTGAAACGGAAACAACTGCCCACCCACGTTGTCAAACACTTCGATAGTGTTCCTGTTGAGCGCATAGACCTCGTTGCGGACCTTCAGGAGGGCCACGATAGGGTCAGGATCAGCTTCAGATGAACCGTACTTGAGCGGATTCACTGAGAACGGATCATTCAGTTCCGTGACGATCAAGAACTCTCCGTCAGTCGTCATGAAGTAGCCATCCACCCAGACGACATCGACAACAGTTCCCAAATCGGGATCTGTCACCTGTTGCAGCCCTGTGCTTGGACGATAGAGGAACAGGTTTCCGTTTGATGCTATGGCGAGATAGTCAAAGGAGTAATCAAACGTAACCTGTCCCGTGCCACCCACATTGCCTATGACAGTGACGATGTTAGTACTAGAGATTGACACCAGATTAGTGCCCATCACGCGGTACAGCAGTCCTTGCCACTCAATCCCACCGCGGTTGATCCCGGGACCAGTGCCTAGGCTTACGATTCCATCAGCGGGACGGAAGTAGCCATCAGAGATCCCTGACTTGAGTATGACAGGAACCATGTTGCGCGGGTATTCCACGCGGAAATCCCCAGCGGTGCTCGTGTAAATACCGTTGAGGATAGGGACTTGCATTACTTCTTCTTGGCGGTCTTAGCAGAAGCCTTAAATGCGGCAGCGGTTGGCGCCCCCTTGGAACCCGGCTTGCGCATCTTCTCCTTGCTGCCGGCTTCGATACGTTCGCGTTTAGCTGCGATGTTAGAATAGAGTCCGTCTTTCATTTGCAGTTCCAGCGTTTAAGTGAAGCAGCCTTGCGAGTAGGATTGCCCTTCTCGTCCTTCATTGGACCGGGCATCCCGCCCATACGAGCACAGAAAGACTTCTTGCGCCCTTCGTCTGCCTTGGTCTTTGGATTAGGAGCAGGAGCCTTAAGGTTGCTGCCGGTAGCATTGTTTAGCTTGGCGCGACCTTTGGCGGTTAGCCCGGCCCCTTTGGAGACAGGTAGCTTCTCGCCGCGGCCAACGGATAGGGAGGTGGATTTACGAGGCATCTTCAGACAAGTCTCTTTGAAGTTCTTGGATCTCGCAGCCAGCATGGCGCTCGTTGCGATATGCCTCTGCCTCTGCTTGGTCTAAAAACTCAACCCAACCAAATTGGTGAACAATGCGGTAAATTGTAGTCATTGGTTAGAAGTAAGGCGTTACAGGAGTAATTTTGGAGTAAATAAAGTCCATATTCATCAGCACTGCGGTGCCGGTTGCGCTGACACGGGTGATGTGCGAAAGAAAGAACATTCTCGCTGTCGGTATGTTTGTTATGTGCGTTGCAACAATTGCGCCATCAATTTTTGCAACAACCTCAGTTCCAGCAGCATTGATGAGGATTTCCATTGCTTGAAATGTTCCGTTTGAAAATGAAACCCCAGTGGCTGTTACAGTTTCCACCCCGGTCGATTTAGTTACAAACTCAATTGCTTGGCTGTTTATAATCCGAAAGTAAATTGCATTTGAACTCTCTCCAGAGGTTGAGGATCCCCAGCCAAATCTTGCTGCGCCTGTCAGAGTTGCATCAAACCATGTTGCTCCATTTTGACCGGCTCTAAAAATTACTCGCGCACTTGAATTTCCAATCAAAGACGAGTCTCCTGCTTGTGTGAGCCTAGACTGTTGGTTTGCTACTGCTCCTGCTCCAGTGGACATGGAAGCCACACCATAGCCAGTTAAAACCATAACAGTGACTCCTCCAGTGTTTGCAAATGCAAGGTTTCCGCTAAGTGAAGTGTTTGAAAGGAAATGCTCAAAAAACTCAAGGTAAGTGCCAGCAGCAGGTGCTCCTCCAACAGCAGCAATTGTAATTGTGCCCGGACCGTTGGTGATGGTCACGTTTGCGCCACCCGTCAGCGTGGTCTTCGCCAGTGTGTTGCCAGTGCTGTTTCCGATCAGAATCTGTCCATCTGTGTAGGTCGTCTGCCCAGTCCCGCCAGAACCAACAGCAAGCGTAGCACTCAGGCCCGCAGCAGTTCCTGTCGTGTTCTGATTCAAAGCAGGAACGTCTCCTGCCTGAATGGCAGACATCACAACGTCAGATCCATTCCCTCTCAGGTATTGACCTGAAGTTGTAGCGCCAGCGAGGTTGTCCATTGCCGCCTGCCTGCTTGCAGACTGGAGGAAAGAGTCGATGTCAGAAGAAACTGTGAGGTCAGGCATAACTAGGGTCTAATGTAGTCTGAAGTGCCGTCAGGGCGTTTGTAAGTGTCCACTCCACTAGGGCGCAGGTAAGTGAACGTCACTGGAGGAGGAGGTGTAACCCCTCCAACAGTAGCGGGCGTCTTTGACCGGCGTCTGGAGAGGAACCGAATCACAGGCCAATTCCTTGGAGGATGTGAAGTGAACCGGCGCCACCAGGGGAGATGAACGAGACAGTGTCGTCGTCCTGATCCTTGCCAATGCTCACCTGCGAGCCCACCAGCACCGGGTAGCCCGAGGTTGTGGCTGGTGCCCCGGTGGCCGCATTCCCAACACGGACATAGACCACAGTGGCGCCAAGATTGGTGAACACCACAGATTCAGAGGTGAATCCCAGAGTGACAGAAGCTGAAGTGACATTCGGCGTGACGGTGACGCCGAGGCTGTAAGCAGGTTGAAAAGCAAGGCCCATAAATTTAGTAGTTAGCCAACACGATACCAAGTCTTGAGCACAGGCTCAAATTTGAGCCTAAAGAATCCTCCAGACACAATGGTCGTCGGAGCGCCAACAATTGACGCGCCATTCACATTCACAGTCAGTGTTGTAACCGTCTGTGAACTGGCCGCAAGAATCTCCTGATTCTCAACACAATTCGCCACAGCAGGGAGCACAAGTGTGCCGGCAGCAAGTGTGCCGCTAGGAGTCAACACAAGCCACACA
>Ga0181350_1000654_pt1 | contig 10169 bp, 16 predicted proteins | sample Su13VDMM110DCMD_FD_130105 | JGI IMG/M metagenome (GOLD analysis project Ga0181350, IMG submission 130105) | Freshwater viral communities from Lake Michigan, USA - Su13.VD.MM110.DCM.D | ecosystem: Environmental > Aquatic > Freshwater > Lake | place: USA: Michigan | collected 2013-07-16
AGCAGCTGAATGAGCAGGATTTGCCCCTATCGGTGCGCCCAGGCTAGTGATTAACAACAACAATTGAAGCCTTTTTCTATTTAATCTTTTGCTTTTAAGATTATTTGAAAGAACTTCATTCTTGTCTAAATCCCTAAAATCGGGGTGTTTGTTGTATGCGTCAAGCGTACACCCCCATGTCAATCGTTGCATAACTTCACGCAAGGCGTTGGGCGTGTCCCACAGGTTTTGCACCCATGTGGATAACACCTGTGTATAACTTCTCACTGATGACCCCAGCCCGTTCCCTTAAATGAAATGCCAAAAGTTGAGTAGACCCGACTCATGTTTGCCCCGCAGCAGATTGGTTCGCGTTCCTCGTGGATTGATCTATCCACTTCAACACTGATTTGGCACACCTGGCATTTAAATTCATAGATTGGCATTTGATGTTCCAATCTGTGCAACTGTCATACAACTGCAAATCGTGCATTGCAGCGTTTCGACCCCTGGAGGCAATAAGTCCGTAATTCTGACAATCAGCTGCGTTGTTACCTTTTTGCACATTCGACATTCAAATTGCAGTCTGTCCATAAGTGGATTTCCTCAAATTCTCAATAGGTTGCAGATTGATTTGCGTGACCCACCAATTTGGTTGCTTTGAATGGCGATAACGCGGCTTCTTGGCTATTGCTACGGGAATCCAGCCCGCAATAAAATAGTGCGGTGATTTGCCCGTCACCAGCACTGCAATGTCTGTTGTGCGGTCGTATTCATGGACGATCAATTGCCCGGCAACGTATTTAGTCCACTTGACTTCAATGCCATTGCCAACGTCGGCTTTGACTTTGTACTTTGGCTCATGCGGGTCATAGGAAACACCCAGGTATTTTGCAACAATCCATTCACTGCCAATGGTTTCAGCCCATTCAGCAATAAATTCAAAAAACCCGATTTCCGTGTTATAGCGTGCAGCGTCATTTGCCTGGTTGTCACCGTCAATTGAAAATTGAATTGCAGCCTTTAAACACTCGATTTCCTCAGCCCTTGTCAGCTGCATTTTCATCTGCAACCACCACAAAACCACAATAGTTTTTCGCCGCGTTGCCCGCGCTGGAAGCCAAATTCGTCTGCTTTTGCCAGCATTGAGCATTTGTCGCATTGTTCCATTTTGTATTCGGCTACGACTTCACCGTTTTTCAATAGTTTGCAAATGCGTGTTTGCGGGTTAATTAATTCAATGTAGTCACTCATAGTTGTGGCTTCCATGTGCCGTCACTGGTAAACACATACCAAACGGGTTCACACTGATCAGGCTTGCGCCCAACGCATGAGTAGTTTGCCCAATCCTTGCCCGTTTTGGCACTCTTTCCAGTACGCCAAACCCTGTGACCGTGCTTGCACTGCGGTGCTTCAGCGACTAATTCGCCACCTAGTTGTTTTTTGATTTCGTTCATTGATGAACCCAGTGACGGGATTCCAGCCTGCTCAGCGGCTTCAGCGGTTGCGTGACTAGGCACGTCGCCAAATTTGGTTGTCCAGTAATCGTAATCCTTCTCAGCATTTGCAATTTTGGCTGTTGTGTTTTCGATCTGCGCCATGACTTCACGCACCGTGCGTTCAGCACCGCCCATGACCAATTGTTGCACCCTCATAATTGCGCTGGTGACTGTATCTTCAACAAACCAGCGTTTCATGTTTTGCTGGTATGCGCCAACGTAGCCGTGAGCGTAATCAATACCCGCTGGCAATACGTCGTCATAATTGCGAAAGGCTTTGGCCTCAACTAGGACGTAGCCCTTCTCAGCACTAAATTCAACAATTCGCGTTTCAATTCTGCCCAATGGGTAACTGCTTAACCAACGCTCTAAACGTTCGCGTGAAGCCTCATAATTATCAAGAAATCCCATTACTTCACCGCCTTGTTTGCAATGTGGCGTGCGACTGCCTTACGACGTGCCATGCCTTCTCGCTTGCCTTCTCGAAATCCTTTGGCGTAGCCAACCGCAGCTGCTAACACCATGAGAATGATTATTCCAACCAAACGCCCCAACGTTTCAGGGTCTAATAGATCAACTACCATTTTGAATTCTCCCGATTCTAGGCGATAACTGCTACCACCTGAACTTAGGGTGAAGCATGATCAACGCGCCGTCAAGAACCTTGCGTGTTTGTCGGCGTGTCGAACGGCTTTGGCTTGGATTTGAGTCCGTTTCCAGCAAGCACGCCACCCAATGAACCAGTCAAAAAAATTGCCAGGGTCTTTAATAAATCAATGAACGCTGCGTCGTTTGGTGCTTGACTGCCAATTGGCTGGGTGACGAAAATGAGCGCGTACGTTATGCCTAACGTGACAATGAGGAAAACGGCTGCAAGGGTTGAACCAATTATTAAAATCAGTTGGGCGTGGATTTCCTCAGGGGTTTTGCGTCGTGCTGGAACTTCCCGTTTCAATGCCAAGAATGTCGTCAGTGCATGTTCCAGTGGGGAGACATTGCGGTTCCTGACATTCGGCTTTTGCCCAGTTGTCGAATTCTTGGCACTCATAACGTGTCCAACCCTGATAACCGCAAGCGGTGAGCAATAGTCCGCACGTGAGGACTACTGCCACCGCCTGAAGTTTTCGGGTCACTTCCCCGATAACCCGAAACTTTTGTCGTTGGGATTTAACCAACGCAAAACGACTGGTGCAATTGCAGCAACGCCACCCATTGCAAGGGTCTTTGGGTCAGTGATGCCTGCAAGGTATAACGCGAGCGCGGCTGCCATAAATGAGCGCGCCCATGAGGCTGCTAGGGCTTTGGCTTGTTCCATTTCTTTGTCTCCTTTGTCGGTTTTGCTCCCGATTTTGGTGTTTCTAGTGTTGGGAATTCGCCCTTGTATGGGACAAACTTTGGAATTCCAAACCCAACAATTTCAGTTCCGATTTTGCGAACCTTGATCATAACCATGCCGCCGTTGCGCTGATCACCCGTGCCGCTGGTGTTGCCTTCAATGGTCACGCATGTTTTGTCGTCAATTAAACCAACAACAATTCCAATGTGTGAAATGCGATCAATGCCGTCATGTGGAAAATCCATGAAAGCCAAATAACCTAACTGCGGCAAATTTGACCAACGTGAAGTCTCTTTAAATTTGTGTGCGCCAATGGCAGTTCCAACGACTGAATGAATCTTGACGCCCGCTTCATTTGCACACCAATTGACAAAACTGCCACACCAGGGCAAACCGTCTGCCTTTGTGTATTTGCCGTACTTGGTCAGGTTGTCGCCTTCCTCAACCGTGCCAATTTCAGCTGCGGCAACTTCGATCAAACGTGCGTTTGTGCCTTGCGGATAAGTCACGAGAACAACAACTTTGATTCTTCAGCAGTGATTCCCAAACGTGCAAGCAATGCCTCTTTTGCAGTATTTGCTGCAATTGCTTCCTGTTCCCTGGCTTGTGTTGCTGCTTTTTCAGCCAAAAAAACTTCATGTTCGGCGTCAGTCATTTCACGATCAATCACTTCATTTGTTTGTGTGTTGTGAATTCGTATTGTTGGTTTTTTCATTATTTCACCCCATAAAGTAGAACCGTGCCAGTTGAGAAATTGCCGCCGTCATTTGCAAAATTCAATGATGTGACTGCGGTTGTTAGATTGACGCCGCCACCGCCTGACATTCCAGCATAATTTGCACCTGAATTTCTGACCCACGCACCGTTGCAATAGAATGATTTGTAGTAACTGGTGTTTGCATAGTTTTCGATCATAAATGACCATTGATTGTTTGCAGATGTTCGGGTTGGTCTGTAAGTTGCTGAATCATAACTAAGGCGCACAAATTCATTTTCAAAATTGTAGGACAAGGCGTTGCTAAATTGCAATGAAGTGCTTGTCGCAGTGCTGCTTCCATTGACTCTTAACAACAACGTTCCGTCAGCGGTTGCGTTTGTTACACCATAAACAACGCCATACAGATGTGTATAAGCCCCACTTATGCCGCTGATTGTTGTGGACGCACCAGTCAAAGAAGTTGTGCTCAATAGCGTCATAGAGGCTGCGCTGATTGTTGTCCATGTAAAATCCATGTTTGTGTTTGAAGTTTTTGAAAGCACTTGACCAGTTGTGCCACCTAATAATTCAGCCATTGACGTGTCAACCGCCTGACCAAAAACCGCAAAATCAGCGGGCAGATCTGTAACTAAATCGGTTGCGGTTGGCATTTGCCAGCCATAATTGCTCGTTGGATTTGCCATTGTTTCCCCTTTTCTACGCCACTATTGTGGCATACTCCCATGTCAATGTCGGCGACACGGTGTTCCATTTTTCTGTTATTGGCACGTCATTCCAACGCATTGCTTGTAGTGAGTAAGCAAGCGGCGAAAGCAAAACGGTCAGACTTAGCTGGTTAAATGAGGCCGTAAATGACCAACCTTCGACAAACCCCTGAAACGTTCCCGAATTCATGTTGAGTGGCAAATTAAGAATTGCCAGCGGTTGACCCATAAATACGCCAATCAGCGCGTCACGGTCAGCATTGTCGATTTCAGGATTTGTTAGGTCAAACGTCATTGCTTTGAAATTTGGTTGAGGCTGGGCACGCAAGGATAAATAGAAATTTGCCTGGGCAGTTGCGTCAGCACTGTTGTGCAACGTTGTTGAAATGATTTGAGCCAATGTGCCAAATTCAGAAATTGAGGCTGCGTCGCTGGCAGATTCTTCGTGGGAACTTGTTGCCCCGTATTTAATTGTTAATGAATTGCGCACGTCGCCTGCACGGGTCTGAATCTTTAGTCCCTTTGCACGGGCATGGTTGGCGTCAATGTCAACGTAGCCGTTGGCAGCTAAATAATTGGTTCGGTGTGTGCTGTCTGCGTACCCGATCGCCCCCGTTGGCGATTCGTACAAATAGCCCAAACCTGACGTTGCTAAGGCTGCAACCAGTGAGTACACGTCTATACGACTAGATGAGCGCGCTGCCAATTCATTATTGCTTGGGCGGTCAATTTCACCTAAATCGTTGTTTTCAGCCGTTGTCCATGTGATCGTTGGGTCATATGCATCCTAGGTCAATGCACCTGCAACCTGTTGCCACTGCCCAAATAAAACTGCGCTCAGAATGTCCCAAATTTGATCACCGTCAAATTCTTTGGACAAAACACCGTCAGTCAAAACCTTTGGCAAACGAGCCAGTGCGCCAAGGGCTGTGATTGTGTAAGTCTGCGTGAACATGGTTGAACCTACGTCACGCACTTCCAAACCAATGTCCACAACGTTGCCGCCAAAAATGGGCACAAATGTGCCTGAAGTGTCTTTGACTTCAACTGAAAGTGTTGAATTAACTGAAACTGGAATTGCCGTTTGATTGACGTCAATTAGTTGAATGTTAACGAAACCCGCCTGTGCCTGCTCATAAATGTTTGTTCGACCGCTAGTGATTGCAAGATTTGCCAAAACCGACGTTGTGTATGCAACGCCGTCAATTTCAACCCTCCAAACGGGCGACCATTGCGTCATGCTGTTTGCAGGCTACTTGCGCCGCCTGTGCCGCGGTAGAAAGAATCATTCAAGGTTTCAATAATAGTGCGGGCAGTACCTTCAGAATCCAACGCACCGTTGACCGTCAAATTGACTGTTGTGCCCATTGAAGCGGCTTCAGCTGCTCTAAATGAACCCGCACCAAATGAACCTGTGACAATGTTTGACGTGGACGCGCCAGCCGTTGCCGCAACCGCGGCAGCCGTTGAAATCCCGCTACCACCAGTTGTGCCACCTGTTGTCTTTGTTGTCGTTGTTGTGCCACCTATAACGATTCCTGAAGTATCAATTTTTGGAATAACCAGCGTTCCAGAAAATGATTCGCCACCTGGCGTCGTGCCACTGAAACCGCCCGCCCCTGTTACTTCACCAATTTTCTTTAGTGTAGGAATGTCTTCCCCAGACTTGATCAAATTTAACCCGCGAATGACTGCATTAATTCCAGTGATTGCCGCATTGAGAATCGGCGCAATTGCACCTGCGACCCTGCCAATTAGATCAAGCACTACTGAAGCAACCTTGCCAACGACTGTAATAACTGCTCCTAAGACTGTACCCAAAACGGGCGCAACGGCTTTGATGACGTTGGCAAATGATTCAAATGATTCTCTGTTGCCGTCAATTGCGTCTTTGATAAATCCAAATGCAGTAACAAAACCTTCAAAAATTGGTTGAGCCACCGATTGAATTGTCGTGGCAACTGTTGTAATTGCACTACTCAAACCCGATTTTTTATTGGTGAACGCTTCAACTACTTTTGTGAAAATTGGAATTGCAGTGTCATTCAAAAATGTAATAAATGTTTGGACAACTGGCAACAATGCCGTGCCCAATGTTTCCTTAGATTCGTCAAACGCAACTTTTAAGCGGTCAATTTGGCCTTGATAGGTTTGCGCACTGGTGAGTGCTGCACCGCTAAATTGTGCAGACAATTCCCCGGCAACAACGCTGAAATCTTTGCCCTTTAATTCAGCTGCGCCATAACCAATGCCCAATTTTGCCAACGCCGTTGTGTTGCCGTCATAAGCCTTGCCCAATGCGTTGGTGACTGATTCCAGTGGTTTGCCTGTTGCTGCACTTACGTCCAATGCCAGGTTGAGCAGGTCGGTTGCTTTTTGTGTGTCGTTGGTTGACAAAACCAGACGTGACAATGCTGGGCGCAACTGATCGTCAGCAACACCAGTTGCAAGTGACGTTTTAAGAATCTGTTGTTCTATGGATTTAATGTTTTCGTCAGTTGCACCTGTTGCAGATTTGATTGCAATTGCCAACTGGGTTTGTGCTTTTTCATCTTCCAGGGCTGCTTTAACGCCGTCAATTCCTATCTTGATTGCGTAAGCACCAGCGGCAGCGGCGGCGGCTACAAATGCAGCACCAATGACCTTGCCTGTTTTGGTAATTGTGTCGCCAAAATTATTCGTGTCTGTTTCAGCCGTTTTAAGCGATTTGGTTAAATTGTCAACGTCACCGAGTATCGTCAGTTTGAGCGTGCGTGAACCTGCCATATCAATCGTATTTCTTTGTTATGTCAGCAAACGCGGTTTCCCAACGCTTGATCACTTCAGGTTGCACGCTTCTCAGTGTTGGGTAAATGAACCAACCGCGTGACCCGCGACCTTCACGACCTGACCACACTGGAAATTGCTTATACTTATTTGAACCGAATTCAGCACCGCCCCATAAATCTTGCGTGGTCGCACCGCCTGAAAATTTTTGGCGTGCAAAACCATAACTGATTTCACCAAACTTTGATGTTTTGGAAACCTTGCCACCAGCGGCGATTCGGGTCGAAACCTTTGGAATTGCCGCAGTTTGGCGCGCTGAATCCTGAATCTTTGTGTTGACAAAATCTGCCAATTTATTTGACGTGGATTTGGTTTGTTCCAACGCTTCTTCGTCCATTGCTTTAAAAGATTTGGCTATGGCACGCAATTCGGCTTTGTCATAACTGATCGCCTCACTTGCCATTGTTCCGCCTCTCTAAAATTTCAATGACCGTCAAAATGTCTTCGGCACTTTCAAATTCGCTGGGCGGTAGCCCCGTTGCCAGGGCTACTTCCCAAACTATTCTGCTAAGGCTTCCGACTGGATAACTTTTGGGTTTGCCTCACCAACGATCACTTCAGCAATGGTTTCAGTCCAAATGTCAATTGGCTTAATTGGCTTTCCAGCTGCTTCACGCTTCATGGCGTGATAAGCAAGAAAAACCAAATCGCTAATTCCTATCTTGTCCTGTGCATGTGAAATGGTGTTGCCTGTGTGCTTTTCCCACTTTACCCACTCAGGCGGTGCTGCAACGTATGTTGCCTGCACGCCGTCGTTGTATTCAATTGTTATTGGTAACTTCATTTTGTCTCCCGATTGTTAGATTTTAACTGAATGTTTCAGTTGGTGTTCCCACCACAATGAATGATAGTTCAACAACCTGGGCGTCAGGTGCTGACCCGCCCACGCTTGGAAATACTGGCATGACGTTGAACGCGAAAACCGCGCCTGTCACGGCAGTCAGTGAGACGGCCAAAACTGTGTTTGGTGCTGTCTCGCATGCAGTCCATAGGGCTTCGCACAATGATGATGCTGCGCCCCAATCTGCAAGCATTGAAACGTCGAAATTCCACTGGTCGTCAATGTGCTTATAAGCCTTACCGTCAAGTGTTTGGTACGTCTCAACGGTTGGTGAATTTGCAAGCACTGCACTGGTCGCCTGTGCGTCGTAGTTTACGGTTGCAATGGTCACGACTAAATCGCGACCAGTTATGATTGTCGTTGGCATTTTGTCCCCTATGTTGTTTGTGTGTAGTACGTCGAAACGTTGATGTCAGCAACCAGCATTGGACTTTGGCCCACTTCCAACACTGTCGGCTTATCAACAACGCCAACAACGTATCCTGCGGGCATTGCCGCAAGAATTCCAATCACTAGTTTTTCCAGGTTATCTAGTGAACCTGCGTTGCTATTTGAAGCAACAATTGCAGAAATTGCAAAATTAAGTTTGACCTGTGTTTTTGCCTTACCGATCAAAACAACTTCCATGTAGGGCGAACCAGGCAAAATTGCTATTGCTGGTGGAATTGGCGATTCAGGCACGCTTGAATAACTGGTTGCGGCTAAACTGCTGAACGCTGTTGCCAGGGCTGCACGGGTTTCGGCAACTGAATTGGCTGGCATTACTGCACGACCGTCTCGACGTCTAAAAATGGCATCAGCAAGGTTGACACGCGGTTGGTCAAACTGCGTCCCATTCTGTAAGGCGTACTAGCAAAATCTACGCCTTGGATTTCTCCACCCGCTGCGACGCGTGATTGAAAAACTTCAACGCTGACCGCAAGAACGGCTGATTCGATTGGCGCGCTGGTTGCATAAATATCAGCTGCTGAATAACCTGAAAGTGTTGCCGTGCCTGTTGGGATTATTTCGCGCAATGTGACATTTGATGAAGTCAATGCAGCGGTAAATGAATAGGGCGTTGCGGTCACGACTGTATGTGTTGCAGTAAAGGGCGCAGGCAAACCAGCAACAATGACTGACTGACCAGCAACAAAATGGTGTTCGCGGGCGGTGTAAAAATAAGCAGTGTTTGATTCTAATTTGTACGCGTTAACGGCTGAAGTGTTTGCAACAAGCATGGGCAAAATAACGGCTTCAGCAGTGTTAATAATTTCGTCTAGGTAACTATCTGAATAAAGTGAAACGGACACGCCAAGCACCGTGCGCAATTGGCTTGCAGTAACAATGACTGGCATGTCCGTTTCCTTTCGTTCGGCTGCGCGACGTTCGGGAGTGACCGCCGCGCATGATTAGTCGGGGTTAGTTATTAAGTCTTGTTGATACCAAACGCGCCCGCACCGATTTTCGTTGCAATTGCACCGTATCCATAGACCGAAACTGATACCTGACCTGAAGCAATAACGTCTGCGCGTAGGCGATACGTTGGTGATTCATACCATGTGTATGCAGTTGGGTTGATGATCAGCATTGAATCATCTTTGTCAGTGTCATTTGCTGACGGAACGTTTGCGGTGACGTAAAGATCAAGTCCTGCAACGTTTCCACGAATTGAATCTGGACGAACTGAACCGCCTGCGTTTGAAGGTTGTGCAGCCATGTAGATCGGACGACCTGAATCATTCAATGTCATCAAGTTTGCCCATTGTGAAGTGTTCGCAAGAATGTTGCGCGCAAATCCCTGTGTGTTTGAATAAACTGAAGCAGCACCACGGGAAACAAAACCAAGCAATTCAGCTGCGGTTGGGTATGTTGTTAGTGTTGTTGCGTCGGCTGTTGCACCGCTTGCAAGTGCAGTGTAAACCGCTAGGTCTGTTGCTTTTGCGTACGCTGCTGACATGTTTGTCAATAATTCATTGAAAAATAGTGGTGAAGTACGGTCAAGCAATTCAACGGAAAATGTCTGTTGCCCTGCGTACTTTTTGACCGATACTGAAAGAAAACTAGAAGCCTGATCAGTTTCTGAAGGTGTGCCTGCTTCGGCAGTTTCTGCCACTGTTGGCATTGTTGTGATCTTTGGAATTTCAAAGGACATTCCAGCGTCTGGCAAAACCCCACGGCTGATAGAATCCACGGCACTTCTTGTCGTGTTTGCTAGTCCATTAATTACTTCAGTCAATTGACGTGTAGGAACTAAACCTGCGTTGTCTGTTGTGTCATCTGCTGC
>Ga0181350_1000662_pt1 | contig 10107 bp, 13 predicted proteins | sample Su13VDMM110DCMD_FD_130105 | JGI IMG/M metagenome (GOLD analysis project Ga0181350, IMG submission 130105) | Freshwater viral communities from Lake Michigan, USA - Su13.VD.MM110.DCM.D | ecosystem: Environmental > Aquatic > Freshwater > Lake | place: USA: Michigan | collected 2013-07-16
AACGATTTTATGCGTGAATGGTATGGTGTAAAAATGCAGTTAGACACCGGCGATGGTGGCATTGCACTTGACTACGAAGTCGTAGACGAGCAGAAGTATTTGGTGTTTATGTTGAAGTTTGGTTCATGAAGATACTAATTAAAAAAAACCTAATTATATTTCGAAAACCATACGATTGGTATGAGATGGCAGGCCGTCTAAGGTCGGAGTACGGACCGAGTATTATGCTTATTTCTTCAAAGTGTAAACGAGAATTAGGCTTTACAGTTAGACATCATAAAGGCCTGGTCAAATGGTCGGATGATCCAGATTACTTCGATGATGAAACATGGTTAGAAAAAGAGTTTAAGAACCGTTATCACTACGAAGATCAGATACATTTGGATTTTTATAACGAAAGTCAAATGAGTTGGTTTGTTCTAAAGTACTTAAACACAGGTGGTTGACCAGAAATTTCATTCGTAGTATAATAGTTGTATAGTAAAAAATTAGGATAACAATGAGCACAGCCACTACAACAGTAAACAAAAAAGAAGTGAAAAGCAAAGACTATTTAGGACCCACAGATCCTAAGTTGGATGCTCTTGTGCGTGAAAAGTTAATTACTGCTCGTGTAGGCTTATTGCTCCGTGCTAGTTTCTTTGGCAACTTGGCCACTCGTTTGAAGTTGGTCAATGCTGATGAATGGTGTCCTACTGCCGCAACAGATGGGCGTAATTTTTATTACAATAGTCGTTTTGTTGATAGTCTTAAACCAAAAGAAATAGAGTTTTTGTTTGGACATGAAGTGTTACATTGTGTTTATGATCATATGAATCGACGTGGTGATCGTGATCCACAACTTTGGAACATTGCCGATGACTATTGCGTAAATGCCGACTTAAAAAAACATCGTGTGGGCGAGTTCATTACCACTGTACCTTGTTTATACGACAGCAAATATGAAGGTATGTGCGCCGAAGAAGTGTACGACGACTTATATGAAAACGCAGAGAAGATCAACATTAGTGATTTAGTTGACAAATTGCTAGATGATCACATGGAAGACGACAGTGACAGCGAAGGTGGCGGAGGCAAAGAAGGCGACAAATCGGGCAATGGCCGTCCTAAATTAGGCCAGGCCGAAAAAGATCAGATTAAGGACGAGATCAAAGAAGCTGTATTAGCTGCGGCTGCCGCTAGTGATGGTGCTGGTAACTTGCCTGCAGGTGTTAAGCGTCTTATACAGGATATGACTGCGCCCAAGATGAACTGGCGTGAATTTTTGCGTATGCAGTTAGAAAGTACTATCAAATCCGACTTTACCTGGATGCGTGCCAGTCGCAGAGGTTGGCACATGGATGCAATCATGCCGGGTATGAAAAACGATGAAATGATTGATATTGCTGTTAGCATTGATGCGTCTGGGTCCATGAGCGCAAGCATGCTCAAAGACATCCTGTCAGAAACTCAGGGTATTATGGATTCATTTCCAGCTTACAAACTGCATGTGGTTTCTTTTGATACCAAGGTTTACAATCCTACTACCTATGATTCAGAGAACTTGGATAATCTAGTAGATTATGAAATTCACGGTGGTGGTGGCACTGACTTTGATTGTGTGTTTGAATATTTCAAAGAAAATGATATCCAACCTAAACGTCACATTATGTTTACAGACGGATACCCGTGTGGTAGTTGGGGTGATGAGAACTACTGTGACACTGTGTTTATTATGCACGGCACTACTACTATTGTTCCCCCATTCGGTCAGTTTGCGTATTATGAAGAAGAGACAGGCAAGTAATGAACTTACAAGAATTTAAACTAAAAGCCGGTATTCAAGACAATCCAGACCAAGAAGGACTAGACCTTTTTGCCCAGTTAATTATACAGGAGTCTGCCGACCTAGCATATAACTATAATATCTTTGGCAAGGGTCGGCCTTGGAACTTAATTATCAAAGAGCACTTTGGCCAGACTATTGTTGATTCAGACATTCCATTATATCTAAGAGATGTATATCTAAGAGATAGTAAATGATCAAGGGCTTTGAACACATAGGCGACCAGCATAAGTGTAATGTGTGCTCCTGTGAGTTTGTCGAAGACGAAGGTGGAGTGCTGGGATACTTTGGAATATTACCTGTAGCATTTTGTCCAACTTGTTATAGTAGTATGGTAGATATGGTTGGACAGGATTTAGAACTTAATATGGAAGAAGATGAATAAATTTAGACAGTGGTATTTTAAAAATCAAAACGAAATCACTTGGTGCTTGATAGGTTTTCTTGTTGCGGCCGCACTGAGCTCTCTTAGCAAGGGCGAGTATGAAGATATGACTTTTAGTTTGGTACTAGCCTTTGCTAACTACTATCTAAACAAGCGATAAGCAGATCAGTTTTACCGAAACACCTCAAATTGGGGTGTTTTTTTACGGAAAAATATTTTAACCCTATATTATTATAGTAAATATCAGTATGGAAAACATTACTGAAAATCAAATCACTATTGTAGATCTTGATCTACTTAGAAACATTGTTAACCTTGCTTGCACTCGTGGAGCATTTAATGCTGCTGAGGCTCGCCAGGTAGGTGAAGTCTACGAAAAACTTTCAAACTTTTTAAAGGCAGTTGTAGAACAAGCCCAGGCCCAAGAAGATGTTAATAATCTTGACGAGCCAGTAACTGACATAATCGACGGTGGCGGTTTGCCACCTGTAACAAAAACCCCCAAAGGAGAATAACCATGGCCGTAACAAATTTTATTAAACACGTTGGTAAGAGCGGAGACCGTAAGGTACTCGTACTGTATCGTCAAGTTCCAGGTGAAGACCATATGTGCTTGGTTGTCTTTCCAGAAGTACTGAATGCCAGTTGGCAAGATACAATTCAACGAGCAGTTGAAAGTGATGTAGGTCAACAAGCAGAAGAACTTGCAGATGCATTGCATCGTAGTTTCCTGCCAGATGGCCGCCCAATTTTACAAACCTTACATCAAGAGCGCATGATTAAAAAGCTACGCTGTGCCGATATTATCATGACTCCACGTCAGGGTGCAAGTATTCGTCTTGATGAATTAAACAAGATGTTAAACGAAATGAAACTTGTTTCGGCTGCTATTAAGAAAATGGCCGAGAACGATGCAAGTCGTGGTATGGTAGCGCCAGAAGTTAAACGTCAAGCCGAAGCCGAATACAAAGCTCAACAAGTTGCTGCCGCGAATCCTGGCATGAATTTTCAAGCTCCTGCGCAAGGTGCGCTAAGTGATCGCGATATTGCTGCTAACAAGTTGTTCCAAGCAAACCGTATGGAAGCAGAAGCCAAGCAATTAATTTCCGAAGCTGCTCGCATGAAGAAAGAAGCCGCTTCAATGGATCCTAATGTTGTCGCAAAAGAAGTAATACCACCTGCCGCTCCAGCACCTAAGCGCGGCCGTCCTGCAAAGACTACGGCGGTGGCGGATGCAACACAATGATGACTTTTTAACCAAGTGGGAACATATTGTCAAAGATGTAAACAAAACCGATGTTCCACTTGAGTGCATTAAAAAAGTAATAATCAAATTTCACGGCGGAAAGCAACAAACAGTAAATCTTCACACTTTGCAAAAGCAAGGACTTAGTTTAGCAGATATAGAAGCATTACTGAACCGGACATTCCACGAACGCAACGACGAAATAAGAGACGTTGATTTTGTGGTGGATGTTAACTCCGTAGCTGAACTTGTCCAACCTGAAACTGATAAACTCCTAGGCAAGCTATGAAAGTCAAGTTAGTAAGTTATAGTCAACCTACTACGGAATTTGCCGAATTGGGTATTGATGATGCACAAGAATTGGTTGCTTATTGCGCTCGCGTAAGCAACCCTTCTAATCAACTTAATACCGAAACTTCAGCAAAGTTAATCCGATATCTAGTTAAACATCAACACTGGTCACCGCTAGAGATGGCGTCGGCTTGTTTGGAAATTGAAACAACTAGAGACATTGCACGTCAAATCCTACGTCATCGTAGTTTTAGCTTCCAAGAGTTTAGTCAGCGGTATGCTGTGGCTGACCTAGGATGGGAACTAAAAGAAACACGCCTACAAGACACAAAGAATCGCCAGAACTCAATTAAACTTAGCGGACTAACACTCACTGAACAAAACTTAATGAGTCAGTGGCGTAACAAACAAGAGCAACTAATCCGTGATGCAGAATATGCATACGATTGGGCAATCGAAAATGGCATTGCCAAAGAACAAGCTCGTGCTGTGTTACCAGAAGGGCTTACTATAAGTCGTCTGTATATGAATGGAACACTGCGTTCGTGGTTACATTATATTGATTTGCGTTCGGGTCCAGAAACCCAAAAAGAACACAGACAAGTAGCCCAGGCCTGCGCCCAAGCAATCGCTACTGTGTTCCCAATGATGGCCGAAGTCATTGCGAAAGATCAATAACCCTGTTATAATACTATGAAGGAATATGTATTTCATTCTTTCACAATGGGTGATGTAGAAGATCCTGAAATATATTCTGCAGGTCCTATACTAGAGTGGCAAAAGACCGAGCAAGGTAAATGGATTATGGAACACTGTTCAGATCCACAATATCGCTTTCGACAGAATCCACAAAGTTGGGGACATCAAGTTGAATTATTTGGTCAATTAGATGAAAAACATGCTGTGGTTTTTTTATTAAAATGGGGAAACAAGTGAACATATTAGTAACCGGAGGGTTAGGGTTTATTGGACACAATGTAGTTCAACTGCTCAAGACTCAAGGACACAATATTGTCATTGTCGACAACGCTACCACGTACGGTATTATCCCACAGGCAGAACTTGATTATTTGATTGCCGAACGCAAATTCAAAATTGCACCTTTCAATGTTCATTACGCAGATATTAAGAACATCGGTGATATGGAATATATCATGCGGCGTCACGAGATTGAATCAGTTGTACACCTGGCTAGCTTTCCTAGACAAAAGGTAGTCAACAGTAATCCTTGTTGGGGTAGTCAGACCATGAGCGAAGGTCTGCTTAGTCTGCTAGAAGCCAGCAAAACCTGTAAGATTAGAAAGTTTGTTTATGTTAGTTCGAGCATGGTATATGGCAACTTTAAAGATGCTTACTTTGACGGTATAGACGAAGATCATGCCTGTAATCCCATTGGTCAATATGGTATTATGAAGTTAGCTGGAGAATGGTTGGTCAAAGACTATGCACGTCGTACTCGTATGTCTTACACCATTGTTCGGCCTAGTGCTGTGTATGGTCCACTTGATGTAGAAGATCGTGTGGTCAGCAAGTTCTTGTTGGCCGCAATGCGTGGCGAAACTATTCAGGTAAATGGTCCCAAGGAAGAGCTAGACTTTACTTACATCGATGATGTTGCCAGTGGAATTGCCGATGCCAGTATTAGCAACGACACAGATAACATGACTTATAACATTACTCGCGGAACTAGTCGTACATTACTAGAAGCCGCGGAACTTGCTGTAGCTATTGCTGGTTCAGGAACTATACAAGTAAATGAACGCGACGATAACTTTCCATCACGTGGGCAGTTAAGTATAGTTAGAGCACAAAATGATTTTGGTTTTACTCCCACAGTTAACATAGAACAAGGATTCCAACAGTATTATGACTGGCTTACACATTCCTTTTATGGGACTAAAAAAGCAGTATAACGCATTACGCACAGAAATACTCGATGTAACAGACGAGGTCCTGCGTAGTGGGCAACTGATGTCAGGCAACTACACAGCCGAGTTTGAAAATTGGTTGGCCCGCCGGAATCATAGCAAATATGCCGTTACTTGTCATTCGGGCACACAGGCCTTAGAAATCATTGCTGCCTACTATCATCGAGAGTCCGGTGTTCGACCACCCCGTGTAGTCATACCCACTACAACCTATGTAGCCACTGCTAACGCATTTATTCGTGTCGGGTGGGAAGTATACCTAGGAGATACAGATTATCACGGTTTATTAGACAAAAAGAAAATACCGAAGGAACTAAGCGTACAGGCAACTGTATTAGTGGGCTTGTATGGTGCCAGCGTTAACCGTTTAGAAGAAGAAAAGCGTTGGGCAACCGACTTGGTCATTGAAGATGGTGCTCAACATTGGTTAAGTAACGATTGTCGTAGAATGGGCAACGCTACTGCTATATCATTTGATCCAACAAAGAACCTTAATTCGTATGGTAATGGTGGTGCTGTGGTCACCAACGACCTAGATTTACTAGAATTTGCTCGCAACTATCGTAATAATGGCCGACCTGGTGGATATGGTATAGGAACCAATAGTCGTATGAGCGAAATAGACTGTGCTCAAATGATGATTAAAACTGAATATATAGATGCTTGGCAAGAACGTCGTAAAAGTATTGCATTATACTGGATGGGCAGATTAAAAGGATCGGGTATCCGTACTCTTATTGATGCCAACAACTTTCCGACACATGCATTTCATAAGTTTGTCGTTGATGTAGATTCTCGTGACATACTACAACGCAATTTAACATTAAAGAACATAGAAACTCGAATACACTACGAACAACCCTTGCACGAAATGCCTGCTTACAGTGACTTTGTAGGGCCAGATATCCTAAGTGTAGCCAGTGCTATGAGTCGTCGTGTATTAACATTGCCCTTGTATCCAGAGCTAACTGACTTAGAAGTTGAGTACGTTATTGATTCGTTAATAGATTGCGCCGCATAAACGCATAACTAGCTAACCAAGTCCAATCGTAACTCTTTTTAAGCTCATCAAAGTTGCCTGCAACAGTGTCATAGTACTCCACAGCATCTTCTGCTCCGTATCTACTCCATTCACCATTTTTTAATGCGCCGTGATTCTTTAGCCATTTGCCCAGACGATATTCACTGTCGACATCTGTATTACACTTTAATTTTAATACTTCGCGGAATGCTGTACGCCACGCTGACCATTTAGTGTCAGCGTATTCTGCTGTGCCACTTAGTATAGGAACTACTTCGTGTGCGCTATCTAGCGTAAAGTCTAATCCTTGTCCTAGATTATTTAATACTAGTTTTTTATTATAAGCTATCATGGCTTGATGCCCATAGGTTAATCCTGTAACGGGATTATGTGCATGAAATATATAATGCTTGGGTTCTTGTAGTCGATCAGGTTGCCATGCCCAGTTGAATTCTTTGTTGATACACAACTTGGCAAACACAGCAAAAAACCAAGCAGTTGTGCTTGCTTGTGCCGCTGCATGATACGCTGCTACACGCCCATTGACATCTTTGACCCAGTGTAATTGATTATCTTTACCCGACAAACTATCAGATAGTTGATTATAATTACGATCTGCACCTGACTCGCCATTGCTAATAAAAACTATATCTAAGGGTTGATCTGTATACATGTGACGCTGTGTGCGATCAATGTTGGCATAATCATATAATTGAGTTCGAATATAAGGAACTGCTGCCCGGGGCACAATAACTTGACTAGCACCAGCACTTAACGGCACAATGTTTTTGGTCTTTTCACGCCATAGTGGAACTGTGGGGACGGTATCAACCGTCCCATTTGTGCTAAACACAGCAAGTGGTCCGGCCCAGTTTTGTGTTTGAACTGCTGTTACATGAGTATCATCTCTGTGCTCAATCAAGGGCAAGGGTCTGCGTGGAACACCCTTGGCAATAAAGTTTATCTCATACCAATCCAATAGCGTAAATTGGCCTATGCGTTGACGAAACGTGGGCGTGTGCATATAAAAAGTATCGCCAAACTTTTCCTCATTGGAGGCAAATACGTGTAGCATAGCGGATTGCCAATGATCCGGGTGCCAGCTAAAATCAAAGTCAGTGTAGTCACATACACTACTACATATCCAAACATATTCAGAATCCGCTGTGCGAGCAATACGAGCTAGTGTGTCACGATAGTTGTCAAAATAACGTACAGTTTTTGTTGTGCCAGGAACGAGCCCGCAATTATCATCCATGTGATCTATTTCAATCACATTAGTTAAATCTTTTAATCTTTTTAAGATCTTTTCTGTGTGATAATTGGTATCTACCGAGCCCTTTTTTGGAATTAGATATGTTCCACTATCTCGTTGCCATTGACTGGGCCAGGCATGACGCTGATCCGATTGCCAGGGTGGGGGTTCAAATAAAAAATCAAACCTACTATAATCAGTTAAATAATTCGTCCACCAGAAATACCTAGTACTACTTAATTCCCCAGCATGAACTACGTCCCGAGCTTGACGCTCATGAGCAAAAAGACCAGGCTTTACGCCAGAATAAAAGATATCAAACATTAATTAATTAAATGATTAGAATAGACGAAATATACAATAATACTTTCTGGCCTTGGTTAGAACAAAATCGCCCGGGAACTAGATTATTTTTCTGTGATCCTCCGGGAAATACTGGCCCAGATGCATTATTTAACCTGGGCACGGACACGATTAAAGAAAATGACTACATCTTTTTTCACGATCAGGAACCCATTCATTTAGATCAATTTGGGCCGCTATTTGCAGATGTCGTAGTTAGAAACTTTGATCTAACGCTTACTGATCCGTCTACCAATCCTGACATTGTGTGGCCCGGTGATTTACGAGCAGAATTTCTACAGTATAGACAACACAGCCGTGATATACCAAAATTTTTTAACAGCAGACCTGCAGAAACAAAACGGTTTATCCAAGCAAATTGCCATCGGCTACAGGGACATGTGGTTGTGAGTGAACGCGGTGAATTTCTGGAACAATTAATTCAACAATACGGCTGGCAGGCACACTATTACTTTTATCATGCCTGGGCTTGCTTGGATTGGTTTCGCGGATATGATAAAACATTCCTAATTCCCCGTGCAAAAGATAGACAACCTACTCGAACATTTATGAGTCCTAATCGTATTATAGCAGGAAAGCGTGATCATCGTGTGTTGTTCTTATATAACATATTCAAAAACGGCTTGGAAACGAACCATATATCCGCACCCAGAACCTGTCAATATGAAGGTGTAGATATAAAAGAAATAGCTAGTAAGTATTGTAACACTTATCCTGATATAGAGCAAGTATTTGAACGTGCTGAATTACCTAGATTATTTTCAGGAGAAACAGAACAATTAATGCACAGTTATCAATTAGGTAACTTTCGAGAAGCTGCGGATAGCCTCGTATATGTAGCCACAGAAACAGTATATTTCGGTCGTAGACAACATCTAACAGAAAAGACATTTAAAGCCATAGCACTAGAAATGCCCTTTGTATTAATTGCTCCATACGGTAGTTTAGCATACTTACGTGAATACGGATTCCGAACATTCCACCCGTATATAGATGAAAGTTATGACCTAATAACAGATCCTATTGCACGTATAGAAGCGGTGACTCGTATATTACTAGAGATTCAAGCGCGAAGCGCTGCTGCCCGGCAGGAATTATGGCAAGATATTCTTCCTATAGTAGAACACAATTACGATCATTTCTATTCAGGCGGATTAAGTCAGGTATTATGGTCTGAATTACAGGCAATGTTAAATGACTTTTAATTTTGTAGTAGATCGCGTAGTAAAGAACAAGGCATATCCTGCTCTAGCACAACACCGAGCAGAACCTTATACTGAAGCCTGGCGCGAATTCGGACAGCATTATCCATATACTGTACCGGTAGAACTCATAGAACACTGTAGAGAATTCGGTGTAGATCACTGCATATACACTGTAGATCAGGAATATCCTACCGGTAGTTACTATGCTGTAGGGCTAGGTTGGTTCGATTATGCTGTAGACTACTTTGCACTAATGAGCGATCGGGTACACGATGCTGTACGTGCAGGACAATTACGTATATTATTCTATTATCACGAAGGCGACAATCCTTACAGAATAAAAGAACGCTTGGATGCGTTATTAACGGCCTGGCACCTGCCTAATGATAGTTATAGATTTGTTAGTGGAAATACAGCGGCCGAAAAGATTGACGGATTTATTTACTTTGCTGATCATGAGTTGTTATATTGGCGCAGAAATCGGGATGTTGCGCCCACCGAAATAAATCTTGAAAACCGTGGTTCTCCCTTCACACTATTAAGTCGCACTCACAAGTGGTGGAGAGCCACGTCTGTAGGCTATTTAAA
>Ga0181350_1000666_pt1 | contig 10096 bp, 16 predicted proteins | sample Su13VDMM110DCMD_FD_130105 | JGI IMG/M metagenome (GOLD analysis project Ga0181350, IMG submission 130105) | Freshwater viral communities from Lake Michigan, USA - Su13.VD.MM110.DCM.D | ecosystem: Environmental > Aquatic > Freshwater > Lake | place: USA: Michigan | collected 2013-07-16
AACGCTGCCGCGCTGCTTATCGTACACGGACAGGATGTCGCACTCGCCCAGCGTAGGGTTCAGCGACAGGCCAAGCTCGGCCGCTTGGATACAGGACTTGATCAGCGAACCACGATCGCACTCGAGGAGCTTGGGGTTGTTGCCAACCGCAGCCACGACTGCAGCCATGAACTTATCGAAGGTCACGTTCTGCGGGAGCAGCGCCTTGATCATACCTTGGCGCAGTGACAGGTCTTCTCGGAACCGATCCATAGGTTTGACCGGCTGTAAAACCACAGCGTTATCGCTTGGCATTCTTGATCTCCTCTTCAAAATCTTCTGCCATCAGTTCAATGGCGCGTTCGATCGCTGCCCTCAGCGTCGGCTTAAGTGGGTGCCGGGCCGCAACCTTTCGGATTAGGTCCACCTTGTCCCGGCCTATGCGGATGTTAACGGTGTCGGCGTTATCTTTAATCATTGACTACCTCTCAGGTGGACGCACGCCACGCAGGGCAGCGGTCGGACTATCTCGCGTTTCGCAGCGCTGGGAATGGGCTTGGCGTTTGCATAAGAGTAGACGACCAGCGCAAAATAAACTGACAGGATGCACACGACGATCAACAGCAGAACCATGAGGACACGGTTCATTATGTGATCCTCGTTGTCACGTACCCCTTACGGCCGCCGATCATCGTGCCAACCATGTCCCGCGTGACTTCCTTGCCAGGGTTCTCAGCCACCTTGGTGATGGATATCTTGTGCTCACCGCAGCGCACGACCGCCTTGTCAGACGACGTGTTCCTGTCCGCCATGATGGCATTTGAGAACAGCAGTAGCTCTGCCTTCGCAGCTTCCTTCCTGCCTTCAGCTTCCTTAGCGTCTGCTGCTGCAGCAAGGTAGGCCTTGAACAGATCGACGTGAGAATCATCCAACGTCACATCGGTGATCTGGGCCTGGCCGATCAGCTGCAAGATCGCACCGCCGTCCATGCTGAAGTCGGGGTCAGGTGGTGTCTTGCTTTGGATGCTGAACCAGAACTCCACGCATGACGCCTTGATGGCATCGATGATCTCTTCGTTACGAGGGACCATCATCCGACGTGGTTCGTTGTCGATCAGGGCGATGAGCCATGCGGACTCCCCCCCATAGCAACCCATCTGGTGCTGACACTGCAGCAGGTAGTTGTCAGGGGCGTGGGTGATTTCGTCACCGGAATACTCCCAGCCGTAGCCACGGGCAGACCACTTGATCTCGACCGGTATGCCGACGTCAGTGGCGTAGTCCAGGCTGGCGCCCATACCGATCACGTCGTTGGCTGCGTGGTATTCCTCAACCTTGGATATGGTCATGCCCCACTTGGACGCTGCCCAGTTGGCTATGCCAGCCTCGAGGAATGTGCCCGCTTGGACGGCAGTGTTGGCGCTGAGGTCTTCGGGCGATAGCTTGCCGGCCTTCTCCATCCACAGTTGCCACCTACTCTTGTAAGGCGATAGCCCGAACAGGGAGGCAACATCGGACCCGCCGATATGCATAACCCGCAGTGTGTGCCAATGCGCCTCGTCGCGCACGGTGATGATAGTCATTTGGTTCTCCGGTTTTTTGTATGCGCTTTGTGCGCTTATGTATGCAGGTTGCACGCAGTTATGGTGATATGTCAAGCCCGCAATAAACATCCTCAAGGGATCGGGCGAGAATGTAGATGCCGCCCCGTCTTTCCCAGGCATCCTGGAACGCGCGCTGTACGTCACGCTGCTTGCCCTTGAGAGACTTGACCTCTATGCCAAAGGCGCGGCCGGGAGACATGACGCCCAGTAAATCCGGCGTACCCTCAGGTGCCGATTGGATGACCCGGCGCTGGTCCCCATCAATCGGCCTGAACTTCCCGACGTTGATGCGTAACATCATGATGTCATCGCGCATCCCAAGCGCCAGTCGGATCTGCTGCTGAAGGATCGCCTCCGTCATTGCATGGTTCCGTGAAACTTCCCAAACACCAGTGTCTCAACGCTAGTCTCAGTGGCTGCCAGCATCACGGCTTGGCAGTAGTGGATATCAAACTCCTCTCCACCATGCTCTTCCTGCCAGCCATTGATGACGCTAAGCATGACCTCCGAGAGAGTCTTGACCAAGGCGAGCGGGATCAGAAACTTGCAGAACTCCGGTTCCGACCTATCGTCTGCGTCCATATGACGTCCCTCTCTTCGGCAGTGAGGCCATTGATCATGCGGTGTTTGACGGCATCCCTTCGCTTGGCTAAACGTGCCGCCTCTTGGCCACATATTACATTAAATGCCCACCTCTGTGGCTGTTCATACTTTCGGCTGTGACCTATCGCCGTCAGCACGTTGAAGCGGCGAGGGATATCCGTCTCGGTCGCTGCATTCTTGGCGTCTTCAGACTTGCTGACCTGCACCAGTTCGCCATCGACCTGCTGAACCACGCGGCCCGCCGCCTTGTACTGGTACCCGCACTTGGGACACATGAGCATGGGGCGGTGAACGGCAAAGCACTTCGGGCAGGTCCGAACGGTAGGGACAGCCTCAACATCTCGCTTCTCGCGCGCACTGCCGATCGATAGCTTCCACTCTCGAGGCTCATCAATGAACCCATGCACCGCTGTGTTGCCAGCATGGTCGAGGATGACCGTCTTCTCTTTGCCCGGTGATATGCGGATGGCTCGGCCAGCCTGCTGCAGGTAGAGGGACAGCGACTTCGTGGGCCGTAGCATGATCGCCACCTCGACGGCCGGTAGGTCGAAGCCCTCGCTGACCAGGTCGCAGCTGGTCAGGATCTGGACCTCGCCAGATTCAAACCTCTTGAGCACATCGTCACGATCAGAATCTTTCATGCCACCATCCACATGATGGGCTCGGTAGCCAGCGTTGTTGAACTCCTTGGCCACCTCCTTTGCATGCTTGACCGAGACGCAGAACGCGATCGCGCGCTTGCCGTCTGCTAGCCTGCGATAGTGGGTCACGGCGTTGCCGGTAATGGATGGCTTGTCCATCGCACTCTCAAGGTCACTGACCACCCAGTCCCCGACTCGAGTGCGGGCGCTCGTAAGGTCGGGCTTGCTCGGCGCATACACATCAGCCGGCGACAGGAACCCAAGCTCTGTAAGCTCAGCCACGCTCGGACCCAGGACCATGTCATCGAACAATAGGCCAAGTCCCTTGCCGTCTAAGCGCTCAGGCGTAGCTGTCACGCCGAGAACCTTGGCTTCAGGGAAAGCCTGAACGACCTTGCCCCAGCTGCTGTCTGGCGTGAAGTGATGGGCCTCATCACCGATGACCAGGTCAGGGGCCGGGAACCTATGTATCCGCTTCGCTAAGGTGAAGACGCTAGCCACCACCACGGGCGCTGTCGGGATACCAATGTACCCTCCGGTCATCACCGCATGGTGGACGCCGACCGTCTTCAGTGCCTTGCTGATCTGGCGCAGGAGTTCTCGCCGATGGGCGATGATCAGTACCCGCTTGTGATTCTTAGCTACCCCGGCCGCGATATAGCTGAAACATATTGTCTTGCCCCCGCCAGTGGGTAGGACCAGCAGCACCCGCCTTTTGCCTTGGCGGAAGCTATCCCTGATCCCATTGATGCTGGCCTCTTGATAATCTCGCAGCTTCATTCGACTCAGGATATCCGCCAGATCCGAACGCCACCCTCCTGCCGGCGACAAGCAAACTTGCGACCAGTCCTCAGGCTAGCCTCCCAAGCATGGGTGGAAGCGCGCTTCGGAGTCATCATGTCAGGCAAAACGAAGAATGATTCTCCGATTTCCATCTTGCGCCACGGATATTTTTCTGGACGACCATTGTTGTAGTTGGCCTCTAACGGAATGTCCGAATCAATTTTAATTTGGCTCATAAGAGTTCAGTCCTCTAACAAATTTCTCACGGCGAAGGATCTCGTCTGCCGCCTTAGTGTCCACTCCGTAAGCCAGTCTCAGATCGTCTGATCTTTTTGTTGAGAAGACTTCGTCGCTCCACAATGCAGCCATCTTGATAGCAAGATTGACTCCCGCATTCTTATCCCTAATGGACATGAAAGTCACCCTTCAATCTTCATGAATTCTGTCTTGGGAATAAAGAGTGCCCGGCTTGAGACGCCAGCAAACTTAATTGCGTTTGGGCTGCGCTCAATAAGTGGGTGCCGCTCGATGACGCGCTGCCACCCTTCGAAGTAGTCAGAGGTGGACATGATCTTGTTCAGGCTCGGCACCCTGATGCCCAACCAGATCCCACCCTTATCGTTATCGACCTTCATGCCGTGGCGGCGAAGCACATCCTGTGCCGTGAGGGGAGACACGCGATCATCACGCTCACTGCTTGTGGAAATCTCAATCAACTCACCGACCGATCGTTCCTGGTATCCGTTACCCACTTCAACTCGTATCGTAGATCCTGCGAGGTGGAATATCAGTGCGAGATCCTCTCGCTGCGACTTCACTTCGGTGAACTCGCTCCAGTCGTACTTCTCAAGGTAGCGCTCACATATGGGGGGGGTCACTTCACCGCTAGTCACCAGCGAGTAACACCCTGCCAGTAGTGTGCCGATCTGATCGCCCAGTCGGCCATCCGCTATGCTGCCAGCAATCACCACTTTAAAGACCTCAATGTTCTTCCTGATCGTCCTCAGGTTCTGCACCTGCCTCGCAAGCAATCTCTCTGGAGCATCTTCTGGAACTAAGGCGCAAGCCACCAAGAATTCCTTCCACTTCCCTTGAATAATCTGGCGCTCAGCAACTGTCCGCGCATCTTGAGGGAGCACCGTCAGCACCACCGTTCGCGTCAGGTCAGCGGCTTCCTTCAGGCCAACGCCGATCGATGACATCAGGAAGGCAGAGCGCATGGTAAACGAAACGGCTTTGTGGTTGGCAGAACCCTTCATGATACTGCCCAGCCCGTCGCTTGAAGACTGCCTCATCAACTGGATAACAGCCTGTCTCCGATCCTCTTTGTTCTTACTCGTCTCGCTCTCATCAAAGACAACTGGAAGTGCGTCGTTGCGAATTGCCTGCCGGATACCAGCCTCAGTGGACTCGCCCACTGGGTAGATTGCTAGTCCGCCGAGACACGCAGCAGCGATAGAGTTAACGACCGTCGTCTTGCCAGACCCTTGGTTGCCAGTGATCCAACAGTGTGTCCGCCAACGTAGACCTCCACATATAACAGCGGTGGCAATCCATCCGGCGAGGAGGTCGCCATAGATCGGCTTCTCCCACCTCACCTTGTTACACGCATCCCTAATCAGGCGACCGTAGGTGTCAGGTGCTGGGTCGCCAATGCCATCCCACTCATCAAAGATTTCATCGCGCCGTGGGTATATGAACTTGCTCTTGAACCGAGCCGGGTTAACAACCTTACCCTCGACGATAAGGTTCTCCCCGGTGTGCAAGACGACACGATCCAGGTCGAGCCAGACGCCGCGCTCCCTAATCCTCCGGGGTTTATAAACCCCCTTCGCCGTGCATTGATTGACGATGTACTCGCCAGCCGATTGCCAATTCACGCGGCCCTTATCATCGCCATAAGTGCGGCGCCAGTATTCCAGGTCAGTCACGATCTCAAGGCAACCCTGCACGGAGATCAACTTAGCGAACGGGTAAGGGTGAACCTGCTGCTGCTTGCCCGGCATGACGTAATAGAACATCTCATCGTAGCCCAGCGCTCGGTACAGTAAGTCGGGGTCTTCGAATTCGGTTAAGACTTCCTTCGTCGGCACCTCATCCTCAGGAACCTCCAGGACTGCAGCCTCCTTGAGCTTGCGCTTGAGAAGTTCAGTGATGGTCTTGGGGGTACCGACCGGAATGGGATCTGCCAAGTCCCAGCCCACAGGGAACTGCGGTGACATAGTCACGACCGCCGTTGCGATCTTCAGCTTGGACAGGTGCATCTGTATGCTGGCCGTCGCCTTCATGCCGGGCTCATCGTTGTCAGGCCAGATGATACAGGGGTGACCATTGAGTACCGACCAGTCGCTCTTGTCCCAAGCGCTGGCCCCACCTGACCAGGTCACAACTACCCATCCCTCAGGCGTGTACTGCGCGGCCGCGTCGAGCGTCTTCTCTCCCTCGACGATCAGCACTGGCGCGATCGGTAGGCTGGCTGCAATCTCCGAGTTCAGCAGGGGGCGGCTGTCTCCAAGCCCAGCGCTGATGTAGCTGCTGCCATCCCAGACGATGGGGCGGATCTGCTTGCCATCAACCTCATCCCACCTAGCTATGGCACCATAGGCTGAGCCATCAGGTTTCCGATAAACCCACATATTATTCGGATCGCCCATGTGCTTGAGCCCGGCCGGCATCTCGATCGGCTCCGGCATTGGCGTCACGATGGACGGCCTGTCTACCTTCACCCCCCCACCAGATGGCGGCTTATCCGTAAGCCCTCCAACCATTCTCATCTCACACCATCCCTAACATCTTGGCGAACGATCGCACCGTCTGCGCGAATGAGTCGCCGTACAGCCTCATTGATAGATCGAGGATGTCGCCACCCTCTTTTGTAACGAAGTCCATCCAGTTGCCGGTGGTCAGAGACACACCCAACGATGGCTTCCGATCTTCGCGCCAAGGGCAACGAGTCACCCACCATTTGCCCTGCCTCTTCCCATCGGGGAACCAGTCACGACAGATCGACTCAAGCTGCCACGGTTGCAGCCTGTCTTTAATTTCTTTTGGAGTAGGATTCCGGGTGGTGACGGCCTTCAGTGATGCAGGGAAGGCGGCACCTTTGACTGAAGGTCGATGGCTTTTAGCTTGCGCTTGGACATAACCATCGCGCCCGGATCCTTTCATTTTAGTTCCTTCCCATGCGGGTCGTCAAACCCAAAGCCGTATAACCAACCCTCTTAATTACCCCTCGTCAAGTCCCGCGATGCCGCCACTGAAATCACTCAGCACCTTGCCCTCTCCTGAGAGCTCAAGGATACGAGCGGCCTGATGAGGCGGTATCTTTCCCGCTGCCTTCCAGTAGGTAGCATTAGGCGCGGACAAATTGAGCAGCTTACATAACCCACGCTGACTGAGGCCGGTCATCTTCATCGCAGTCTCAACCGTTAGGTTCGTCCGCATTCGAATGCGCCCACTGGCATAGGCATAGATATCCATGAACGCACTAGGCGGAACCTCGTCACGACCCGCCAGCCATCGCTCCACCTGATCGACCTCCACCTGGTGCAGCTTGGCTGCCTTGCGTGAGCGCACACCCACCGCATGGATCAGGCCGGCGTAGGCGTGACCGACAGCCCTGTGCTTCGGCCGCTTCTCGTCGGCATCATCCCAACTCAGGTCGGCCATATCGCAGTTGATTAACCGTGAGATTTTCCAGTGGTGCCGCGCGGGTATCGTTCCGTTCCGAACCCAGATGCTGACCGTGTACTCATTCACCGGCGCCCCAAGGTGCCGGGCTAGAGCTTGTCCCCCACCCGCATCCCTCACCACCCTTGATGCAGTTAACTTAGGCACGGCTCGCCCTCCACCAGGTCCATGAAGTGGTGCTCATCTGTCTTGATGTCGCGCTCATAGACGCAGCTGCCTAGCTCGTCCCGATCCAGCAGTGGACCCTCGATATTATGGGCGATCACCCTCTCCCTTGCTGCCTCCTCTGACGGAGCCTTCACCTTAATCCGGTATCGCCGGATGACCATCTCATCCTGATCGTACCAAACCCAGAACTCTCCCATTGATTCCTCCCTCAGGGCAGTAGTGCTATCACCCACACCGCCGCGCAATACAGCAAAGCTGCCACAATAAGCAGCTCATACAATGCCCTCATGATTCTAGCAACAGTCACGACAACACCCCAGTAACATCACGGCAACACCCCGACAACACCCCAGTAATATCACGACAATGCCCCGGCAATCATGACACCAGTAATGATGATGGCACCGGCAATCACCAGTGGCGCCTTCGATCGTCGCAGTCGGGGGTAAGACGCCACCTCCCCAGCCTGAAGGCCAAGGCCTTTCGTATGGTCGCGGCGAAGTAAACTTTCATAAGTCTCTGAGGGTAGTCTCGGATCCTCACTCGGCATCGGTTTCTCCCTTCGATTTTTTATTGACCCTGTCTATTGAAAATCATCCACGATTTTTTATTGACCCCGTCTATTGAAATCCATCCACGATCCGATCACTTCGGCCGCGACTTGCGGGACGATCGCGTTGCCATAGGCGCGCAGTCGTCCCACCCTTGAGGTAGCCCCATGAGCCAGCGGGAATGTGCTGGGTTCAACTGGCCTCCACTTTCCATCCCGGCAGAAGAGCCAATCAGCATCTCGCCACTGGCCGTTAGTCGGGCTGGCGTGTCCGCCGTCAGCTGCATGAATGCCTGCTCGCTCAGCGGCTTGCCCCTCGTTTCCTCCCGGCGAATCGCTAGGTACTCTGGCGATACCGACGCGCTGCGCCAGTCCCTCACCATTGGCGTTGCCCAGCCTGCTGTGTGAACTTGTATGCGCAGATTGTTTGGGTCGCGCATCATCTCCGAAGGGCTCACAGTCGCGTGCCTGCTGTCCTGCACTGTTGGCGTGCCCCAGCCCGCCCATGCCTTCACTTGCATGTTCAGGTCCGTCAGAGAGATGCCCATCGACTGCGACCCTCGCGCCATGCTCCTGCGCTTCCGCTCCAAGAACGCCTCCGGCTCCCCGTTCGCGTGGTTCGTCAAGGGCGTGCCCCAGCCCGCTAGCATCGCGAAGTCGTTCAGGTCGTTCGATCTGTCTGGGTTCAGCGCTCGCTTCGCCTGACCCCCGCCCGTCATGTCGCTCGCCTGCGGTGTCGGCCAGCCTGATAGCTGCGCCGTCGTCTGTAAATCCATCCGATTCCCTACGCGACTCGGTCCAGACCCCCTGCTGCTTTGTACACGCGGCGTCGGCCACCCAATAGAGTCGCTGTCGGATATGCGGCGCGCCGACGCCCGCAGCGCACAGATCGACCGCTGCTGCGGCGTAGTCCGCTCCTTCCAAGTCAGTGTGTACAAGGTCGAGCCAAGCGAGGCCGTCCTTGCTCGCAACCTGTTCGCCAAAGACAACTGGAGGGCGGCGCTCCGCGATGAGACGGAACATCTCAGGCCAGAGGTGTCGATCGTCAGCGAACCCGGCCCCGTTGCCGGCGACACTGAAGGGCTGGCATGGGCAGCTTCCCGTCCAGACTGAGCGATCGTCCGCCCATCCGGCCAATCGAAGAGCGGCAGACCAGACGCCGATCCCTGCAAAGAAGTGACATTGCGTGTACGTCTTGAGGTCATCTGGTGACACATCCCTTATTGATCGTTCATCAACATCGCCGGGCGCAATGCGACCCGCAGCGACCAGGTTCCGCAGCCACGCCGCAGCATACGGATCAATCTCGTTGTAGTAGGCGGTCATGGTATCGGCGCCCTATTCATCGTGACATTGCGCTGCATGCGAACGTCACGGTTCCCGAAGCTCCAGCACTCACCCGTCTCGTCGATGTAAACCACCCAGATGAGGTCGAACTCCATGCCGTAGTCGATGCACAGGTGGGCATAGCCCGGCCCCTTGGGTGTCTCGAGGGGCAGACACGGGTTCAGCTGCAGCAGGACCGTCATGTGTTGGAATCCTTGGGCTTTCCAGATAGACCGCAATAACCCAAGGCTACAATCTCATCAGCCTCATGCTGTTGATCCTCCGGTGCCGACTCCCTCCACATCTCCTTGAGATGCGGAACTAACTCCGGATCGACGTGCCATCGCCAAGCCATGCACTGATTGGCTATGCATTCGTTCTCTCGGAACGAATCCCTACCCACATGAGGGCACCACATATTTTTAGCTTCGTTTTCACTTACGATCATGCCGCCAACGCGAGAACCTTCATCGCCTCCTCTTTCGGCAAGGTGTTAACGATCACCGCATTCGGGTGCTTGCTCAGGATGTGCTTGGTCCAAGCCTCGATCGGGTGCATCCTCATCGACACCTGATAGAGCGGCGCACCATCCGCGATCGGCGGCTCCTTGAAGTACAGGACATTGACCTTCGCGGTCTTATTCAGCAGCGCCTTGAGCCGACGCTCACGCAGGAACTGGTTCACCAGATCACCACACACGCACTCAAGATCGGTCGCCATGCTGACATCTTCATCGCCATCCTTGAACGTGA
>Ga0181350_1000667_pt1 | contig 10084 bp, 13 predicted proteins | sample Su13VDMM110DCMD_FD_130105 | JGI IMG/M metagenome (GOLD analysis project Ga0181350, IMG submission 130105) | Freshwater viral communities from Lake Michigan, USA - Su13.VD.MM110.DCM.D | ecosystem: Environmental > Aquatic > Freshwater > Lake | place: USA: Michigan | collected 2013-07-16
GCGTGAAATAGCCATTAGTTATTCTCCTAGACGCCGGTTGCAAGGCGATATTGATGAATGCCTTGGTTCCATGACACCAGAACTTCGACAAAGGAACCGGTAGCCGGTGCGGTATCAGGCACAACGTCCACAACCTTAAACGGGATCGCCGCCGTGGTTGCAGTGCTGTTCAAGACAGCCATTGCGCTGTTGCCGGTGGTCGTGCTACCAGCGTTAGGAACCAGCGCAGTATTTCCGCCAACCAGATTTGCACGGGTAGCTTGTGCAACAGTGGTAGTGCCAGAAACAATCGCGGTCTTCATCACCAGATCGGGATCATCCGCAACATACGCGACAATTGCGCTCGTGGTATCCGGGGTGCCGGTGGTCAGGGCGGGGTAATACTGCCCAAAAACACGTTGGTTAGATGAGTTGATATAGCTGCAACCCATAAAGACACCAACAACGTTAACTGTGGTCACAGTCAAAGCAGCCGTAGTAATACAGCCATTTGAAGACATGAGAACCACATCACCAAAGAAAATACTGGTGCCGTGTGCCGTTTGGATCGGAATTTGCCGGGTTGAACCAGCGAAAACCTGTCCGCCCAGCAGATTGACGGGAATTAGCCCGTACGGTGCTGAAACAGTAGGATAAGCCATGTAAAACTCCTAAAAGTTGTTTAAATGTTACGTTATTTTTTGCCGCTGCCGAACGTCACTGACGACCTGTTATCTTTAAACAAGGGCATACGAGCGTCGTTCTGCTGCATGAAGCTGTTGTCTACGGCCTGTACCTGATCGTCTGAGGCTTTCTTGTAGAAAGCTGCGCGTTGTTCCATAAATTCTTTAGGAATTTTGCACAGCAAAAGCCCACCAATCTCGATATTGCCTTTAAATCTGCTGTTAGGGTCTGCGAACGCGAACATTTGCGGTTGACTATCCGCTTTTACGGGTTCCCAGCCTTCACGGAATTTTGCAGACGTATTTGTTGGGTCAAATTGCCCAAGAAGTGCCGTCCGTACCCACCTAAAAGAATACCCTTCCTCCGGTTGAGGAGTGGGCAAACCTTGAGGTTGTGTCCAGCGTTGAACGCGCTGCGTAGTTTCACGAGCTTCCATTTCACGAGCTAGACGATTTTCAGCCATTTGTATTCTCCAATTTTATAACTTCTCTTGCATAAGCTTCTGGGGTAAGTCCGAATTTCTTCGCTAGACCCATTTGCGTCTGCGTAAGTCGCACTTTATTTGGCGCGGTGCTGCGCGTTGCTGGAGCCACAACATTAGCTGCTTTGCGACCGGGTTGCCCCGTCGTTTGAGGAACGTCTTCAAAGTTCTCTGAAAACCGCTTCCTCATTGTTTCATCTACTCGGCGGTAGTAATCGTCACTACGAGGATCAACACCAGACCGGACTAACTTCTCATGCAAGCCAAGCGCGAGGGCAGTCATTTCCTCGTCTACACCAAACCAAGCATTTTTCTGCCGCCAAGTTTCTGCTTTTGCGTCAGATACTTGTGGTGCTTGTACCTGTTGATTACTTTCTACACCTATATTTTCTGCTTGTAAAGCGGGTTTATACCTTTGATATTCCTGGATCTTTAACTTTGCATCCGTCATAGCTTCTTGAGCGTCTGCAATTTCACCAGAATCGCCAGCCTCATAAGCCTGTTTCATTCGCTCTTTAGCGGACAGCAATTCCGCATTAGCGGTCTTTGTAATCTCGTCTACAAATAGCTTCTCGCCATCACCAAGCCTTTGTTTTAATTGTTTGTTCTCTTCTATGTAGGTATGGGCTACGCGTATAGCTTCGTCTTTCTCTCGCGTTGAGACTTCTTTAGCTCTACGTTCGTCATGCCATACCTTTTTCATCTGGCCTAGACGTTTTTTTACCTTGTCCGAATACTCGGCAAGATCGTCTTTTTCCAAATCATCAACCATCTCTTGAGGCAGCGGTTCCCTATTGCGGTCTGCCGCAGGGGTATCGTCTATAACCTCAATTTCAGGGACTTCTTCTACTTCAACTTTTATTTCTTCTTGCTCGTCTGGAAACTTATACGGTTCGTTTGCCATGATTTATCTCCTTATGCGCGGGCTATGCCGCGTGGGTCTTCTACAACTCCCTCAACTGCGTCGTCGTTAATTAAACGAAACTCACGGTTGTGAATCTTTAGGCGTGAACCCGTATTGGGGCGCACTAAAACAAAATCACCCTTCGCACACCATGCTCCGCTGGGGAAGCGGGTGGTGTCCTTGTAACAGTCTGGGCCAAGCTCAACAACAAATAGCACTGTGGTGAGGCGCTCTTCATAGGTCTTGGTAACGTCTGCTTTGACAATTCCACTCTCGTAAGTCCCGTCAATTTCGGGGACAGCACATAGCAGATGGAAACCTGATGGGAGTGGGAGTTGCTTTGCTTTTTGCTCAGGGGTGTCAGGCAGGACTGTGGACTGCTCCGGGTTGTTTGCATCTTGGCCTATAAAGATTTCACTCATTTGAATCTGTCTCCATGCGTTGTGCAAGGTCTGCGTTTATTTGCTTTGCAAACTCCAGACCCTGAATGAATCCGCAAAGTTTTTGATACTCTTCATATGTCTTGGCAGAACCCCTACCGAGGTGCTGTTCTATTTCAATGCGCCGTTCATCGAGTTTTGTGTCGATGTATTCAAGCGGGGTTGCATAGTTCATGCAGAATCCTTACCTGTGGGTTTCTGTTGTTGAATAGCTCTCTGCCGTTGTTGTTCTGTAATCTGTTCACGGTGCTTGGTCAGATCAATCGTCTTGTCTTTTTGGTGTTTGATTGAATCAGCTTCAATACGCATATTGTCTAGCTGCTGACGCCCCTGCACTTCCTGCTGCTTAATCTGAAGCTCCTGCTGCCTCATTGCATTATCAGCTTGGTCTTTAGCGGTCTTGCGTTGAACCTCAGACTCCTTGATCTGGAGTTCTTTCTGCTGCATTTGAATCAACGGGTCTTGGGATTGCTGTTGCGCCTGTTGCTGTTGAGCTTCAGCCGTGTTCTTCTGAAGCAGTTTTTCAGCCGCTTTGGCTGCAAGTTGAGCCAATTGCGCCTCCATTTCGGGCGGCAACTCTATACCTTCTTCATCGTTATCTTCATGCATTGGGGGCAGGGCTGCGCCAAGCATCTTCTCTATCTCTTTGCGATACTGGAACGCTACGTGTTCCATGACATGGGCTTGCGCTGCTGCCATGATTGCCTGTGCCTGGGGGTTTTGCCCCATGACTTGTGCAAGCTTGGGGTCGCGCATAGCAGTCATGTGAACCCCCAGATGCGCCTCGTGATCTTGAATTAAAAATGCCTTGACCGGTTTTCCACGCATGATATTCATGTTCTCGGTCACGGGATCAACTGGTTTCATGTCGTCAGATACAGGAACAATTTTGTCAGCGTTCTTCACACCCAAAGTTTCAATCATTTGCCTGTGAAGATAAGGCAAGTCGTATATCTGCGGTGCGCCGGCAGAAAGTTGTAAAACCGCTTGGAACTGAACCACCCGCTGGCTCATGGTAGAGGCGTTGGGGTCGCTTACCGGTATTACATCCACCATGTCGTAGTCGGACTGCTTGGCTTTCTTATTGCCAATTTCCGGCTCGTAGCTGTAGTCCGCAGGGGTGTTGTCTCGGATAATCCCAGCCAGCAGTTTAAACTCCTGCTTCATCGCATAATGTATACGCGCCTGAACAGCTGACATCACCTTCAGCATCCGCTCCAGAATAGCTAGAGTAGTGCCTACCGGAGACTGGGAGGACATGTCGCTGACCTTCAAATCACCTGTCGCAGCGAACCGCTGACCGTCAGCAACGATCTTGTCCATCAGCGCCAGCAAGACCTGACTCGGCTCCTTATAAGGGATCATCAAGATGTTGTCTCGAATTGCACCTGACGGCAGGTCTACGTCCCTAAATTCTCCAGGAGATATTGGCGTGTCATCACCCTTGATCCTTAGTCCTCGAGCTTTAAGACCACCCGGAAGGTTAGACAAGGTTCCTGCATCAACCAATTGCCGCATCAGAGACGTAGCTGCTTGAGCATGACCACCAATCAGGTGAATCAAACCAAAGTAATAGAAGCCAAAGCCGGGGATGTATCCGTAATGAACAAAGTGCTGACGGCGGAACTTGAGTTTGTCGTCTTCTAGCCAGTTCCTGCGTACCGCCAATATGGTGCTGGTGCCTTTTTCTATTGTTACTACATATGGTAAAGCTATGCCGGTAGGTTCGCCGTCTTGCTCGTCCTCATACCCAGCCAAGTCCATGTCAACGTGCATCTCCAGAATCTGAAAACGACCGTCCACGGAGGCGTTGAACCCTTGGTCTTTGGCTTTCTGCTTCTCTACCTCATCCATCACCATCTGGGGTTCGCCAAGGTCTACATCTACGTAGAAACCAGCTACCTGAAGGCGTCGTAGTTCATTCTTGGTCTTCCGCATCCTGTGCGTGACCCGTTCTGCCTGTTCTAGATTTGCTGCGCCGTAGGGTACGATGATGTCTTCAGCCGGGATAAACACCGAGGTCTGCCTATCTAGCGAGGGGTCGAAGTAAACTTTCTTGAAGGCATTACCTGCCAGACACAGGCTAATCAGCATCCGCTCATGCTCGGGGCGGTATTCACGCATTCTTTCGGTCAATTCGTAGTTCATGTCATCTGCAACACGAACTGAGGCATCTTTCTTTTCTTGGGTCTCTTTGCCAATGATTGTGGTCTTGACCGGCCCCGCAGCAGGGAAGGTCTCCATGATTGTCTCGGACTGAAACTTAACCGCGCTCTCCATTAGAAGGGGGTGAAACACACCACAAGACCCTGCCCAAGGTTCGGTTCTTTCCTCATACTTAAGACCTAACAGGCGAAGCCCTTTGACATAGGTATCAAGCCAGTCTTTGCGGGAATTGATGTCAGATTCGTAGTCACCCAACAAGTCAGAGGCTAGGCTCTGCAACTCATTTGCACCCATCTCTTCAGCGAGGTTATCGTCAAAACAAGCATCTTTTGGCGGGACTAGCTCCTCCCCGTTAATCTTTACCGACTCGGGGTCTTCAATCTCAATCTCAAGTGCCGGTTCAAGAGCTTCAAGCCCTTGCGGGGCTTGGTAGAGAGCTTTATCCATGTTTGTTGCCATGATCTATCCTTAGATTAACTTGCAATTACCTTGGCTGTATTCTCGCGGCATTTGAACGGAACCACCCGCTTTTTTAGTTACAGTTTGAGGAGTGACTTCTGTAATTGAGTTTCCAAAATGTATCCCCGTCCCAGCGTTACCTAGAGGGCTTTCGCTGCGATAAATTTCCACTGGGTTAAATCCAACTTCTGGATTTGTTTTATATGAAAACTCATGTAGTACAGTTCCGGCTTTGCGTGGCCCGAAATCTTCGGTAAGTTGAAGCACAGCTTTTCCGGGTATGTGGACTCCCTCGCTATCAAATTTTGGAACTAACTTGGTAGGCATATTTGTATTTTGAAAAAGACCGCCAACCGCATTTGCGTCTCTAGGGTCTATAAAAATAGTCTTTCCAGATCGAGGTTGTACCCCTTCTGTTGTGTCTCTATGCATAGCCCCAGAACGGTTTCTGGTAGTTGTGTTATCTGCATGGTGCGCGTATGCAGAACCACGGCTGGTTTTAAACGTACTTAGGACGTCCGTGCCAGAAGGAGCGGCTTTGAGTATTTTTGCTATTGGTTTTACTACCCCACCAACCATAGGAACCATTCCAAGCCCAGCCAGACCCATACCAGCTACGTCGCCCTCACGCCTAGCAACCTCAAAGTCTTTAGCGGACAACGCTGGGCCAAGCACAGGATGAAACCCCGCAGCCATCTCCACAGCTTCAGGTGATAGGTCAGCCTTCGGCCTTGCTCTTACGTTGCGTCCTTGCCCTTTAATAAGAGGGTTTCCGTAGTACGCATCGGTGTCCTCTGCCATGATTTATCCTTTAGTAAAACCTTTGGTTTTGCCTTGATTTGAACTCTCTTACCGGCTCTTCTTCGTCTGTATCAGTGCTAATAAAACCGCCTTTTCTGAATCTCATTAGTCCCATTGATACAGTATCAACATAGTCATCGTGGTCGCCGGCAGGAAAAGAAGCTACTTCGTCTACCACCTCTTCTGCCCAGCTTGTATTAGGTGCCCAAACCCTGCCAGAGGCAAATAGATCCGAAATGGCATTCAGCCGTGTTATTTTGTCGTTACCCTTGGTTGGGGTAAATTCTTGAACAGGGATACCCATAGCTCTTAACTCATAAATAAGCGGCGCTCCAGAGGCTTTCTTTTCAATAATAATAGAATCCGGCTTCCATTCTTTATATTCTCTAAGCACAATCCTTTTTAGCTCAGGAAACTCTACCCTATCCCTAAAAGCATTTAATAGAATGATATTGGTCTGGTCTTTACCCTCGCTGTTGGGTTTATTGAAAACACCCCAAACAGTACACGCCGAATAGTCAGCCCTGTTACTCTTTTCAAAAGCAGTGTCCCACGCCATCAAGATAAAATCACACTTAGGCGGTCGCTCTTCCTCCCACATCTTCCACCATTCCCGCTTAACAATAGCTGAAGACTCAGATGTAGGGTTCTGTTGATATTGGGCCTGCCATTTACTATTAGATAACTCAGTCCTTAAAGCTTCCAACTCTTCAAAAGACCAGAATTCCGGCCACAAAGGCTTTCCAGAAGGCAAAATAGCCGGAAATTCTATGACTTCCCACTCTTCGCCACCCCTTTGAAAGGCTGCTTTTAATACTTGGGCTGTCAAATCCCTCTTTGACCAGCGGGTCATTACTATAACTATAGCACCGCCTGGTTGTAATCTCTGCCTGGGGCCGGAGGTAAACCACTCATACACAGAATCATATACCGCAGGGTTGGATTCGGCTAGTTTAGCCTCCTGTTCTGAGTGGGGATCGTCAATAATCAACAAATCAGCCCCTTTACCAGTAACAGTACCATCTACCCCAATAGCAAAATACTCCCCATCCTTATTAGTAGACCATCTCCCAGCTGCTTTGGAGTCGTGTCTTAGCGATACATTTGGAAAGATCTTGGTATATACCTCCCCGTCCACCAAGTTTCTGACTTTCCGCCCAAATCCGACCGCCAGATCAGAAGTATTAGAAGCCTGAATAATCTTCCTATCTGGATATTTACCCATATACCAACTAGGCAAAAGGTAAGAGGCAAACTCACTCTTAGTATGTCTAGGCGGCATATTAATAATTAGTCTCTTTAACTTCCCCTCGGCGATTTCCTCAAACTTCTTAGCCATCACCTCGTGGTGTCTGCCATGTATAAAGCTGGGCCACATACACCTTACATATTCCAGGAAATCTATCTGCCCGCGCTCTCTCCTAACAGAATTGGAGTATTCCTCCGCCATAGTGAGTAAATGATCTCTCTGACCCTCCGGTAATTGGTCTATTACCTTTATCAGTCTATCTTCCGGCAATGACTTTAAAATATCAAATAGGTCATCGTTTGTAATAGTATTCAACTCACTCAATTGTCCGAACCCTTAATCCATAAGGCCTAATAGATCTGGCTCTTCTCCTGACCCCCTTACAAACTCCAAGGTCTACAAGAACCCACATCTTCCTAGATACATTACCCCGACCCTTTTCTCCAGTCAGCCGCATAACGTCATCTACCGAGGGGCCGAAACCAAATCGTTTCCACCACTCATCTATCACCAAAAAGATCTCTTTCTGCGCTGGCGTCATTTTTTTATGTATATAATTTTTTTGGTGCTGCATATTTAAGCAGACGGGGGCGTTTCTGTAGTGTAACACCCTGTTACACTAGAGAATTTAGTCAACAATATCATATACATATAAAATTTAGGACGGGAAGTGCGTAATTTATAGGCAATTGAGTGTGGGGATTACTAAGCAAGTGTGGGCGGGGTGTCTTCGCTCGCGCGCGGGGGGAGGGGGGGCGGTGGGGGCGCGCCCGCCTGAAGCCCTGGTGAGCGCTCACTAACCGCCAAGGCATTGATTGGTATAGCATCATCCACGATACATGGCACGGCATCATCTATGCCGGCAGTCTGCGCGACATCGTCACATATGACAGCGTCGTCAGTGTTACCTCTCGCCAATTCTGCCAGTAGACTGATGCCGCCATCACCGCTCGATGTAGTGATAGCGGTGCGCAATGAATTGATCAAGCGCTCGCGAGCGGTACTCGCCGAATCCGTTTTGATCAATTCGCGCCGTTCGGTGAAAGCCGCGACCTCCGTTACCTTGCCGAGTAACTCCAGCGCTCGCAGTCTTTGCGCCGGTGGCATCGCATCGTCGATGGCGGTCGTCGTCAGCCGCTCGATCACTAGCGCGCGCAAAGCTGCAGGTGTTGCATATCTCTGAGCCTCGAGCGCTAGCCTGAACGCTTCGACTTGAGCGGATATTGCCGGACTTGCTGCCAACCGACTAGCATCATGGCCATGATGAATGGGCTTTGACTTAGTGTTATATGCCTTTCTGTATGCGCTGGCTTGTGTTTCTCCCATTGCGACAGCCTGAGCGAATGCGACTTGTTTAGTAGTAAGGCGCTTATCTTTGCCGTTGCTGGCGCCGAGTAATATGTGTTCCATCGGCATGGACTTCAGGCCTTCGGCCACTTGTTTACGACTAAGCCGGCGCGTAGGTATTTTGTCGGAATTCATAGCCCGATGATACCCGACGCACAATTGCGGCGCAATGTGACGCCCAGCGGCACCATTTATATAGTAGCAAAAAACCAGGTTTTCAATTAAATCAATGATTTAGCGTGATTGTCAATGCTTGGCACGTTGAATGCTTGACAGTCAATACTACCAGTCACCTATACAACCCACTACGAAAGGCACCTATGAAAATCACCGTACGCATTGATAACAATTATGGCGTCCGCGCTATCTATCCAGTTTGCGACCAATCAAAGCTTTTAGCGCAGCTTGCCGGCACTCGCACGTTGACGCGCCACGCCTTAGACACAATCAAGAAACTCGGATACGCCGTAACCGTTGATCAACCGGTTGTGACGCTATGAATAAATCAGAATTGCGCGAAGTGAAGCGCCTCGCCTATTTTCATACTCGTGACATGGACGGCACCGTCGCGCGTGGTCTATCTGCGCTAATACGTTGCGCGACTAAAAAAAGCGCCAGCGAATTACGCGACTTTGCAGAGATTTTTGGCGTAACCAATCACCCCGAATTCATTATTTAAAAGGCTTCCAATGTTAAAAATTAGCTCGACCGTTATTTGCACCTGCGCTGTCTTTTTGGCGCTCCATGTGTCCGATTATTTTTTTCTTCCAATTGCGCTGTCTATCGGCGCCGGCTTTGGTTTTGCCGGTCTAATCCTGATGGGGGACGAATAATGCGAAATATCGTCGTCGTAAAAGTGGGCGCGTCGAAGCGCGTACCACAATCTCGAATTTGGGTCGAAGGCCGGCGCTTGATTGGTGCCGGCTTTGTGCATGGGGCGCGCTACGATGTCGTATGGAATGTTCTCGGTGCGACGTTGACGCTGTCCAGCGCCGGCGCTCGTAAAGTGGCCGGCACCATCGACCGCCCCATTATCGATATCACTGGCGAAAAGGTGCGCGCTCTATGCGCGACGCTTTGCACTGACCGCGTGATCATTATTTATTCAGCGCAAAAAATAGAAATTGAAAGGGGCGAATGATGGCTATGCAATGCATGACAAAAAAACAGGCCGCGATCATTACCGGCGGCCTCACTAAAACCTCAAAGATGCCATGCATGAGTTATTCATTGCCGATTATCGCGTGTATCACCGGCTTTCGCATGCGCGCCATTGCCGGCTCTGTTTGCCATGTCTGCTATGCCGGAAGGAATTTTTACAAAATGTATGAAGGAACGATCGAACCGGCGCAACATGCGCGGCTTGACGCCACAGTCAATGCGGATTTTGAGGTATGGGTGTCCGCTATGGTTTGCCTTATCGGCTCCGACCCATATTTTCGATGGCTGGATTCGGGCGACATTCAGAGCATTGACATGCTAGAGCGCATCGCGGAGGTATGCCGGCGTACGCCGCATTGCCGGCACTGGTTACCTACCCGCGAGTATTCAATAGTGGCCGCTTTTTCCGCTCA
>Ga0181350_1000668_pt1 | contig 10056 bp, 10 predicted proteins | sample Su13VDMM110DCMD_FD_130105 | JGI IMG/M metagenome (GOLD analysis project Ga0181350, IMG submission 130105) | Freshwater viral communities from Lake Michigan, USA - Su13.VD.MM110.DCM.D | ecosystem: Environmental > Aquatic > Freshwater > Lake | place: USA: Michigan | collected 2013-07-16
AAAAATTTACTATATAGTGACCATACTATAGAAATTGCTTGTAAAATCAACTCATTTACAACGGGTTACGATTTGAATCCGCTATATACGTATGAAACTGAAACCGTATTAATTGCTTGGCAGGGATATCATTCTGGTTTAGCTTTAGTTAGTAGTGGTTATCTTGCATATGTTATTTGGAATAGTACAGCGGGAACGGTGAGTATTTATTCACCACAAGTTCTAACTTTGGGAGCAAATATAGTGATTCATGCTGTAAGAATATCTAATACTCTTTATATATATGTAAATGGTGCGTTGGTTGCTTCGTCTGCGATAGCTGCCCCAACGAATTATGGATACAGTAATGTGGTGATTGGGGCGTCTACAACGTCGGCAGTTGTAAGCCAAAATGCGTTTGTTTGGGCGAGTAACATTGATTTTTATACAACTAAATTATATACTATAGGATTCACACAATCTCAAGTGACTCAAAATTTTAATGCTATGAGAGGAAGATTAGCAATTTAATTTATGGCTGCATCTTTAGGTCCAAAAATAACAACAAATGGCTTAGTTCTAGCCATCGACGCCGCTGACAAGAATAGTTATCCCGGCAGTGGAACAGTATGGACAGATTTGAGTGGCAATAGAAACACTGGCACATTAAACAATGGCCCCACGTATAACTCTCTGGTCGGCGGCAATATCCTGCTAGATGGCACGGATGATTACGTATCGGTAGAAAATAACACAATACTTAATCCATCTAACATCACAGTTTCTATTTGGGTAAAAAGAAATGCTTACCAAAGCTCGGTAGGAAGCCTTATAAGAAGGAACAATAATGACTCATACGTTATTTTCGCAACATATAATGCAGATACGTCTTATTTTGGAATTTATAATGGGATTACCCGCCCATTTTCGCCAACGATAGCCCTTCCTCTAAGCTCATGGACAAATATAGTTGGCTCCTACGATGGGGCGAATATCAAAATATATAAAAATGGAGCTTTTTCCGGACAAACTGCCCACACAAGCGCCATTTCCTATTCCGCAAGCGATACTCAAATGACGATTGGCAGAGACGATGCCTTTGCTGGTAGATACATGAGTGCGAATTATAGCTCAGTTTTGATATATAATAGAGCTTTGACAGACGCCGAAATACTACAAAATTTCAACGCCGAAATAAGAAGATTCGGACTATAAAAACATATGAGCGAAGAATACACCCTAAGAAAATTCATGATTTTTTCAGTAACTGAAATTGAAAAAATTGACTTCACACAAGTTGAAGAAACATCCGCCGAAACACTAAGACTTTCCGTTGACAAGACTAAAACATTTGTCAAATGGGATCTTGATATGCCAGCATTTATAAATGATTTAACCACAAAAGAGGGGCCGTACACCTATGATGAAATATTAGTAATCCTAGCGACTCCAGAATGGTCTGATCCAAACCCCGTATTGGCATAATATGGCAATATCAAGAGGCCCAAGAATAGTAACAAATGGTTTAGTGATGGCCCTTGACGCCGCTGACAGGAATAGCTATCCCGGCAGCGGAACAGCATGGTTCGATTTGAGCGGCAATGGAAATCATGCTACAATATACAATTCTCCTACATGGAATGCTGCTGGCTATTTTTCATTAGACGGTATCGACGACTATATCAAGACCACCAATGCGCTAAATCTATCAAACAACAATAAGGTCACTGTTGTCGTAATTTTTCAACCAAAGACATATCCGGGATCAGGAAATGCTAAATGTTTATGCGAATTAACTAATAATTATAATAATTTTTCAACAAGTTTTTGTTCTTTTTATAATGACGATAGCGTATCACAAAATTATGAAATTTCTGTTAATATAAAAGGTAACGTTGGATATAACCTTGGGATGTGGAATAAAAGTAATTATAATGACTTGACTTGGAAAAATTCAACAATGTTTTTTGACACGTCACAATCTTCAAGTGAAGTTTCATTATATGTCCAAGGAAGCCCTGCTACCGTTATCCAAAATCCACTCGCCGGGTATGCAGCTAACAATACAAATAATTTTGCAAATGATAATTTCTATATAGCAGGCAGAGGCGGAGCTTCTTTTTTTAGTGATATCAATTTAGCTTCTGTGTTGATTTATAATAGAATATTAAGTGATGCGGAAATATCTCAAAATTTCAACGCCTCAAGAGCAAGATTTGGAATATAATAATCAACATTAGTGTAATATCTATTATGGCGTCTTTGCTTTCCGAATCTGAGAAAACAATCTTCAAATCCGCATTGGATGATTTGTTTGATACATTCAAGCAAGATATTGTTGTCTACAAAGAAGCTCAAATACAACTTATTGACATAAATCAATCAAGAATATTTGGGTACAATGAAAGAGTTGATATATCTAATATCAATTATATCCCTGTGACCGGAGTGTTCCCTGCCTTAGTTAATTTCAATAAAAAACAAAATCAAGATAGACTAGAAGACCTTGGAAATTACATAGCGAAAGGCGAAATAAGCATAAAAATAAAACCAAACGCTCATGATTTTATATCTAATAATGGAGCTACTATAAACATAGAAGTCGCAGATAAGATGTTCAAAATTATAAGCTCTAGCTCAGATAGACGATTTATTTCTTCTGATTATTTTATTTATACATTAGAAAGAGAAAGATAATGGCTAATACTTTTGAAATAGATTTAAAGCAAGCAATATCTTCAAATAAGCAGTACCAAGCTCAAGTGAAGGAATTGGTGCAAGAGCAATTTGAAAAAATGAAAGACCAATTGCTAGAAAACTTCGATGATCATCCAGTTACTAAAGAAATATCTAACCCAAACTCTTCTAATATAAGTGACACTCTTGGGGGCTATGGAAATTTATACGGTTTCATTGGGCTTGAAGAAAACAATCCGGCTCTGCCAGTCAAAGAAGTGTTATCTCAAAAAACAGAAATCAAATCAATCTCAATAAAAGATAATCAGATGACTTTAAAATTCAGTGTTCCAGAGCTAGAAGATTTTGATTCTGCCGCAGCATTAGAATGGGATACGAAAAATTGGGTCAAAGGAATAGAAAAGGGAATCTCTGGATTTCAAAGTTTCATGGCAAAAAAAGCAGGAAGATCCGGCAAAGGTATTCAAATAAAAGGACAAGTAAAACCTTTCGTAGGAGGAGCCAGCATATTTAAAAATACAAAATATATGACAGATTTAATTAATAAATTTAAATCTTCATTGAATAACATATGAAAGTTAATTACCAAAATACTCTAACTAGTAGCTTTTTATTATTTTTAGATAATCAAATCGTAAAAAAAGGAGAAGCTTACACTAATGTTTCCAGTTTGTTTTATCCAGTGACAGGCATTTATAATGGATATTATACATATGCTGCACCATACAAACAAATAGTTAGCGACTCTTCTATTGCTGGAATCAGCCAACTGTCAGGCGTTTATTTAAATGGAAACTTTGTAGTGCCGGGGCAGAGTGGATTAGTAGCGATAAACCATTACGATGGCCAAGCAATTTTCAATGTAAATAGAAACTCCGCTACGATCAGTGGCAATTACGCTATAAAAGATTTTAATGTTTATCTGACTGATAAAACTGAAGAAGTTATTCTTTTCACCACAAAAATAGAGCCTAAGAGCCGCAAAGGAATCTCAGCAAGAGGATTAGAAGCCAACGAAATAACTTATCCAGCAGTATTTTTAAGAATGGACAGTTCTAAAAATGACCCATTTGCTTTTGGCGGAGTAGACATGACAAATACTAATTTTAGAACAGTAATTATGTCTAATTCTATGTTTAGCTTAGATGCTGTTTGCGGAATTTTAAGAGATACTTCCCACAATTTTTTTAGATTGATAGACAATAATAGCCTTAAATTAAACGCTATGAGTTCTTATACTGGCACTTTTTTTAATTACTCTGCCATAGCTACTGGCGATCCAACTTATATTTCTGACGTTGGAGTTAGTAGAGTTGGGCCAATAAACTCTGCTGATTTTGTCAATTTAAATCCTCAAGTTTTTTCTGCTATAGTTGATTTCGAGGTTCAATCAGTTAGAAATACTCACGCTTATTAAAATAATTTTCTAAGCTAGTGTTTTTATGTGTAAATTAATTTAGAATATAAGGAAACCATATGCCAAGAAATCGTGTAATTTACCAAAGCGAAGCTTTATTCGCAGCACCAACAGGCACCCTGAGTTTAACCACTGGGGAGCATAGCCTACGCAGAATTCAAAGTTGTAATTATAACTTCGCTATTCAGCGTCAAGACATCAACCAATTCGGCGAACTTGCCGCTATTGACAGGTTGATTATTCAAGAGCCAACAGTAGCAGTCGATATGACTTATTACTTTGAGCCAAGCGGGTTTAATGAGCAGCACATGGGTTTACGGGTTAATACTTATTCGACTGAGCCTAACGCTACTGGAGCTTCTACTGAAGCTGATCACATGTTGCAGAATATTATCTCTAGCGGAGCTAATTTTGATCAAAAGAATATTTTTGTGTTAGTTAGCGATGCTGGAATTGACGCTAATGATACAGGAGCTATGGCTGCTAGTGGAAACTATAATGGTATCATAGGAATAGGAAATGCTTTCTTAACCTCTTGGTCTCTTGAAGCTGCGGTAGGAGCTATCCCAACGGTAAGTTGCGCTTTTGAAGGCCAAAATATCAATTTCACTGGTTGGGGATCTGATGGTCTCCCGGTCATTGGTGGCGTTCCTACAGTGTCTGGCGCTATTTTAAATCCCTCTATCGTGAACGGCGCTGAAGTTGTTAATGGCACAGACGCGTTACGTTATGTATGTCTGCCTTCTGGCGCTGGACTATTTGATTCTACTGTTCAAGTTTCTGCTGTAAGGCCCGGAGATGTAACTGTTATTCTATCTGGTGGGACTAATGATAACAATCCAATTGTTGGTTTTTCTGAAACCGACTTAAAAGTTCAAAGCGTTAATTTTGGATTGACAGTTGGACGTGAGCCAATCAGAAAGCTTGGAAGCTTATTCGCTTTTGCTCGCGAAATCACTTTCCCAATTAATTGCACAATGTCAGTTTCTGCTGTAGTTGGCGATACAGTTGGACAAAGACTATTCTCTCTAATTAATGCAGCTGGAGATATTAAATATAATTGCGCAGCTAAGCTCACTGGATACAAAGCTGGCAGCACAAATGAAAACACATCTTATATTGTTCTAAAGGGAGCTAAGATTGATTCTCAAAACATAACATCTTCAATCGGACCGAATAAGTCTGTGACAATTGAACTCTCAGCTCAGATTGGCAAAAACTCTGGGTTGCATATGTATGGATCAAAGCCAACCTAATAACTAATTGATCTAACTAACCCCTGCCCAAAAGGCGGGGGTTTTTTATTTTTTATACTTTAATTTATTTTATCATATAATAGTGCAGGATTATGGAAGAAGATAAAATTAAAGAATACCTAAGATTTCAACTCAACAGGAATATCATAAATCTATACAAGAGATATTTCGAAATGATTGACGACATTCGTCTAGAGCATAAAACCATGCTTGATAAAATGGAAAAACAATCTTCTAAAGAATTTGTAGAAAATATAGATTATCTTAATGATGATAAATATAACTATATTAGAAAAAAGATTTTGGATACGGGCAATGATGCTATCCGCAACATAGAAAGTTCGTTCAAGTCTATCAAAATTACTCTAAAATAAATATGAAAGAAAAATGGCTATACAGTTTTGATGTTGAAAAGACTCAAAAAATCAAAGAAACAATCCCTGAAAAAGACGCTACTGGTAATGACATAGAAGTCACTAGAGAAGTAGAAAAAAAAGTTCCAAATAAATTCTATATTTTAAATCCGACTAGGAAGCTGCAAGACGATGCTAGTATTTTTTATTCAGTAAAAGTATCAGAAGGAATTAAGCTTGGTTTAATTACTAAGAATTACTTGATGCGAAAGTTTCAGCAAGAAGGAGTCCTGCCGAATATGGAGGATAAAAAAATCCATGCAGAAAACTACTCTAAGGCTATAAAGCTAGAAGTAGATATGGAGACCATCAAGCAAAGCGTTTCTTTGTCAGATGCGGAAAAAGAACTCCAGATTAGCCCACTAAAATTGGAATATCAAGAGCTTAGAGGCAAGATTTTCGATTATGAAAATTTAAATTCATCTCTATTCGATAACACAGCAGAGAAGAGGGCTGCTGATCTTTTGAATATTTGGTTTGTATTGCATTTGCTCTACACTGAGAAAGACGGGGCTCAGTCTTGCTTGTTTGGAGATGGGTCTTTTGAACAAAAATTAGACAGACTAAATGCTATAGAAGATTCAGAAGATGAGTTCTTGACTACGGTTGTGGAAAGAGGTGGATTTTTAATTGGAAAATTGAACTCTGGCTCTTCTAAGGAAGATTTGGAGGCCGAAATTTCTCAACGTGTCTGATGTCTCCGATAAGATAAATTATTTAAAAAAACTATATAGAGAAATAGTTTTGGGCTTTTCTGCGTTTGACTACGCGGGAGAGCCCATTTTTATTAAACATTTTTCTGAACTAGACAATGGAGATTTAGAATCGGAAAGGTCAAAGAACTTCAATAATGGAAAAGAAAAAGGACTACAAGATAGAGAAGAGAAGATGGCGTTTTTAATTAAAGAAGGATATTGGTCAAGAGAAAAAGAAGATGAAATAACTAAGATAAAAAAAGAAATATCTGACTATGAAATGCTTTTAAAAAATCTAGTGATAAAAAGGCAAGTGATAACCACTAAGGATAAGATTAGAAATTTAAATAAAAAATTAGGAGACATCGCCCAAGAGAAAGCTGAAGTTTTTGGCCTTTGTTTGGAAGACTTTGTTGAAAAGAAAATGAATGAATTGACTATTTATAATTCTTTTTATAAAAATAAAATTTTGACTGAAAAACTATTTTCTGAAGAGGAGTTCGACAGGTTGCCGGAAATAGAGATGTCAAAACTTGTTGGTTTATTAAATGTTTTTTATATAAATTTTGCTCATTCAGAGATAAAAAAAATCTGTGCTTGCCCTTTCTTTATTAGTATTTTTGGGCTATGCGAGGATGACGCGTTCAATTTCTTTGGCAAAAGAATATGTGATTTAAGTATTTTGCAGATAAATCTTTTTTCTCAAGGCCGATATTTCAAGAGTTTGATGCAATCAAGAAATGAGCAAGGCTTGCCTCCATCAGACGTCATGGAAGATCCAGATAAAATGATAGAATGGTACGACCAAATGTCTAATGTTCCCAAAGCTCAATCTGATGGTCTTTCTTATTTTGGAGCAAACAAAGCTGAACTCCAAGAAATGGCTGGGGGTAAAGCTATTGATGTCCAAGACTTCGCTAAGAAAAAGAACAACTCTATGAATACTAAAGACTTTATCGAAATGCATGGAATGTAGTGTAATATAAATAAGGTTTATGGCAAATCCAACGATTACTTTCAATACAGCTCTAAATCAAGCTGGAGCTTTAAAGGACGCGAAGTCTCTAAGAGATAACTTAGGGAAACCGATTGACCTCAAGCTCAATGCAAGGTCTCTGGCCCAACCGCTGGGAAGAATCACAGGCGATGTCGCTGAATTCACTAAATCGTTACAGGCTGCTACTGCTCGCGTAACAGCATTCGGGGCGACTTCTGGAGGTATTTATGCTGTAAGTGAAGCTATTTCTCAAGTAGCTAAATCAGTAATAGAGGTAGATAAACAATTAGTAGAATTAAATACGTTTTTAGGTCAATCTGAATCTGGGCTTAAATCTGTTGGGGACTCTCTATTTAAAATAGCTAAAAATACAGCAAGCTCGTTTCTTAATACTGCTGAAGCCGCAAAAGAATTCGCCAGACAAGGTTTGTCTGTCGAAGAGACTCTTAAAAGAACCAATGATGCGCTTATCCTTTCTAGAATATCTGGATTAGGCGCGGCTGATTCAGTCAATGCTTTAACGACTGCTATCAACAGTTTTAATAAATCTGGATTAGATTCCGCTGAGATAGTAAATAAATTAGTCAAAGTTGACTCTAACTTTGCTGTTAGCTCTGCTGACCTTGCTCAAGCTCTTAGCCGTGTAGGCAGCGCCGCTCAAGACTCTGGAGTTGGATTTGAAGAACTGATTGCTGTAGTCACCACAGCTCAACAAACGACTGGTCGTGGTGGCGCTGTTATTGGTAACGCTTTAAAGACAATCTTTACAAGACTTAAGAGGCCAGAAGTTCTGGATCAATTGCAGCAATTGGGCGTTGCTGTAAAAGACCAGAACGGAGCCCTTCTTAGCGGTACTCAAATATTAACGAACTATATCTCTGCTACTAAAAATTTAGGGCAAGTAGAAAAAGCCAGAAACGATGAACTGCTTGGTGGCGTATACCAAATCAACCAATTAAAAGCCATCACAAATGATTTAGCAAAATCTAATGGTATTTATGCTAGGTCATTAGAGATAGCAAACTCCGCTACAGACGACGCCACAAAGAAAAATGAACAATTAAATAAAAGTCTTGCTGCGACGCTTCAAAATACAAAAACAAATTTTCAAAATAAAGGAGGATCGATTGGTGCCCCAATCATCACTCCATTGGTCAAAAGAGGGGCTGGTGTAGCTAATTTTCTTTTAGATACTCTTGGCGTAGATAAAAATAAAACAGACAAAGATGGTCAAGAAATTGGAGATACATTTGGTCAATCTTTCTTAAAAGGCGTTGGAGAAGCTATCTCTGGCCCCGGATTGATTCTCTTTGGAGCTTTAGCAATAAATATTGGCAAGAGACTTTTCTCATTTGTTGCTGATGCATCTAAGGTTTTATTAAATATTAATTCTGCGGCATCAAATACTCAAGCTATAGAGCAGGCTATTAATAACACTTTATCTCAGCAGCCTAAGATAACGCAAGCAATCCTTTCTGGGCAATTGACAAGAGAGCAGGCTGCTTCTCAATTACTGAGATTATTTACTCTACAAAATCAACAATTAATGTTGCAAAAAGGGCTATCATCTAATTTAGCTAAAGATTTTTCTAAGAGTGGTTATATGGCTAGTCCGGAATTTGGTATATACAAAAAGGCTTCAAGAAAAGCTTCTGGTTATATCCCAAGCTTTGCTGCTGAAAAAGAAGAAGCAATGTCTTATGGCGCTAGCCCTAACGTCAAGCCCTACATGACCAGAGCGGTTATTAAAGGAGTCTCTCAAGATGTAGTAGTCAATACTGGAGAAAAAATAATTCCAAATTACGGAGGTGGCGCAGACACAGCAATCATTCCCAATTATAGGCAAGCGCAAGATATCCCCAGAATGGCTGGGGGATATGTTCCTAATTTTGCAAGTCCTAAAGTAGTATATTATAATGAAAACGCTGAGTTGAGAAAAATTGCAGAAAATCAATCTCCCAACCAGAAATTTATGAGGTTCTCTTTTGATACTGAAAAGGGACTAAAAGAACAAGTCATTGATTCATCTGAGATAAGAAAAAGCACAGATCAATTTAAGGTAAGAAGAGATTTGATAAAAGGAGCTAAGCCTCCAAAAGGATTTTCGTCTTGGAAAGAGTTTTATGATGCAAGAATGATCTTGCCAATGAGAAGAACTAAAATAGATGAATCTAAAGAAGATGATACCGGATTTAGATCTAGAAGGCTAGATAGAGTGGCTGAAGCTAAAATAGGAGGCATTATATATAAACCTTCTCCAGAATTAGCAGCTAGGAATAAATTAACTAGTCCATTTTCTGCCGCAGAACTTAGAGAAAGCGGGATAGAAAACTTAGCTAAAGCTAATGTTGCTTTAAAAGGCCCATCTTTAGCTTTTGATAATTTAAAATCAGCTAAAACACCAGAGGAAATTGAAAAAGCTGGAAACGATTATCTTAAAGCTTTATTAGGAATGAAAAGAGTTGCTTCTGGATATATCCCTAATTTTGCAAAACGCAAGTTGTCAGAAGGAGTTTCAGGCTCCATGGGAACTTTTCATGATTTGGATAGAAAGTCGGGAGAGGTGAATATAGGTAAAAAAGTTTTTAGAAAAGACATTCCA
>Ga0181350_1000671_pt1 | contig 10036 bp, 15 predicted proteins | sample Su13VDMM110DCMD_FD_130105 | JGI IMG/M metagenome (GOLD analysis project Ga0181350, IMG submission 130105) | Freshwater viral communities from Lake Michigan, USA - Su13.VD.MM110.DCM.D | ecosystem: Environmental > Aquatic > Freshwater > Lake | place: USA: Michigan | collected 2013-07-16
GGAAAGGTTCACCCACACCTTTAATTACAAATTAGTCTACAAAGTTTGCTCTGCTTCAGTATAAATACAGATAGTTTTAGCAGTGTATTCACCTTGTGCACCTTGTTTAGTCTGAACATTTAAGCCTAATGAGCTTAGTTCAGGATTTGCCTTAATTCTGGCAAATGTATCCTTATGTACAAGCACAGCTATTCTGGAGTCATTATCCCATTGTTTAAACCAAGGAGTTTGTTCACCACTTTCTGTAACCACTGTGTTTAGGTTAAGCATATCATAACCTAATGTTCTTTTAATCTCTGACAAGTTTGCCATATTCTATTTAATTTAATGGATTAATACTCCAATTTAGTGAGGGTTTTGAGCAAGGGATTTTCTTTTAAAGGAACATATCTATTTACTCTACCATTTCTCACTCTACTTCAACTAGGGTTTTGAAAAAAGAAAGGGAAGATAAGACACTTGTAGAAGCTATCAATGTCTTACCTTTTATCCCTATGCACCAGCTTCGGTACACCTTTAGAGCTGACCTTCCACAATCTAGTCTGACATATTTCTATGTTCTCTAGTTGTAGGCCACTTTGTAGCACTCCTTATATTAGTGAGGGTTTTGAGCTAAGCAGCTCATTTCTCAGTCTACTTCACCTCAAGGACAAAAAAAAGAAGATGAGCCTATTGCTCATCCTCTTCTGCTGTAGCTAGTATATCTATTAAGATATCTGTATAGCTGTCGTTTATCATGTCTTGCATGTCTATTATATTTAAAGATTAATACTAGTAATAGGTGAGGGTTTTTAGATAAGGTTGAGAGATAAAAATAACACCAATGAATTTCTCCATTGGTGTTATAGTTGTTACAAGGTAGCCTCAGCTTCAGCAACAGCAACTATGCGTATAGCTGTGTATGATCCTTGAGCACCAGTCTTCTCTTCTGTTTGAAGCACTAGGTTAGACATCATGTTGTTAGCCTTAATCTTGGCTAATGTGTCTTTGTGTAATGATACAGCTATTCTGTTATCATTGTCCCAATGTCTCATCCACTCTGTAGGTTGATTGTCCTTGTCAAGAGCAGTGTTCAGGTTTAATACTGAATAGTTCAATCTTACTTTAATCTCAGCAATTGTTGCCATGGTGTTTGTTGAGCACGTATTTAATGTCCTTGCAATTAGACTGTTGAATTAAATTAATACTCATAATCAGTGAGGGTTTTGGTGCGTAGCACCAAGTCAAAGTTGCTATTGTTTTGATACATAACATTACATTATATATACTAACACAAGTCAACAGACACCCAAGCCTGAGCCCAGCAGGACACAGACAAAGAACAACAAGACATAAAACTCTCAGTAGACTCACAAGACTAGGTAAACCTAAGTCAGTAAGATTGCTCTCCTTTTCCTATATAAATATAGGGCAGGAAATACTTTAGTTCTATTTAGCCCTAGGGGGGCCTTGTAATCCTAAATCTTGGTGGGGGTCTTGATCTAGGGAGGATCACACTTTCATAAATTACCAAATTTAAACTCCATTTAAAATTTTAAAAAATTTTTACTAACATAATAGGGTATGGGTTGGGGGTAGGGGGGAAGGGAAAGGAATTTATTCATTATTTATTGTTGTGTAATTAAATATTATTATTAACTTTGCTAAATATTAATCTGAACACTATGGCCAAGACTCTATCTCAAAGAGCTAAAGAATTAAAGGAAGAGACTCCAGAAAGCCTTAAGAATAGTTATCCTTTATATCCTATTGTAAGGAGAGAAGTTACAGACAATGGTATTGAGTTTAGTACTTTGGTTAGGAAGAAATATGATGGTAAATACTATTTGATTCCTATGAGATATGCTGACCCTGCAGAAGCCAAAGCTATTCATGGCATTCACTCTAATGTACATAGGTATCTTATGTTAGGAGTGTTGAACAGACAAGATGTAATTGACAATGATCAGATTAATGAAGTACAAAGATTAACTAATGTAAAATAATATATTATGGCTGACAATATCCCTAATGAAAATGTAGAAGAATTTAATAACTCTTCTTTTAATGTAGAAGCAAGTTACTATCCTGGTATAAAGAGTGTTAATCCTACTTTTATAATAAAATCAGGTAGAGAACTCAGGAATGCATATATAAGTAAGGCCTATGTAAAACAATTGTTAGATTGGGTAGACACAGGTGTAGACCCTACAAAAGTATCTGAAAAAACAAAAAAAGAATTGATGGTACAGTGGACTAAAGAATCTGAAATTACTTTTCCTGGAGAAGGTGACTACACTGTAAGAATATTAGATGAAAATGGGGATGGAATAATTTCAGACTCTGAGGTGACTTACTTCAGAGAAGACGAAGAATTTTTAAAAGGAGAACCTGAGGAAGAGGAAGAAGAGTCTGAAGAAAGACCTGAAACATCAATATAAATTGTAATATATGAAGATAATACAAAAAGGAATTGTTGGGTTAAAAGATGCCCAATATTATATTTATCACTTAAGCATTATTAATCCCTTCTTACCAATAGAACTTACTCCAAAAGAAAGAGAAGTTCTTGGAACATTTATGTCATTTAAAGGGGACCTCGCTGAGAAGGATAGATTTGGAACTACATTTAGAAAGGAAGTAAAAAGCATACTTTCTATGTCCGATGGTGGATTATCTAATCATATCTCTTCTCTTAAGAGTAAAGGTGCAATCAGAGAAGATTTAGGAGGAATTATCCAAGTTGCTGGTATACTACTTCCCGAAGAGAAACAACAATTTTATCAATTTAAAATAGTAAAAGAATGAAACAGACTTTAATTTATGACATCAATGTCTTACCAGAAGAATCTACTTTAACAGTAGACAAAGTAATGGAAATTTATCAAACAGAAAGAATATTATTTTGGGACTCTAGAGGAAGTACTCCTGGAGTAGATTGTAGACCTCAAGTTTATACTTTGCCTGAAGATATGCCTATAACTATTGTAGAAATAAATTCTAAAGAGGGCAGTGCCCTTTTAAAAACTTTTAGGTAATGAGATTATTAAATGCCGATTTAATTGAAGAGTACTATCAAGCTATAAGAGGGAAGTACCCTGATCTTACAAAGGAACAATGTATTGAAGTTTGTTCTGCTCCTTTTATTGAAGTAAGGAAAGGAATTGAATCTGGTACATTTGTTAATATAAGATTACAATTTTTTGGTACATTTGTATCTTATCCAAAGAAGTTAAATTATCATTTACAGGTCTATGCTAAAATGTTTAAGGAACAAAGAATAGCTCCTTTAAATTATTTTAAAAAGAAAGAACAACTAGAGTCAGCTATTAAACGAAAAGAAATAGAAAATGAAAGCAAAAGTAAATTATAAAAACATTAAAGCTTATATTCAAGGGCACTTAAGAGAGAAACTTTTCTTTAGTAAAAGGTTTAATTGGTTACTTCCTTTACATGTATTCGAGCAGATTAATTATAGATTATTTGTTATGAATAAAGATTGCTATAATAATGGAGAGTGCATACATTGTGGATGCTCTACTCCTGCACTTCAAATGGCAAACAAAACTTGTGATGCAAAATGTTATCCTGTAATGATAGATGAAACTGACTGGTTAATCTACAAAAAAGAGTATAATATTGAATTTAAGTATTGGAATATAAGAAAGTCAAGAGATTTTGAATTAAGAATAACGCACTGTAAAAACTTTTAAGATATGAGTCACTGGGAAAAATCAGAAATTAATTTAGGGATAATAAAAGCAGGTTCCCCTAAAAAAATAATCTTTAGGTCTTTAGAAAGTATACCTACGATAAAATTAATACTACCTTATTGTGGATGTACTGCAACTAAATATGATGAACAAACCAAAGAATTAGTAATTACTTATAGTAATTCTAATATTCCTGATCAAGTCCAAGGGGCCCAATCAGTTACAAAAAGAGTTGACATTCAATATGAAGATGGAACAACAGAAATACTAACTATTAAAGCAACAAGGATTAGATAATGGCAAATAAACTCACTATAACAGACTATATAAGACTAGCTAAGGCTAATCCAACAGTAGAAAAGGAATTCGAGTACTTTAAAGAGTACATTTTTAACAGAACTTTGGTTTGGGAAGGTGTAAAAAACCCTAAAGCAGGAGGAAGTCTTCATAATGTTGCTGGAGATTCTGGAGGTTGGACTCTTTGGGGGATTGCTTATAATCACAACAAAGAAATGTTTAAAAATCTTGATGATTTTAAGGATACTACCTATGAAGAAGCTGCAGCTATTGCTTATACCAAGTATTATAGAGCAATAAATGCATTTATTCTTCCTCTTGAAGCAAGACTTATGTACTTTGATACTGCTTATAACATGGGAAATGCTAGAGCAATCAAAATAATGCAAGGTTGTGCAAAAGTCCCACAAGATGGAATCATTGGACCTGCAACTAGGGAGAAAATGCTCCATGTAACTGAAGAGTGTCTATATCTTGCAAGAAACACAGCCTATAATAATCTTGTAAGAGTAAATATTAAACTTAAAAAGTTTTTAAAAGGCTGGTTAAACAGATCAATAGCAATCTTTAAAGTATAAACTATGCTACCAATTCAATTAGAAATTTATTTCAATACAGATGAGACTGATAACCTAGAAAAAATGGGGTTAACTTCTCATGTAACTAATTGTGAAACAAGATTAATGACTTTCTTTAAGATAGATGCTATAGGTATTGCTAAAGAACCTGATGGTTTTGAGTATGGTATAATCTATTCAGCAGCTGATAACTTTGCTAGTGTACTTACTTATCAAGAGTTAAAACAGTTACTTAATCCTCAACAACAAACTATATGAGTTTACTATTTACAGTAGAGAGTAAAGTAGTCTCTCCTACAACACAAGTTTTACTTATACTTCCATTCAAAGAAATATGGGAAAGAGATGAATCTGCAGATAAAAGATATGCTATAGAAGACTTCTCTTATATTGAATTCATGGCATCTATTCAGAAATCTAATCCTTACTCAGGATACTCTGAAGACCAGAGACCTGATAAGATTATAAAAGATATAATCACAAGGGCAGAGTGGGACCAAAATGATCCTTTACTTCTTAGAGGTATTGCTAAGCTTAAAGAGTTTCAAGCTGAAGCTTCTGTGACTTATAATTACTATATGGCTGCTAAATCAGCTGCTGAAAAGATGCAACAGTTCTTTATTGGATTCAGCATGAATGATGTTAATCTCAGAACAGGTGCACCAATCTTTAAACCTAAAGATATAACCTCAGCTTTAAATGATACTTCTAGAGTACTAGAAAACTTAAATACTCTTAGAGAAAAGGTTGACAATGAGGTATTTGAAGAAGTCAAAAATAAAGGACAGAAAATAGTAAGTCCATTTGCAGACCCTGGAAGTTTAAAATAAAATACTATCTTTACACTTTATTATTTAATAATTTAAATTTAAAACTACAGAATTAAAAATATAACTACATAGTCATGGCTAAACAAATGCTTAAAAGAAAAGATGGTTCTACCTCACAAAAAGGTCTTTGGGATAACATTAGAGAAAATGCAGGTTCTGGAAAGAAACCTACAACTGCTATGTTAAAGCAGGAGAAAAAGATTAAAGCCAAAGGTAAATAATTATGGGTCATTGGGGACATACTTGGAAAAAAGGGACTACTAACTGTAAAGAAGAGCAAGAGTGTAAAATAACTTCTTCTTTATTTATAGAACCTGTAAAACCATTATACAAAGTAAAAACTTGCTACACTTTTTTTGCTTGTGAAGAGGACAAAAAATATTCTTTTTATATTGGTAAAAGAAATAGTACTTCTTACAGAACTTACTCTAAGACTAGGTTATTATTTTCTTTACCTAAAAGATTAAATCTACTAACTGTATGAGTCAATTAGGAGCAATTAGAAACCCTGATGGGATTTGGATAAACACAGAAGTGTTTAGAGAAGAAGCTAGAAAGTTTCAGAAGTATGGTTCATACTGTCTAGATCCTTGGGGTTCCCCTGATTGGTTTACTTATTGGCAAGAACAAAGAGCTAGGATAATTAATGGTCATTCAGTAGGAGGAGTTAAAGTCACTGGAGACCATTATTTTTATCTTAATTTCTGTCCTATTCTAAAGGCAGAAGATATGAATGCTAAAAAATCTGCTAAGATTACTGACTTCCCTGACTTTTGGGATGGAGATTATAATTACTTTTGGGCAAGAGAAATTGCTTTTAATGGTATTGTAGATGGACTAGGAATACCTGTAACTGAATCTACAAATCTTTCTGACTTATTTACTGGGTTACAATTAGGAGTTAAGATTGAAGAGTCTTACTTAAATGGAGGTTATAATCTTATTGTAGGTAAATCTAGAAGGAAAGGTTACTCATATAAGAATGCTGCTATTGCAGTTAAGAATTACTTGTGTTATCCAAGGTCATTAACAATCTTTGCTGCTTATGAAAAGAAATTCCTTTATCCTAAAGGTATCTTTACAATGTCTTCTAACTACCTCAACTTTATAAATGCCAATACAGCTTGGGTTTATCCTAAAGATACTGTAGATAAAATGGACCACGTTAAAGCTTCTACTATTGAATACAGAAGTGGAGTTAAGATTGAGACAGGATTTTTATCTGAGATAATGGCTTTAACCTTTAAAGATAATGCAGATGCCGCAAGGGGTAAAGATGCTAGAGATGTAATCTTTGAAGAGTCTGGAGCTTTTGGTACTCCTGGATTACTTAAAAACTCTTATGCTGCTACTCAAGATTGTGTAATGGCAGGAGCAATTAAAACAGGTATGATTACTATCTTTGGTACTTCTGGAGATATGGAAGGTGGTACTGCAGATTACTCTGAAATGCATTCTAATCCCCTTAGGTTTGGTATGTTACCTTTTCAAAACATTTGGGATGAAGACTCTGAAGATTTAAAATGTGGATTCTTTCATCCTATTACTTGGAACATGGAAGGTTACTATGATGAGCAAGGTAACTCAGATACTCAATCAGCTAAAGCTTTAGAACTTGCTCAAAGAAAACTATTACTTGATAATGGTGCTACTTCTGCTGATATTCAAAAGAGAATGCAAGAAAAACCTTTGGGCCCTTTTGAAGCATTTGGTATGGTTAGTGTAAATAACTTTCCTGTACTTGAATTAAAGAGACAACTTGAAATAGTTAAAGCAAAGAATCTTCACATGATTATGGGAACTCCTGTTAAACTATTTTATGACTATGACTCTAAAAAAGTTAAAGCAGAACCTATTCTTGATGGCTCAGCTAATGTAATTTATAGACAAAAGCCTGACAATACTTCTTTAGAAGGATGTCCTGTAATATATGAATATCCTGCTGAAGTGCCTCAAAGAAATGCTTACAAAATAGGTTATGACCCTTATAGACAAGCACAAGGTACTTCTCTTGCTGCTGTTTATGTATATAAGAGTGTCATTATTGGAGATAGAACTAAAAGAATAATTGTAGCAGAATATGTAGGTAGACCTGGAGAAGCAGATGATGTAAACTACATTTGTAGATTATTTGCTGAGTTATACAACACTACTATTATGCATGAGAATGAGGTAACTCATGTTAAAGATTACTTCAGAAGAAGAAAACAATTACACTATCTAGCTTATCAACCTGATGAAGTTATAAAGAAGAATGTTAAGAATTCTAAAGTAAATAGGTTATATGGTTGTCACATGATAGACCAACTTAAAGATGCAGGTGAAAAATATATTAAATCTTGGTTATTAGAAACTCTTGACTTTGATGATGAGGGTATGCCTATTAGAGCATTAGATCAAATTTATTCTATTGGATTATTAGAAGAGTTAATTAGTTATAATAGAAAGGGAAACTTTGATAGGGTCATGGCACTTATGCAAGTTATGTTTCAAGATCAAGAAGACTTACATGGAAAAGAATACCAACCAAAATCAAAAGGAAATGCTAAAGCAAAACAACTTTTAGATATGATGGGAACTATGTATGTAAAAAATAATAGTAGAAATGCTCTACAGTCATTAAAATAATTATTACTTTTGTGAATACTTATCTTTTAAGCAAATGAATCAGCCAGTTACACAACCTAAAACATATTCTACTGAAAGACTCAGTAGGAAAGAGAAAGAAGAAAACAATTTTCTTTGGTACAGAGAGAAGATTGATATGTATGATACTAAAGCTAGCTTCTTATCTATTGGATATGGAGGTATCAATGAGTATAAAAGAATGAGGGTAAATTATGATTTATTTAATAACATAATTGACCTCTCTGACTTTGCTTATGTAGCTAGTCCTTATGGAGCTGACCAGGGAGAGATGCCAGCTCAAATGGCAAATAGGGATATTTGTTCTTATAGAGTCAAAGCTTTAATTGGTATGGAAATGAAAAGACCTTTTGGTTATAGAGTCATTGCCACTAATAAAGAAGCATCAAATAGAAAAGTAGAAGAAGAAACTAAAAGAATAACTGACTTTGTTGTTAACTCTATAATGGCTCCCATTACACAACAAAAAGAAGAAGAGTATCAGGCTCAAATGAAAGGCAGAGAACTTACTGAACAAGAGTCTCAACAAATGCAAGAAAAAATGCAAGCTGATATTCAAGCTGCAACTCCTGATAAAGTAAGAGCATACATGAAAAGGGACCATAGAGACCCTGCTGAAGTACAAGGACAACAAATTATTAATTACTTGATTAAGAAACTTGATGTTAAAAAGAAATTTAATAATGGTTGGAAACATGGTTTAATCTCAGCTTATGAAGTTTATTGGTTAGGAATAATTAATGGAGAACCTGCAATAAAAGTTGTAAATCCTATTAGATTTTCTTGTGATAAAGCTTCAGACCTTGATTACATAGAACAAGGAGAATGGGCTGCAGCAGAATACAGAATGCATCCTTCTCAAGTTGTACAAACCTTTGAACTTACTAATAAAGAAATAGATAGTCTTTGGAGAAGTTACACTCATCATAATACTCAAACAGTACATGACAATTTATTTAATTTTGATGAATATGTAAACCATGAAGATAGTAATACAATAAGAGTATTACATTGTGTATTTAAAGGCCTTAGAAAAATAGGTTGGTTAGATTACATAGATCAAGATGGAGTTCTTCAGACTAAATTTATGGTTGATGAAACTTATAAGCTTGATAAAGAAAATGGAGATGTAAAAATTAAGTATGAATGGATTCCTGAAGTATATGAAGGATATAAAATTGGTGCTGACATTTACAAAGAAATGAGACCAATTCCAGGGCAATTTAAAGATATGGATAATATCTATAAATGTAATTTACCTTATTATGGTGCAATCTATGATAGTGTAAATTCTCAACCTACTTCTGTAATGGATAGAATGAAAGTCTATCAGTACTATTATAATATTGTAATGTACAGATTAGAGTTACTCTTGGCTTCAGATAAAGGTAAAAAAATCTTAATGAACATTAATGCTATTCCTACTGACTCTGGAATAGATCTTAAAAAATGGCAATACTTCTTTGAGAGTACTCCTTTTATGTGGTACAATCCTGATGAAGAAGGAATGAATCAAAGTGATGTTAATACTATTGCTAAAACTCTAGACTTGTCTTTAGCATCTGACATTCAGAAATATATTCAACTTGCAGATTACCTAGAACAAAAATGTGGTAAGTCTGTAGGTATTACGGACCCTGTTCTTGGACAGACTTCTGTATCTGAAAGAGTAGGAAACAATCAACAAAATTTAGTTCAAACTTCTCACATGCTTGAACCTTACTTTGACTTACATAACTGTATTAAAAGAAATGTTCTTCAAGGATTACTTGATGTTGCTAAAGTGGCTTATGCATCTTCTGACAAAAAGAATATTACTTACATTTTAGATGATATGTCTATAGAGATGTTACAGATGGATATAAACTTGCTTGATGAAAGTACATTAGGTTTATTTATGGAAGACTCTTCTATGTCAGAAGAAATTAAACAAACTATTCAGCAGTTAGCTCATGCAGCTATGCAGAATCAAAAAATTGAATTATCAGATGTA
>Ga0181350_1000673_pt1 | contig 10030 bp, 27 predicted proteins | sample Su13VDMM110DCMD_FD_130105 | JGI IMG/M metagenome (GOLD analysis project Ga0181350, IMG submission 130105) | Freshwater viral communities from Lake Michigan, USA - Su13.VD.MM110.DCM.D | ecosystem: Environmental > Aquatic > Freshwater > Lake | place: USA: Michigan | collected 2013-07-16
GTTGTGTTTGGAATTACTGAATATAATTTACTTGCTTTATAAGCGTTTGGCGTTACTACCAAAGATGATTTTCTTAATAATCCAATATTATTCAAATTAGTTAATGTAGCGTATAAACACGCTTCTGCCTCAAATATTCCAAGTATTCCTGAGTCAGCGCTCACTCTCGCTTTGAAAGATTTTATTAACTTTTTAACATAGGAAATACCTGAATTGGCGTTTGCTACTAATATTGCTACAGCTATTTGCATATTACCAGATTGCTATAATGCCAGTGGCATTTGTTCCGCTTGCAAAAACTCTTAATACATTTACTGGGAAGAATGTTCCGTCCTGTATATTTGTAAACATAATCTCATCTCCTCCTTCAGTAAGCACCTTCAATGAACCACCTGTTCCAATATATAAAACACAAGGTTGTGTTCTTGGTGAACCCGTTACATTAGGAATATTAACAGTGTTTGATGGAGTTACAGCCGAAGCTCTCATTCCTTGTAATTTGAAATTACTCATAGTATTTTTATTTTGTTTAGTTTTTCTTTTCTAGCAGCACAGCCACAATCTTTACCAGTTTTTTTAGCAATCTTATCTACCACAGTTTTTATACCTGTAACAGTAGTTATCTTCTCTATTGCGTCTCCTAACAGCATTACTTCTTCTTTTTAACTTTCATTAAAGTTTTAGTTCCTTTTTTAGGCCCTTCCATTTTTTCATGTTTAGCCATTGCTTTCTTAGATGCGTAAATTTCTCCTGTTTTTTCTTTTATCATTTTTTCTTTGTTTTACCAGCAACACTCAATGCGATTGCTACTGCTTGTTTTTGTTTCATCGATGGATATTTCTTCATCTCAGTTCTAATATTTGAACTAATTGTCTTCTGACTACTTCCCCTTTTTAACGGCATTTCCTTGTTTTTTAATATTACCCTTTAGATAAGACATTTTTCCATCTAAAGATTTCTTTGAATCCCATTTTTTAGCTAAAGCTATTATATTTTTTAATGACATTATTATTTGTTTTATCTTTGCAAAGATATAAAATATAATCTAATGGATTTCAACGTAAATTTAAGAAAAAACTACAACAGAACAGAACCTGGAAACGACTACCTAAAATACTACAAGGTAGTGAAATACTGGGCTAGACACAAGTACGAGATAAGCTCGCAAGACTTCGACATGATATGCTACCTATACTCTGAGAAACTATTTACACGACCTCAGTTCCAAGAGTTCGAGTGTATCTTCAGTTGGGACAATCATAGATTCAATAGAATGACCGAAGCTGGATGGATTATAAAATGGAGACCACGTATAGGTATGGAGAAGGCCCTATACGAACTATCACGCAAGGGTAAGTCTATGATGGTCAGTGTTTATAAAAAACTTAACGGTGAGGAGCCAATATCAGAGACTAGGCAGAACAATACACTCTTCAACAAGAACGTGTCATATACTGACAATATGTACAAACGTACTATCAAGAATATGAACCGAAACAATGCCGAAAAAAGAAGGCTGAAGCGAATAGAAGAAGATATCTATCAGCAACAGCCACATGTAATAAAGTACAGGCAGTCTAGAGGACTACCACCACATCAGCCTCTCTAATAATCGTATAAGGAATATTATCTATCAGCATCGTGTAACCAGCTCCCTTATCGTAGTATATCAGGTCATTCTCCTTGATTACATCTACATTGGTACCTGGTTTTACCACCAAACCCTTCTTATATCTAAACTTATCAGCGTCACTACCCGAAAGTAGTAACCCTGACTCCGTCTTAATCTGCTCATCAATCGTTGTTACAAGTATATACTTGTTAATCGGTTGTGCTATCATCATTACGCTCGTGTTATTGTTATAATTGCATTCGTGCTAAGTATCGTAGTGGCAACACTAACCGCGTTCTTCAACGCGTTCTTCGTCACCTTCAACGGATCAATGATACCCATCTTATACATATCGCCATACTCCTCATTCTTAACATCATAACCCCAGTCCTTAGCAAACGCCAACTCCATAACCTCATAACCGTCCAAACCAGCGTTAGTCATAATCTGTAGTAACGGAGACTGTATCGCCCTTGCCATAATATGCATCGCCACATACTTGTTAGCACTAATATCATCAATCGTATCATCAGCATCTGCAATAATACTGTAAGACTCGCTAAATAACGCTAATCCACCACCTGGCAAAATACCCTCCTCTAACGCAGACCTAACCGCACACACAGCATCATCAACCCTGTCCTTACGCTCCTTCTGCTCAAGGTCCGAGTTACCTCCAACATATATAACGCCTATACCACCTGTCAAACTGGCAATACGCTGCTTAATAAACTCCTTATCACCCTTCCTGTCAGATAGATTGTGTGCATCCCACAGCTGAGACACTCTCTCGTTGATCTCATCACTCGCAACCTCTGAACGTACAATCACCGTGTTATCTCTACCAACAATAATCTTATCAGCTCTACCCAAGTCCTCAATCTCCATCAAACTCAAGTCATCTCCAGTACTCTCTGAGAAGTACTTGGCACCTACAGCCAACGCGATATCACTCATCAACTCATTCCTCTTGTACCCAAACTGAGGAGGTATAATATTACATAGCTTTAGGTTGTTCTTAACCACATTGGCAGCCAAAGTGTTGATAACGTTCTGACTACACGTACCAATGATCAATAACTTCTTCTGCTCCTGTATAATTGTCTTCAAAACCTTCTCAATCGACAGTATATTACTAATCTCCTGGTCTGTAACCAGTACCAACACATTATCCAAGATACACTCGTCCTTCTTATGGTCATTTATAAACATATTCGAAGTATAACCCCTATCTATCTTGATACCATTGGTTACACTCGTGTATGTCTCCGATGTCTGTGAGTCCTCAATGGTAACAATACCATCCTTACCTACCTGTTCATACGTGTTAGCTATAATAGCTCCAAGTTCAGAATCATTATTCGCTGATATGGATGCCACATTCTTCAATGTCTTGCCACTCACCTTCTTAGATCTCTTCTCCAACCTACCAACTATCACGTCAGTGATGTCATTCATGTGTCTGATTACCTCTGTTACGTTATGCTTGTCATTCAAAAGCTCCTGCCCCTGCAACACAATAGCCTCTGTCAGTACCACACTCGTCGTGGTTCCATCACCAGCACTAGTTGCAGTCCTATCAGCAGCCTCCTTCATCATCTTAACCGCAAGGTTCTCTACTGGATCAAGCAAGAAGATTGACTTAGCAACCGTTACTCCATCCTTGGTAACCGTAATTCCATGTGTGTGGTTTGGACTCTCAATAAGCACTGTCTTACCTCGTGGACCGAGTGTGCTCTTTACTGCCTTGGAAATTGTAGTAATTCCATTTATTAACTTGTCTCTGCCCTCTTTATCGAAGACTAAATCTTTTGGATTCATTATGTTTATATTTAATTAGGGACAAATATACAACATTTTTTAATGTGTTATATATTAGCTAAATGATGGTAATATCATACATTATGTACAATATATTGTCTTAGTGATGGGTATATAACGCAAAAGCCAAACAATTACGCTTGGCTTTTTTCTATAGTATTTCATTGTCCACGACGTATGTCATTCATTACTTCTTCTTCATAATTATATTATGATGCAAAGGACCTTGCTTCATAGCATCTGCCATAACCATAGCGTTAGCCATTCGCATCGTCTTCTTAACTTCTTTCTGAGCCTTAGCAGCTCTTACTATCTTCGTGATACCAATCGTTTGATCTGGCATCGGGTTGTTTATGCTACATTTCATATCTTTTTTTTTGCAAAGTTACATAATCCATCTGAATGTTATGTGAGCGAATAAAAAGTAAAATACCATCTCGTCATAAGGATACTCCTCGTCAGCATAGTTTAAAGAAAATCCTAATAATGGTCCGTTTGTTAATCCTATCTCTATTTCCATGTAACAAAGATAGTGAAAATTTGTGACAAAAAAAATATGTTAGAAATTTGTAGTAATTGGGTTATAGGTGGATTTGCGAAAAGTTTCCACAAAAGAAAACATATCTTTTCCAAAGGGGTGGGGTACCTATTCCCAAAACTTCCCCAGATTTTTTGGCTTTTTTCCACGCCTCAGGGAGGGCACCAACAAGGTCATGACATATATTGTCATCAGGCCAACGGTCAACGGTTAGCCACGGCCTAGGGCACGGCATAAAACTATCAACAAACTACAATGACATACAGATATGCTATAAAGAATTTAACCTACTTAATATCACCGTGCAAAACATTGTTAATTCCTCCTTATTAAGATTAGATTTTAACCTATTGGCTTTTGCACTTACTATCCATACATTCCCTTTTACATATCCTAATTCAGGAATAAACTTATCGATTGAAGGGCTATTGTTTGACTGATATTTATCGGATCTTTTAATAGGTATTCCTAAGATAGGGCAAAAATCAGGGATAACAATATCTTCAATAGTTATATTAAATGGAAGATTATTATCAATAGATCTTTTCTTTGTAACTCTTATTAAATTTTCACAATACCTATTTATATTATTAAACGTATTCCTACATTTATCAGAGCAATAAATTTTATCTAGTCTTCCGTTAATTTCAATATTACAATGTTTACAATTTTTCATATATATTTTTTTACAAAGATACAAATAATAAATAAGTACTTATTAAGCTAAAAAACGTTTGTTATCGAATAGTTATTTTAATTAAGTGACACTTAGTGACGCGCTTATGACGATTTTGTGACAGAAATAATCAACATAAATCCAATGAATATAAGGCCTAACATAAATTAGTGTCGCAGTGACGTTTTTATAGTCAATACTAGCTCTATATACATCTCCCCTTTTTAAATACTTTTTTTTTCCTCATAAACATAAAAAAAATCAGAATGATTAAGTAAAAAGACACTTAACTAACTGATAATCAATAACTTAGACCATGACAAACTACTTTGAAAATCGACACTTTACCTGGTAGTAAGCAAAATAATCGACACCAATTCAATGTTTATAGGACTTCCCGCGTCACCGATATGTTTTGGTATCTATTTTATTGGTATTTTGATTCTAAGGCACAAACTCGACGTTTTGATATTGGTATACGTTTGGTATTGGTTTATTTCCTTAAATGTACCTTAAAATCGATTTTAGACAGTCTTAGGGGCTGCCTTATACCCGCACCCCTCAAAACCCCTCAATATAATTACATTACACATTGATAAACCATATATAAACCCTTATATATATAGTAAGATCATAACATTTTGAAGTTGCTTAACATTACACCTATTGATAATCAAGCAGTTAGAAAATAAAGTGTTAAAGTTATGTTAATTATTTGCAGGAACCAAAAACCCGTCGTATGTTTGCAGTGTTCAAATGAGACAAGCTAGTCTAACTTCATAAGAACGTCACCCAAGTATTGTAAGTTATTATTAAGGACGTTACGCTAAGCAGTATGCCGAGATAGACAAAAAGATAGCAAGTGTTAAATTTATGTTAAAAGTTTGCGAGATTGAAATTTTATTATAATCTTTGCAGTGTTGAGATCGAGACCACAGATTTAAAAAGTGGCGGAGGTGGAAAACACCATAAAGCGGGTAGGTCTACTCTAGAATAAGCGGTCAAAGTAATCCGCGAAGTCTGAAGGCCGAGGGGGTATCTAAATAGGAACGAGCTCGAAACGTACATGGATGTGTTATCCATGCTGATGAGCCACAGAATGGCGAAACGTTTAATACTATTTATCATGAACAAATTAAAAAGCAAAAATTATAGATGGGTAACTATTTACGGACATCCATCTATTTGGAATTTAAAAACTGACGAGTGGGTTATTCAAATCAATGACGGAAGAATTTATTTTAATGTCGATAGAGAATTTAATTTTTTATCTACATCGGATGAAATATATACAGACATAGATGTAGCGAAAAGTGTTTGCACAGACATTTTTAATTCAAGGTTAACTGATGAGGTTTAAATAACCGAAACGTCGTGAGACGTCTTAACCAATAAAACATACATTATGAGTACAAAAGATATTTTATACAGTATAGACGGGCACCCAATTAACCCAAAACTATACGGACATTGGAACAAGTTAACACAGAGTGAAAAGAACATTTTATATTCTAAATACATTTTTTTATGCGAGCAAGAGAGATAGAATACACAACCTACACACAAATGTACAAAGGCACGGAAAGAACTATATACCGTGCCAACGTCGGAAAGGCGACAATCGAGGCGGGAAGTTTAGAACGCCTCACAGAACTAGTAGCGAACCATAAGGACATAACACAAGGAACATTTAAAAACATACCAAACTAATGAAAAGAACAATCACACAATTAGCAATCGGCACCATTGGGGTGCTATCTACATCGAGTATAGTAATAATAGCTTGTATAATAGCAGGCATAATAACCTTAAGAAAATGATACAGAAAAATTTCTACGGCAAAGCCAAAATGGAAACAGTAAACAATGTAACTCGATTGGTTAGTTACAATACAGAGGTAGCACACTACAACCACGAGACAAATATAATGACAGTTAATGGTTGGTACAGTCAAACAACCGCAAAACATATTAACGCCTTCTTAGAATATTTTGGATTTGACAAATGTAATAAACAACAACTTAATAAATACAATTAGAAATTATGGAAGACATTAAAGGTTATAAGGTATTTCATATACCTTCAAAAAAAATCATTAAAGTAAAAAAAGATTTTTTAAATGGGGAATTACTTTTTAGTAATGGAAATATAGGAAGAGACGATGACATTATAATAATGGAAGAACTCAATCTATATATACAAACACATCAAGAATTAATAAATGAGTTTAATTCTTTATTGGAAGATGATAAAGATTTTAATTACAATAAAAATGAATTTATTAATTGGTTTTTTGATTATTATTATATTTAAACAATTAGAAATTATGAAATTTAAGAACGAATACAAAAGCACACGTAACGGCTTCAGCCACACGTCAAGGTTATACCACGACAACGGAAATTTAGTAGTAGAGCATAAATGTAACTACATTAACCGAACGTGGGAGTCATACTCGTTTCAGTCTTCAATGAGACAAGCCGTAATTAAGGCTATTGAGAACGAAATTAACGAACAAAAACGTCAATTAGGTATTAAGAGACTAACAAAAGAAAAACAAGCCGAAATTGAGGCTTATTCTAGCACAATCCAACAACTAAAAACTTTATATAAAACATTATAATCATGTATACATACGAAATTTTAGAAAATAACACGGTAAAAATAAGACCTATAACATCAAAAGACATCGAAGAAAATTACTTTGATAATTTAGAGGTGCTTAAAAAACAGTTGACAGACGAAAGATTTACAATAGTTAGCGACGTTGCGTTTGCTAAATTTACACTAAGAAACGAGGGCTACTTCGTAGACAACCTTTGGCACGTGAACGACGTTCAAAACAACTTCGATTGCGATGAAGAAACGGCTCAAAATATATTGTATTGGTCTATGACTAACTCTACAGTGATTGAGTACATTAACGAGACAATTAACTTAGTAGCAACAAACGAAAATCTTAACACAAAATGAAAGCAAATAACGAATTAATAGCAGAATTTATGGGGTACTCACAACCCCATCCCGATTATCCAAGCACAACATATTGGTACAAAGAAGGTAATGAGCCATTGGTAATACTATTGTTTGATACCGATTGGAATTGGTTAATGGAAGTGGTAGAAAAATGCTTAATAGGAAAAGCAGAGACAAACAGACCTGATTTGATAGAAAATATTTACGAAGGATTAACCGACATAAATAAGCAAAAAACATATAGAGCATGTATTGAATTTATTAACAACAAATGATTATGAATATATTTAGAATAAATACAACGGCATATAGTGAAGAAGACTTTTTCCTATTAACAGATTTAACGGAAGAAAAAATAGAAAAAGTAATAACGCCAGTAGTAATGCTAGAGCGTGATGATGAAAGATATTATACCAACGAAGAATTGGTAGACGATTTAATACTAGCATACCCTAGCTCATTTATTAGAATGTACACAGAATTTGAAACAATAACAATATGAAAGCAACAATAGAAGTTACAAGAGGTAGTTACGGATTTGGACACGATTGGTGTTTATTGGTAAGTACAGAAAAACAACAACAACGTTTTTATTTAGGGCAAGACTCAAAGTTCTGCAACAGAGTATTAGGAATGGAGCCGTCAGAGGTTGTATTTAGAATAGGCACACGTGAGATTGACAACGGCACTAGAGGAAACAAGGTATTGGCTAAGTTTATATGCGATAGATTAGGAATTAACGGACGAAATATTAACAAGATAGAACCATGGGGATTATGTGCACAATAGAAAAAGCATTGGAATTGGCACATAAAGACTTGTGCCTTATGGTAGACAACGAACTAGACCTTTACACGACTGACGACGACGGAGATTTAAGGTATAAAGATTATTACAGACATATTTTTAACGACTTGTATAATGAATACTATAAATTTTTAAACGATGAGCAAATTTAACGAATACTCGACAATAATGGAGCAGACATTGGATCATTGGTACCAAGATTTGCCTTACCGTTTATTACAGAAGATATATGCGACAGACAACATAACAATGGAGCTACAACAATCGTGGTATAAATTGAGTTATAATCAAAAAAATAAGATATATGAAACAAGAATATATAAAGATGCGCAATAGTAAGCAGTACGACCTGAATTGGTTCTACAAATACTACCTAGAGAATAGTAAGGACAACATCGACATAAATACGTTTGCGATGATATTTAATCAGGTACCACTTGACAACATTTTAGTGCATATTGATAAGAAGTATGAACTTACGGGCTTGTATGATAAAAACAACAACTTTATAAAAATAGTATTATGACACAAGAAACAATTTAAAAAGAAATAAGATGAGAATATTAAATGGACGTTGGACAACCCAACACGGAGACAAAATAACAACAATAGAACAACAAGAAGAATTTTCAGACAAGCTAAATAGAGTAAAGCAGTTTGCATCAGGTAGGGCATTGACACATAGAAAGATAGAGGTATTATTTAAGATACTAGATACGAACGAGGTTACAGACAACGCACTAACAAAGCTACTATCGATGAATAGTAGCGAAATTAAAAAGATATTCTAATGATAACATTATACAACAGAGGTTTTACGGGAACCCAATTTGACTTTTCAACAAAGGATAAGTTCTTCGAGCAGGAATTTATAGCGATTGTAAAGCACGACAAGATTATATTCAAGCGTCCGACACTAGACACGACTGTAAGGATAAGGAAGGCAAATAAGATCTGCAACACGTTGAAGTTCTCGTTATCGGTAAACAACATCACTTCGGGAAAATATGAGATAGAGCAACAGGAAGATAACTTAATTATGTATTTATGACAGCAGTAGAATTTTACAATGATAAATTATGAAGTACATATTAATATTATTGGGTTACGAATTTATAAGACCAAAGATAATTTGGTTTTGGTATTACTTAATTAACAAGGGAAATGAATAAAGAGAAAATTTTTGAAGAGGCATATAATGATGGCTTAAGTGTTAGGATAACAACAAAAGATTCTGTATCTTTGATTTTCAGAGGGGTTAAGGTAGAAAACAAGGACGGAAAGATCAGAATTCTAAACATGGGTAAGGGTGGTGACTTCTACAAAGAAATAACGCCAGAGCAGTACAAGGTATTTGCTAAGAATGGGTTCAGGCAGGGCGTATACGACGTATGCATGGAGAACTACAAGGACACACTGAAAATGTTATCGGTAAAGATACGTAACGAGGTATCCTCAAGGAACAACCAAAAGCATTATAACTTGCTTAAGGAGTACAGAACAACAGTAATGAACAAAATAACAGACGTAATCAAATTAAAACAATGAGACTAGACGATAACTACAGTATTGACACAGACGGAGCAGGAACAATCCTAAA
>Ga0181350_1000674_pt1 | contig 10026 bp, 10 predicted proteins | sample Su13VDMM110DCMD_FD_130105 | JGI IMG/M metagenome (GOLD analysis project Ga0181350, IMG submission 130105) | Freshwater viral communities from Lake Michigan, USA - Su13.VD.MM110.DCM.D | ecosystem: Environmental > Aquatic > Freshwater > Lake | place: USA: Michigan | collected 2013-07-16
ACTGTTAGACAACATGCAACGCATCTGGGACAACCCAGCCAATTGCGCGATGTCTCACCTCAAGGCAGGGATATCCCAGCTTGAAACTCGTGGCATTCTGACAAGCGAAGAGGCGGCTTCCTGTCTTAAAGAAACATTGAGATTAAGAGCCAAAGCAAAGCGGGAGGCGTTAGCATGAGCGAGACCAACATGAGCCCGTACATCAAAGGTTTCAACGCAGGTGTGGACTGCGTCCTGACCGAAATTGAGCGACTTGAGAAAATAGCCCCTATAAACCTCCAACAGCTTCTCAAGCACCTTGACCCTCAACGCGACCAGAAAATGGCTCAAAAGCCCGATAAAGGGGCTCAATGAAGCTGTCTTTGATCAAGAGCGTACGGGTTACGCTTCGCGGAATACCTGACGGCATAACCTTAGAAGATCTATCGGAGCTGTTAAACAGATCAAAGTACAACGTCAGGAAGGTATTGAAGAACATGCCTGACGTGTACATTGATAGGTGGGAAGTAGCGCCAAGGGGCCAATACAAAGCCGTATGGTGCATTGTTGTGCCCCCAATCGACTGCCCGAAACCTGAAAGAACAAATGACCAATCCTTACAAAATCATTGAGCCAACCTGCATCAGTTTTTCTGGTGGCAGAACCTCTGCTTATATGCTTTACAAAGTTTTAGAGGCTCACCAGATGAGCTTGCCAAGTGATGCGATTGTTTGCTTTGCTAATACGGGCAAAGAAGATGAAGCCACTTTAAAGTTCGTCCACGATATTGAAACAAAATGGAATGTTCCTATCCATTGGATTGAGTACCGCAACGATGAGATCGGTTTCGCCAAAGTAGATTATGAAACTGCCAGTAGAGATGGTGAGCCTTTTGAAGAACTTATCCATAAAGTTCAATTTTTACCAAACTCAGCCATGAGAATATGCACAACTCATTTGAAAATCAGGCCGTTTCGCAAATATTTAGATTCAATTGGGATTAACAGGCCAAATCAATTTGTTGGAATCAGAGCAGATGAAATGAGAAGGGTTGTAAAGATTCGTGCAAATCCAGAGGCTGAGGGCATGGAAAGATCATTGCCACTGGCAACAGATGGGGTTACTGTTGAAGATGTTAATAACTTTTGGAATAAACAAGAATTTAACCTTGAGTTAACAACTTTTAATGGCAAAACTTTGGCTGGAAATTGTGATCTTTGTTATTTAAAGCCAGTAGCACAAATTCTAAGTTTGATTCAAGAAAAGCCAGAACGAGCAGTCTGGTGGGCAAAAATGGAGGCTTTGACACTAGAAAAAACTGTTAAAGGTAAAAACCAATTTTCCAAAGACAAGCCAAGCTATGCCCAAATGCTGAAATTTAGCAAAGAACAAAAAGATATGTTCGACCCAAATGAAGAGGCTATTTCTTGCTTCTGTGGGGAATAAGCATGAGCAAACAAAGACCAATAGAGTTTGTGGGCGACCTGTCCGTTGAGGACTCAAACGTACTGCTTGACCTTGCCGGCGCCAGCAATTCAATTCTGGAGTTCGGGGTTGGCGGCTCCACCCAGATCTTTGCCCAGTGCAAACCACGCTTACTGTTGTGCGTGGAGACCGACAAGGTATGGGCCCATGCCGTTCTAGATACGGTTTCCGATCGCTTTCCCGAAGCCACCCAGCCCATCATGATTGGGTATAACGAGAAGTTTTACCAAAAGTTTGATTTGATCTTCGTTGACGGCATTGACGAGAAAAGACTGGACTTTGCCCTGAATACGTGGGAATCGCTAGAGTACGGTGGTTTGATGCTGTTTCATGACACGCGCAGGCAGAGAGACCTACAAAACGCACTGGCCGTCGCTGATGCGTTTAGGGAGGAGGTCGAGGGCGTCCTGATCAACTTCCTAGACAGCAACATAACTGTCCTGCACAAGCGCAAGAGCAGGCTGGTTTACGAAAATTGGAATGCAACAGAGGGACTGCCACTATCGGCTTACAGTTTATTGGAGGAAAGCAATGGATGACGATATTCAAGACTACGTACGCCCTTGGAAGAGGTTGACGGACGAGGAAATTCAGAAGGCGCTAGGCGTAACTGCTGAAAGCTCCAACTGGAACATGATCATGGTGCTCGAGTGGGCAAAGAAGATTGAAACCGCCCTGTTGGAGAAGAACTCATGAGCGAAGCAGAGCTAAACATTTGGGAGAAGGCGTTGGGCTGGCGCAAAAGGCAGATGATCCAACGCCAGCTCGACCCGATCACGAGCAAGATCAGAAACGACACGCTCGAAGAGGTGGCGCTCGAGTTCGACAAGATGCGCAACGGTGGGGACACCACGGCAAGCTTCGCGGCATATGTACGAGGACTTAAGCGATGACGGAAACGGCGGAGAAGACCGTCAAAGAGCTAGAAGAGCGCATACAGGAGCTGGAGTCCAAGCTCAAGCACGCTACGGTAAAGGCCGCAAACCTTGAGAAACAAAACAAAGAATTCAAGCTAACCATCAAGGACATGGATCGAAGGATCATGAGGGGATTGAAAGAATGACATTGCATAGAGAACAAAAGATCCGTTAAACTTTGGGTTAAAGGAGTTCAGCAATGGCCAAGAAACAAAAGAGTCTTTCCAGCGACCCTGTCGCCGACGTGACAGTTGAGCCGCAAACAAAAGAGATAGCAAAGACAGGCAGACCATCAAAGTACACAGAAGCTATAGCACTGAGTATCTGCGAACAGCTAAGCGAAGGTATACCTTTGAGGGAGATATGCAGACAGGAAGGTATGCCTGCATGGAGAACGGTATACGATTGGATGTGGCGCAACGAAGCGCTTTCCACAGCCATCGCACGCGCACGCGACATCGGCTACGACAAGATGGCAGAGGAGTGCCTGTACATTGCTGACAACCTCCACATGGGCAAAAAGAAGGTTTTCACCTCTGGCGCTGATGATGACGAAGACAGCGTGACCGTGACTGAGGAGGACATGCTTGGCCACCGTAAGCTCCAGATTGAGACGCGCCTTAAGCTGTTGGCCAAGTTCAACCCCAAGCGCTATGGCGACTTCAAGCCAGAAGAGGAGAAGATTGACCACCTCATTGTGGACGTCGAGGTCAAGACGCGCATGGACGTGGCCATCAAGCGCCTTGAGCTTATTCGGATCGCTGAATGAGCGCCGTCATTGATAAGGAAGTTCTTGACATCCTGTCAGACGAGGACAACCTGAAGGGACTGGGCCCCTACCACGGCGTAGCCTATGCCAAACGCACAGAATGGCTCGCTGGCGCCTTCAATCACCAAAAGCTACCCCAAGGTACATATTGGTCTATCTGGCTCATGCTTGCAGGCCGCGGGGCCGGTAAAACTAGAACTGCCTCGGAGCAAATTTGGTGGTGGGCGTGGGAGAACCCCGGCACCCGCTGGCTGGTGTCCGCCCCCACATCGATGGACGTCCGGGGTACATGCTTTGAGGGTGAGTCAGGGTTGATAGCCGTGATCCCTCCGATCCTGATCAGGGACTACAACAAAGCCCTGCATGAGATCGTCCTGATTAACGGGAGCCTGATCAAGGGCATATCGGCCAACGAGCCTGATCGTTTCCGTGGTGGCCAGTATCACGGTGCATGGCTGGACGAGCTGGCCGCTTGGGACTTCCTTGACGAGGCTTGGTACAACATCCAGTTTGCCGTGCGTCTCAAAAAGGAAGACAAGCGCACCCAGATCATTGCCACCACCACGCCGCGGCCAAAGGACTTGATTGTCGAGCTGGTAGGCAGAGAAGGCGACGACGTGGCGCTGACCACCGCATCGACCTACGTCAACCTAGCCAACCTCGCTCCTAGCTTCCAGAAGCAGATCCTCAGCTACGAAGGAACCACCATAGGGCGTCAGGAGATCCACGCGGAGCTCATAGACCCAGAGGAGTCAGGCATCGTCAAGCGCGACATGTTCAAGCTATGGGCGCCAAACAAGCCGTTCCCCAAGTTCGAGTACATCCTGCAAAGCTACGACTGCGCCAGCTCAGAGAAGACCGTCAACGATCCTACGGCGTCCATCACGTTTGGCGTGTTCAAGCCGCTCGATGGCCCGATGTCCGCCATGGTGATCGACTGCTGGCAGGACAGGCTCCAGTACCCAGATCTGCGCCCCAAGGTGATCGAGGAGTACGACGTGGTCTACGGCGAGGGCAAAGAGAAGAAGCGCATAGACCTGATCCTTGTGGAGGACAAGTCCTCTGGTATAGCTCTTATACAAGACCTGCAACGTGCTCACCTGCCCGTGCGTGCATACAACCCCGGCAGAGCTGACAAGATTCAGCGCCTGAACATTGTCTCCAACATCATTGCCGCTGGCCGTGTGTGGATCCCTGAGAGCAGTGTCAGGAAAGGGTACGTCAAGGACTGGGCCGAAGGGTTCGTGTCCCAGATCTGCGCCTTCCCCGAGTCAAGCCACGACGACTTTGTGGACGCCTGCACCCAAGGCCTACGGTTCCTACGCGACGCTGGCTGGCTGGACATTGATGGCGCCCCAAGGGACGACTACGACGAGGACGACTACATTGACAGCGGTAGACGCAAGCTAGAGAACCCGTACGCCGTATGATGGACTTGGGCCTTTAGCCAAGGTATCATTGGGCCAACTCCAACTCAGCAGGATAAGCCATGGCTGACAAACCGTCCGACGAACGAGCGTCATTTGGGTTCTACCCACAGCTAAAGCGCAACAGGTCTCAGCAAGACCGCGAGGCGGCAAAGAACGTCCCAGTCGATCTGGCCCGAGGCTTTGTGGCTGGCGTGGCTGGCGCTCCCGGCGACATCGAATCCTTCCTGCGTATTCCTTACGACTACCTGCGCGCTCCCACTATGTCGGAGCTGGTGACAGGCGACAAGACCAGCAAGACCTACCTGCCAACGTCCGAAGACATCGAGAAGCGCCTGCCGTTCAGGTCTAACACGCCTGTGAGCAAAGCCGCCTCTGGCTTGGGTACGCTGGGTGGTGGGTTCTACTTCGGCCCCGGCTCCCCGCTCAAGGTCATCGGCGCGCTACCCGGCGCTGTCAGGCACGGTGCCAAAGAGTTCGCCAAGGCGTCCTATGCTGGCGCCCCCAACGTCGTTAAGCGCGAAGGTGGCAACTGGATTGAGAACACCATCGACAACTCGATCAGAGGGTTGAAAAGCAATGTCTCAACAGAGAACCTTGCCAATTACACACCCGAGCAGGTGGCGCAATTAACAGCTTCTAGCAGATTGGCAAATAACGATGCCATGAACAAATGGGTTGAGAACAAGATCGGCAGGTACGTCAAGAGCGAGATGGGTACGCCGTCCGATCCTATTCGCCTGATGATCGAGAAGCGCGAGGCAGAGATCGCCGACAAGTTCCTGAAGGATCAGGCGCGAGCTAATCGTATGGCTGACCGGGCCGCTGAAGAGGTCGATCCACGGCGCAAGGCAAACCTTACCCGCCAAGCCCAGCGAATGCTTAACGACGCGGTGGCCCAGCGTGATCTGGCTATGGAGCACACGTCGCACCTGCCACGCGGCTTCCAGAACGTAGAGGCCAACCCTGCTGGCGACGACATTCTAGAGTCTGTTCGCAAGGGTGAAGGCTTCCCTGCGGAGGGCATGGGCACAACACCCAGCTCCAAAGCGTGGGAGCGCAAGGCCGACATGTCAATCTACCCGATCAACGTCGGCGAGATCCAGTCTTATCCAGCCAACAAGCTAAGCCGCAAGCAGGCCATCGACGAGTACAACGCCTACGAAAAGACGCTTGACAAGGACGTGGTTGACTACCTCAGAGGTAAAGGCTTTGAGGACAAGCACATGGCCGGCCTGATGAAGATGTCAGGCGAAGAGAAGGCGCTGGTTGTTGGTGACACCAAGCTCAAAGAGCTGTTGGACGCCATTCCGCCTTACAGCCCTAAAGAGCCCATATACGAGCTGGCCGGCAAAGAGTCGTACATATCCAAGCTCGACCCCCAGTCCAGCGTCTACTCTGGCGACATAAGCGGCCTGCACTTCGACCACATCATTGATGTGCTCAAGCAAGATCTAGCCGCCCGGCGCATTACGCCTGAACAGCTCAACAAGATCACTATGGAGCAGGCAGTACGCCGCACAGCAGATTACGACCTCGAGCGCTCTGTGGCCATGCGTGAAGCCAAGATTAAAGAGCAAGAGGGCTTCCCTGTCTATAAAGATTACGGAGAAGAGGGCTACAGATGGATTGAGCTGGCGCCTCCGAAGGAACTGCCTGCTGGCTACAGGGTCTTGCAAAGCGACATGGGTGAAGGCTTTAAAGTTGTAGACGCGGCTGGAAATGAAGCGGTAGCAACAGCATCGCGCCCAACAAACAACATGGGGCACACCAACATACCGTTTCACAAGACCGAACAGGAAGCCATCGCCGACGCGCTCAAGTACGACAAGCGCCTAGAGGAAGCTCTGAAGTATGAGGGTGACACAATGGGCCATTGCGTCGGTGGCTATTGCCCAGACGTGGCATCTGGCCGCTCACGAATTTACAGCTTGCGAGACAGCAAGGGTGAGCCGCATGTAACGGTTGAAGTTCGACCCACCAAAGGTCAGAGCAAATATCAAACAGACTGGTTTGCTAAACAGCCCGAAGAACTTCAGAACAAAATCACTGAACAAGCGCTTGCTGAGCACACTCTGATGGCTGGAAACCGAACACCACAAGAAGACAGGTTTACTTGGGGTCAAGCGTTTAGCAACGCCATCATGAACAATATGGGTGAAGTTCCCAGCGAAATTATTCAGATCAAAGGTAAACAGAACCTGCGCCCAGTTGAGAAGTATGACCCTTACACGCAAGACTTTGTTAAGTCTGGAAACTGGTCTAATGTTGGAGAATTGGGCAACACTGGACTGTTTACACCTCAGCAGGTCATGGGCGAGACAACCCTCAAGGTTTTGGGACAGGAAGGCGTAGAGATACCTAAATACGTGACCAAAGCAGAAGCTGACGACTTTTTGCTCCAAGCTATTCGCGCTGTTGAAAAGCAAACAAATAAAAATATAACCCCGCCAACATACGACGGCATGAAAGCTGGCGGCAGGGTAAGCATTTCCAAGAACCCTGACACAATGATGCTTGAGATAAACAACAAGCGCATCAAGCCTGTACGCAAGGCCGCTGGCGGCGCTATCAACGCTGACGACCTGATCCTTGAGGAGAGACCACTATGAGCCTGATCGGAGCATTGTCCAAAGCCGTTAAGGCTGGTGAAGCCACCAAGAAGACTGCACCCTTCTACTCCTCTGTTGACGAGGCGCTGGCTAACATTGCCAGACCTAAAGGTACAGGCTCCGAGTTCTACACAGAGCTGACCAAACAGCCCGGCGTGAAAAAGGCTGAGCTGGCCGACCGTAAGCTTGAGCAGGCATTTAAGGCCAAGGGCAAGATGACCAAAGAAGAGGCCCAGCAAGTCCTCAAAGATAACCCGCCGGCTCCAATTAAAGAGAAGGTGTACGACGAGTCAACCGCTATAGACGAGGCAGACCTTCGAGAGATGGTGGCTCAAGAGATGTTTGGTAAACCATACAGCAGGATCACAAACGGTGGCCAGCGTGCGCGTATATCTGATGAAGTTTATAGACGCATGGACATGGACAACGGAACCCAGTATGGACAGTACAAAACTGCTGGTGGTGAAAATTACCGCGAGATGTTGTTAAAGTTGCCATCAGAGAGGCCGTATGCTGGCAACTACTCAGACCCAGCCAAGTACGATGCTGACCTAAAAGCGTACAACGCCAGCGGCAAAAAAGACTACGTAACGCAACATTGGAAGGATGATGCCAACGTCCTAGCCCACATGCGCGTTCAAGACCGCGCTGGCCCCAATGGTGAGAAGATCCTGCATGTCGAAGAGATCCAATCCGACTGGCATCAAAAGGGTCGTAAAGGCGGCTATGCCAATGAACCCGCGTATCAAGAAGCTCGCAAAAAAGCTGACGAGGTAGCAAGGGCCGCAGGCTTTAATGATGCGCTACATGCCGCCGAAGGCTGGAAGGGTCACGGTATGCAAAGCGCAAAAGAAGCCAGTGACCTGTACGATGCGGCGTCTAAATTTAAGTCTGTCAATTCAGTGCCTGACGCCCCGTTCAAAAAGAACTGGCACGAACTGGCTATGAAGCGCCTGCTGAACTACGCCGCTGATAACGGGTATGACAGCATTGCTATTACTCCCGGCGCAGAGCAAGCCAACAGGTACAAGTTAAGCAACGTCGCTAATCAAATTTCATATCACCCCGACGACAAAGGCCGTGGCATGTTTCTGAACGTGTTTGGCAAAAACAATGAAGTCATCTACAGCAAGCTGACGCCCGAGGCCGAGCTTCCTAATGTCATTGGCAAAGAAACGACAGATAGGCTATTGGCGCAGGCGCCAGACGACGGTAACCGTGTCCTGACAGGGCTTGACCTTGAGGTTGGCGGTGAAGGCATGAAGGGCTTCTACGACAAGATGCTCCCCGACTACCTGAACACCTTTGGCAAACAGTACGGCGCTCAGGTTCAGCCGTTAACATTTGACGTGCCTGTACCATCTATTGATCCAAGAACAAAGATGACGACAACGCATTCGGTTCACAATTTCCCCATCACGCCAGAGATGCGCCAGCAGATCCAGCAAAAGGGTTTGCCGTTGTACCAACAGGTTGCTATCCCAACCGCTGGCGCGGCGTCACAGCTACCAGAATTTGAATTTGAAGAACCAAAAGCTAAAGGCGGAGCTATACATATGCCAAAGAACGCAAGCAGAGACACCATGTGGCTGGCCACGCAAGAGCAGAAGTTTTCCAAGGGTGGCGTCAGCAAGGTAATCACAGAAGGCTTGGAGGCGCTTGGCATCACCAAGAAAGGCATGGAAGGCGTCAAACAGCTATCCGCTGAAGAGAAGGCCGTGCTCGAGAAGTGGGGCCAGAAGCAGGCACAGGAAGCCGAGCGCGCTAAGAAGGTCGAGAAGATGGCCAACAAGGCGCCAGACGAGACCGTCAAGAAGGCCAAGGCCAGCACAGGCAAACGTACAGCAACGCCCCCAGACTTCTATCGCAAGATGGCTGAGACACAAGGCGACGAGGCAGTTCTGAGAGCCGCTCGGGCTGGTAAGCATTTGAAGCCAGATACCTCTGGTGGCTACATCGGCGCTCCCCGTACGGTGGACAGCCCCCAAGCTTTGGGCAAGATGCGCCGTGACCTTGACCAAGACTTCATCGACTCGGTTGATGCTGTAAGGCTGGCCGACCCTGTTCGTTTAGGTACGTGGTACGACCGCGCCAAATCAGGCATGGCCCAGATGACCGAGCCTTACCAACTGCCCAGAACCCTAGAGCAACACGGCGTCTATAGCGCTGGCGTGGCCCCAGAGTCTGAGCTGACCTTTGCCCTGAAGCACCTAAACAGCCGCAACTACGGTGAGCCTAAGATGGCCTACCGCGGTGCTGGTATGCGAACCCTAGACCGAGCCGTGGCCGCTGATGAGCCGGCAGAGATGGGTTTCAAGATTGGTGAGTACGCCGACAAGAACGATCCACGCCTGCCCAACACTGGCCTGTTTGGTGTGAACGACTTCCGCCGCGCTCAGGGTATGGGCTACACAGATCCACAGGGCAACCCGTGGAAAGCTGGCGTGTCAGACACAATGCACCCCTTCATGGATCTGGAGACCGCCTTGCAGGTGGATCGGGCCAACAAAGGTGCAACAGGTGGCCGCTCGGATTGGTACGGCCCACACATTCAGGAACTACCTTGGGTGTACGGTAAAGCTCAGGATCTGTATTCCCGAGGCGCCAGCAAGACTGGCCGCTATGGTGGAGACCCGCTAGAAGGCATCAAACTGGCACTAAAGGACGCAAACAAGACCGCCATCGACTACGCCTACAAACACGCAGGTTCAGCGACTCATGAGGCGATTCCCGGCCCCAACACGGGACACGTACCTAGCATTCTCAACGCGCCACTTGACGAGCGTATTGCGTACACCAACACAGGACGCTGGGATCGCCCAGTACCCGAAGCCGCA
>Ga0181350_1000682_pt1 | contig 9973 bp, 20 predicted proteins | sample Su13VDMM110DCMD_FD_130105 | JGI IMG/M metagenome (GOLD analysis project Ga0181350, IMG submission 130105) | Freshwater viral communities from Lake Michigan, USA - Su13.VD.MM110.DCM.D | ecosystem: Environmental > Aquatic > Freshwater > Lake | place: USA: Michigan | collected 2013-07-16
CCGATATGCCCGAGGAGATGTCCCCACGGCTCAAATGGATGAAGGCTAGGAACATTCACACGCGAATGACAAAAGATAACAGGTGGGTGGCTTACAAAAGCGAGACACAGCACAATTTCACCCATGAAAATGAGATCGACGCAGTTGTTGGTCTCGCAAAGAAACTGAAAATTAAACTCTGGAAAGAATAATATGAACGAACTAATTGAAAACGTCCGGCAATGGGGTCGTGAAAAAAACATTATTGGAGTGGACGGGAGGGGCGTATGACTGTAATTGGCTGCGACCCAGGAGTCAACGGCGGTATCGCATGGATCACGGACGGGAAACCATGCGTAGAGAAAATGCCTGACACTCTCCAAGATTTGTGGGAACTACTCCGCGATATTGCCAGTGAGGGCAAATGCCACGCTTACCTTGAGCAAGTCCATTCGTCACCGCAGATGGGCGTGAAATCAGCCTTCACTTTCGGTAATGGATTCGGACACCTTGAGATGGCACTGACAGCGGCAGGGATTCCTTTTGCTAGAATTCGTCCACAACTATGGCAGAAAGAGCTTGGATGTTTGACGAAAGGTGATAAAAATGTCTCCAAGCGCAAGGCTCAGGAGCTTTTCCCTAGCATGAAGGTAACTCACGCCACCGCTGACGCTTTACTGATAGCACAATACGGAACACAACAAACAAAATGAACGACGACACAACAACACCAACACCGAGGACTGACGCTGATGAGCGCATGGCATGGAACGCCGAATACATGGTGCCGCCAGAAACCGCGCGCGAATTGGAGCGCGAACTAACCGCCATGACCGAGCAGCGGGATGAGGCACGCCGACTTGCTGAAAAATACCGCTACCTATCATGTGACAGCCTAGATGAAGCCGATGAAACGCTGCTACCTTGGGAAACAACCAACCCGAACGAACTATGAACACTGACACACCAGAGACGGATAAATATGCTGATGCGGATTGGTGGACTTTGTTTCGCGCCACTGAGCATTGTCGCAAGCTGGAACGCGAGCGGGACGAGGCGAGGGAGCAGCGGGACAGGCTGGCGGAGCAGATTGAAGCGAACCACAAAGGAACTCTTATGCTCGAACAAATGGTTTATGATGCGAGGGAGCAGCGGGACAGGCTGGCTGAGGCTTTGGAACGACTAGAAAAAACAGCAGGTTTGCCAGCATTGCATGACGACCCAGCAAGAATTAAAGCACGAAAAGCACTCCAATACCTAACCATCTCAACCCAAACCGAACCGAAATGACTGAAGAACAACAAAAAATAGCGATTGCGAAAGCGTGTGGCTGGACGGCGGAGCAGGACAGCAATGGATATTGGAGAGCCGTAAAGCAAAAAGACGCTGCTGTTGAGTTGTGGCTGAGTGAGCAGACTGTCTGGAGCGTTGGAATCCCGGACTACCTTTCCGACCTAAACGCCATGCACGAAGCAGAAAAAACGTTAAATGAATTATCTTGGATGCACTACTTGCGAAATTTAGCCGAAATCGTTCGCAAACCTAAACAATGTGAAATTCAAATTAGCCAATACGTCCACGCCAACGCCGCCCAACGCGCAGAAGCATTTTTAAGAACAATCAACAAATGGGAGGAAACAAAACTATGACACACGACGAAATTATTAAAGTAATTAACCACCACGTAAAAGGAGGCGAGATTGAGTATAGACCAAAAGGTTTATCAACATGGCAAGCAGCGGCAACACCTAATTGGGATTTTTCACGATACGATTTTCGCGTTAAACCGGAGCCGTTATTGCTGTATGTAGAAATAGATAAGCTCGGAATTCGTTATGGCACATCAAGCGCAATGTTTGTGCCATGCAACGGAGGAACAATCAAAAAATTCGTGGAGGTAACAGAATGAAATCACCCTGCCACATCTGCGGAAGCACTAACTATCCAAGCTCGACCACAACCTGCCCGTTATGCATCGGCGACGATGAGGCGGAGCGGGATGATTATGATGGGGATGAGATTGATAAAAACGAAACTGAATAATATGAACGAACCAACCAACTCCGAGGCGTTGCCTCTCACTACTTGTTCGGCTTGCGGAATGCTGGTCGGACAGCATCGAAACTACCACCCCCACGCGGCATGTCTGATGTTCCGTGGATGCTACAACGGAAACACCGTGGATGCAAATCTCCGCGCAGTAGTTGAATACGGGATGAAGGCTCAAGCTGCGGGCGTACCTCTCGAAAAAGCAATGGATGACATCACATGGCGGAATTGTCTGCCGAACGCCTCTGTGGAGGCACGCCAATAACGACTATGGCTACACCAACCAACTCCGAGGCGTTGCCCTCTCACGAATTGTTAGCGATCTTGAATTCACGACAAAGGGTCAAGTTTGAATTCGGGTTGTATTACCCGCAATGGAGGCTTCCGATCATCCCACTATGGTTTAACTACATGGGGGCGTATGAATGCTCTGTGAGCTTCACGACACTGGAGGACGCTGTAGGATACTTCAAGCCGTCCAAAAAGCCGATAATTTATTCCGCTAACGACAAGGATCTGGCGCGGCGGGCGCTGGACTCCGAATAAATCAACGCCGTGCTCTCCCACGAAGGGAGCGCGAAAGACTAACCCTATCACCCACGACACCACCGCTCCCGAAGTTGGGAGCAGCAACCTTGTTCGACATTATGGCTATGACCCAAGATGAAATCAATGTGGGCCTCTTTGATGAGGTCAAGAAGCTGCAAGACATCAAGCGCAGGCATGAAGCTGACGAGCTTCGCATGGCACACGAAATCGACCAACTGCGCGGAGTGTTGCTGGCGATGCGTGAATACTACCGCCAGCACATGATTACGCCAGCGCTCTACAACCAAGTGGAGGATGCTCTTTCTTTGTCGAACAACCCAGCACAGGAAGGCGAGAGCCTTTCCTGATGCGATAAGTTAGAACCAAACAAACTGAATAATATGAAAACACAATACATTAAAAGAGATAACGGGAACACAGCCTCTCGCCAAAAAGCTATGAATACACCAAAGACTCAACGGGAGGCTGTTGACCTCCACCGCCTTGTTCGGCATTTGCGCGGACGAGACAGACACTACAACGCCAGCGAACTGATGACCGAGGCCGCTGATGCCTTGGAATCACTTATTGCGGACAAGGAGCGGCTTGACGCGCTCGAAACCGTATCGTGCTGGATCGGGATTGAGGATGATGGATGCCACGCGAAGACTAAATGGTCTGCTGGCGGTGTGTATATCCACAGCGTCAGGGAAGTGGCTGATTCATATTTGCCGAACACCCCAGCACAGGAAGGCAAGAGACTTTCCTGATGCGACAACACAATCTCACCGCCGTCTGGCGGTAGTCAACACAACACAACAAAATGAATAAACAACCAAGCACAACTAAGAAGATACACGCATGGCTCCTACGGGGCTACAAACTAACCCCGATGCAAGCCCTAGAGAAGTGGGGATGTATGCGCCTCGCTGCACGGATAGCAGAACTCCGCAAGGATGGGGTGGATATTCGCACAACGCCGATAACCCGTAACGGAAAAACCTTCGCCCAATACAAATTGTGAGAGCTAGCGACAAGGGATTCAGCATGGTCAGTGGACGACCACGGAAGAAGCCGTGGGAGCTAAAAGCAACTGTGGCACTGCGACTGGAGCAGGAGACGTATCAGCGTCTCAGAAGACTCGCCAATCGCAGGAGATGCTCGATAAGTCAGGCAGCAGAGTTGCTCATACGCACTCAAGAGTCTGAGAAGATCGAGCCAACATTGCCAGTGGATTACTCCCATCTGCTCAAGAAGAGCAATGGCTACACTGTGTCACAAATCCTTAACCTCCCAGGCTAATGAACCCACTACGAGGATTTCCGAAACGATACGATGACGCTCCGCCAGCAGGTGGCGCAGGGTGGTTGGCGAACTATGCCAAGGCACTCGCCACCACGGACGAAGGCGGGATCACGATTCTCTACGGAGGATACGGCACAGGCAAGACGCGCATGGCATGGGAGGTAGCTAGGGCGCACAAGTCCAAGCGTCCGAACATCAGCACAGGCGAGCAGGGATGGACGACGACATACAAGAAGCGTCCAATGCTTTACTCTACCGCGATGAATCTTTTCACATCCATCAAATCATCATACTCGCCAAATGCGCCAAAATCAGAAAAGGAAGTGATCCAGGAATACTGTGAAGCCGCCCTGCTGGTCATTGACGAAGTGCAAGTGAGAGCAGAGACGAAGTTTGAAGACGACAAGTTGACAGCTATTATCGACGCTCGATACATGGCGAGTATGCCAACAATCCTCATCTCGAACTACTCATGGGAGAAACTAGCATCCACGCTATCCCCTGCCGTGATTGATCGGATCGAGGAGAACGGAGCAAAGCTGGCATTCACATGGGAATCATTCAGAAGAAAAGCATGAAGCCATACACATCACGCATCACACAAATGACAATCGCTCCAGAGGGAGAGCCAATCTTCTCGGAGATGGCAACGGACATCTGCATCGAAGACGAATCCGCTGGGGAATACATCGTCCTCAAGCAGCCAACCAGACAAACTGCTGATATAGCAATCAACCCCGAAGAGTGGGACGTAATCAGAGCAACCATCGACCAGATGTTTGCAGAGATGAAAGCTCACGAAAGCAAAACCAAACTAATATGAGACCAAAACACTACATAATACTAAGCAATTGCATTGAAGAGGGATGCCGATACGGTGTCTCTAGAGCGCACAAACATACCGAAGACCCATCCTATGAGCAGATTGAGGAGGCAGTTTACACTGCGATCATGGAGCGGATCAATGAGGTGTATGAGTTCCAAGAAACGGAATTTCTGCCGCAAGATACACTATGATCCAGCTTTCCTATAGTAATTTACATGTCGTCCATTGACAAGGATCTTGCGTTTGGTGATTTCCCCTTTAGCTAGCTTCCTCTGCATCATGCAGTGAACAACGCTGAGTTTTTGGCCTAGTTTTTCAGCAACCATTTCTGTGCTAAATTCATCATCATCAGGCTTAACTTCCTTAAATTGGTCAACAATCCAATCCATTCCGCTTACTTTTGGTATGATCTTTGCCATTATGGGATGTATTTGCGTTGGTGAAATAGTGGGAGGTCTCCCTTGTCCGTTGTCCTTGCGTCGAGGATAATGCAGGAAGGCTCCGTGATGGCATCGGGGACTACCTTGTAGCCATGACGGGTTAACCCCTGCCACGCGCCTGTGATGAGCGATGCTTGGTTTCCGTCTGTCCAGATACCATGACGGTGACGATGCGCCCGACAGATTACAGAGGGAACACGTTTGCCCACCCTTGCGCGGGAGTGGGTGATTGTTCCCAAGGCAATGCTATGCGCCCCTGCTTCCAGATACGAGCGGGAGGTTGCGGAGATGTGATGCGCGAAGTTAATAAGCGTTCCATTCATCTCGATATCTAGGTTATCCCAAGCGTTTTGACCGTTCTCTGGGTTCCTCGATGCGCCTAGAGCTTTTCCAATACGAATCTCATCATTCCTTGTGTGGCACTCCGTTCCTTTGATGATGTGAATACCAGCAGCCTTGCCTGTTATCGGCTGAAGGATTTCAATAACGGCAGTAGATTGGTCGCTGACATCCGCACTCATCACTTGCGTTGTGCGATGGTGAATGCCCTCAACCAAGTCGCCATTGATTACCAACTCATACGGTTCGTCACCAACTGTCTTGGCAATCCATTGATGGCAATCGTCCCAGCAAGCCCACAACCACTTCTGGAATGCGTTCTGACCTATGGGGAACCCTTCGTTGGAGATGAAGTCAGACGGCCACAGTCCGACGACTGAGCCGATGTGCAAATCTGAAAGAAGGACGATTATCTTTGACTTGCTTTTTATTGGCTTCATTTATTTGTTTTCTACTAATACGTATGGAACCTTGTCTTGATCGTAGCGATCCATGAGCATGTAAACCGTGCTGCGGAACGACTCCCATTGTGCAGGAGGTATCGTCTGACACCCCAAAGAGCTTGTTCCATTAACGCCGCCTTTGTGTATGTTTATGGCGACTCCGAAACTAGGCTTGCCACTGCGCGTCACTGGCAATTCCTCGTTCGGTGTGGCTGGTCTGAATGCAGCGTAACCAAGCGGGGATGTGATCTTGTGCTTGCCTTTTTTGTAAAAGTGAACGCCAGGGGACAACACGGCAACGTCTGGCTTTTGTTTGTCAGAATAGCTCGGGTCGGTATTGGCATTCCAACTCCCAAAGAAATCAGGAGCAATGACGAAAATCGCATCGTCATAGATTCCACGGTCGTTCTTGCCGACCTCACCCATTGTATCGTAGTAGTAGCCACGGATTCCGACAAGAATTACCTTGTAGTTTTCAACCATATAGAATGGCACCTTCGCAAGGATTTCATGCTTTTTAGCTTGCGGTCGGCTGGATGGAATTATGCTCATGTTATTCGTCAATGTGAAAGAATACCCACATAATCGTGGCAATAGCAAGCGCAAAAAGTGACGCGCCAATTACTGCATCGACAAAATGGATTGCAGCTATCACTTGTCGGCGATGATTTGAATCATGGGAATTACCTCCTTGTCAATGCTGAACGAAGTGCCGTCATGTTGAATTGTGCAACTTGATAGGATTGTTCCTAGTAAAATGAATGCGAGGTGTTTGATTTTCATGGTTGTTTATTTTTTATGATGCGCCAAAGACTAGCGAGACCAACAATCAAACCAACGATTAGACCGCTGATTCGTAGCGAGTATTCGATATTTTCCTGCAATGATGTTACCACGCCCAGCATGGGTGTGATGGTGCCAATCACGCTATGGAAAGAGTCTTTGTTCATTTTGCGTTAGCAGCTTTAATTAAGCCGACTCCACCAAGGATGGCAGCAAATGACGCAGCAATGTCTGGACTGCCACCTGTGAGCAACTGGATAGCTACGTTGGCAACTGTTACGATAATGGTCAGGATTCCTAGGGCGGTGGTTTTCATAGTTATTTATTGATTACAGTCCCGAGATGGGACATGACTGATTGGAATGCAACACTAAAAACTTTGTCAGTTTTAGTAAGTGCAACTGCATCATTGATTCGATGTGACTTGTTCTCTTGGTCTGAAAAGATAACTCGAATGGGTGATGCGGAGGATGGTGATTGCACACTAACGTGTTTCAACTCGGTGACACCAAACAACCGTTTAGCTTCCGCGATGACTATCGGGTCGATGAGCGCGAGTTCATCTGTCTCAATTTGCGCGAAGGTTGGTCGTTCATTAAGTGTTTGCTCCCCATTGTAACGGGCATAGGAAACGATACCACCAGAACCAATCAGGATTCTGGCAGAAGTGATCCATGTTTTATCAAACAATGAAGCAACTGTAATTGGGCTTGGGTGCGATATCATAAATTATGGTGGTGTGTATGGGTAAATTATTGATCCTGATACGGTTCCTCCAATGTCGCCTGTGCCAGTAGACCCTGCACCTAGAGCAACGTAAGCATCGTTTCCAACGTTGCCATCATTAAGTGAAAGAGCCCCGAGGAAATACGCATCATTAGATACAATGTTGCTATTATTTGACTCTACGCCAGAGAATATCGCGTTAGTCCCTCCTATTTCGCCATTGTTGACACTTTCTTGTCCACTGAAGATTGCATCGGCGTTACTATAACCATTGAAGGTAGAGGAATCACCTGACATTGTCAGCAAGCCAGAGGTGTTTCCGCCAAGGGATGAAAAACTACCAGCTATTATGACGTAAAGATCTTCGTAATTAAGCATTCCAGGGATTAGCTCTTGTAGGTCAATAAAGATACTGCAAGAAGTTCCAGCGCAATAGACGTTTCCTGTAAACGCATCATATTGAGTCCAGGTAACACTATTCCCAGTGATGAGCATAAGATCAAACGTGGCGACCTCGCAATTTACTGTCCATGTCCTTGATGACTGGGTTAGCTTTAGCATGTAGCATGTGAACCCACCCGTGATTGTTCGTGATGCCCCACGGAACTCAACAATGTCATTAGCATTTGGAACCCTACCCGCTAGAGTGGTTAGCCCTTCGTCGCTATACCAGCTAGCTGCTAAACTAGCATCTGTGCCACCAAGATACAAAGTTGCTCGTGGATTGACATTAGAAACAGTTAGTCCAAGTGCAAGAATCATATTAGTAACGCATTTGCATATTCGCATTGGTGAATATCCTATTTGCCACCATTTGTAAAGTATGTTGTTCGTCGATGCGAATCATTTCTTCTTGTAGCAACATATCCGCTTCTTGGTCTGCCAATGCCGCTTTCTCCTGTTGTCCTTCTGCACGTAGGTAATCAGCATAGGTTCCATGCGCCATGTATTGATACCACTCTGCTGGAATAGCGGTGGATTCACCAGTTCCGTCACCGTAAGTGTCACTAAGTTGCGCCTTGTAGGTAACAAAAGCAGACGTAGGAGCGGAGTTTCCAGCCACTAACGTAGCTCCATCTGCCGTTACCATGATGTCATACTCTTGCACGGAGGTGCTTATATACGGAGCTTGCACATGGATACGCAAGTAGGTGTCAATCGAACTCTTGCCAGACTCGGTGTAAGGAACTACATCGCTAGTCACAGCGCGTTCCTCACCGATCTTTAGGAAACGAGGCCAGTAGTTAGTCGAACGATACGCCCTCAACGCCCTACGGTTAATCAGAGCTTTAATCCTGCCAAGCTCTAGTGTCGCAAAGGCAACCCCGCTTAACGATTGGATTAACGAAAGTAGTTCAGCGTAGGTTCTTGTTTGCATTAAATGTTACCTGCTTTTAGGTGTGATTGTGATTTAAAAAAGTCACGAACGAATTCTCGGTCATCCCAGCATTCTACTCCGTATTTTTTTCCAATGAGTAGATACTCACGTTGTGGGATAGCTCCGACAGGCTTGCCTACCATAGACTTCGCCTCGCGCATTTGCCTTGCCTCCGCAGCGGCTTCAATCTCCCTGCGATTTTCTAAGCTTTCGATAAACTTGCGTCCAGAGCATAACTCACGGACAAGTGCTGCATTGATTTCTTCGTTTGCGAACATAAGAAAAAAGGAGAGGGAGATTTCAACCTCCCTCCCCAGTTATGGTTTAGGCTTGATATTGAGTAAGATCAAGAATCTCAAGACCAATGATGATTTCACCAGCGGTAATGCTTGAAACAGCAGCGTCAGTCACCTTGATGTAAACTGGCGTAGATGCAGATGCAGCAGCTTTTGGAAGATACCCACCAGCAATGGTAGTATTCCCAGCAGTTTGCACAAACACATCACCAGTGTTGAATGTTGGCTGACCAGTTGTCATTGCATCAACGTCAAGTGCGTCGATGAACTCATCTGGGTCTGCCAATGTAGTTCCGATGTTTACCACGAGGCTTGTTGATCCTGTAACAGCAATAGATTCAATTACAGCACACAGTGACACGGCTCCACCAGCAGGGATTGTTGCGATTTGACGGGTTCCGCCGTTGCCAATGGCAATCAGGTCGGTAGCCGTAAGTCGGATGACATCAGTGTATGGGGAACGCTCGTTATTAGTTAGTTTGGACATATTTCTATTTCTGGTTGGTTAGGATTATGAGTAAGCGATTTTGCCGTGGGCTTGTGGATGCTTAACGCACAGAGTTCCTGCAACGTCGATGAAGCCGCGCTCGCCACCACCTTGGTTCTCCAGGCGAGTAGCACCCATAGGAATAAGGGTGTTGAAACCCAGATACTTAGGATTGAGGACGTAGCCCACGTTGGTCGAACCAGTTGGCATACAGCTAGGGTTGCCGTTGACAATCTTGATGATACCAAAGTCGGAGTCATACAAATTCACCGATAAGGTGATTGCTTTGCTCGTAGCGTCTTGATTGACGTGGTAGGTAACACCAGCACTTGCAGGTTGGGCGCGGGTAAAGTTGCTGATAAGCTGGCGAAGTGCCACGTTAGCAACAAGTGTC
>Ga0181350_1000683_pt1 | contig 9959 bp, 4 predicted proteins | sample Su13VDMM110DCMD_FD_130105 | JGI IMG/M metagenome (GOLD analysis project Ga0181350, IMG submission 130105) | Freshwater viral communities from Lake Michigan, USA - Su13.VD.MM110.DCM.D | ecosystem: Environmental > Aquatic > Freshwater > Lake | place: USA: Michigan | collected 2013-07-16
AGTGGCGGTAGTACTAGTGTTGGTAGCAGCGGAAGTGGTGATCCCGGCGGCCCACCTAGTGGGGGAGGTGCCGATAACGCCAAAGGCGGCATAATTAGACGCGCTATGGGTGGCGGTCTTGGCTCACTCGGCTCTTACTCAGATGGCGGTCGTTTGCTTAAAGGCCCCGGTGATGGCGTGTCTGACAGCATCCCTGCAACCATTGGCGCTAAGAACCAACCCGCACGCCTTGCCGACGGTGAGTTTGTAATCCCCGCACGCATTGTGTCTGAGTTGGGTAACGGCTCTACAGATGCAGGTGCTAAGAAACTCTACGCCATGATGGATCGTGTACAGCGTGCACGGGGTAAGACCACAGGCAAAAACAAAGTAGCGGCTAACTCCCGCGCTGACAAATATCTTCCCGCGTAAGGAATAGATCATGGCAACGACTCCAACACAGATACAAGAAACGCAATACGGTTTTGCGCCGGTAGTGGCCCCATTTGCAGAAAAACTGCTAGGCACCGCAGAACTCTACACTGATATTGAAGAAAACCCGTACCAGCAGTACATGCGGGATCGTCAAGCGCAGTTCACGCCTTTGCAACAACAGTCGTTTGAGAACGCAGGGCTGATGCAGACTGCTCCCCAACTGGGTGATGCCACCGCTATGGCGGGTATGGCGGGTCTTGGCGCACTCAATACGCAGTACACGTTTAACCCATACCAAGCACAACAGTTCACTGGCAACAACGTTCAAGCGTACATGTCTCCCTACATGCAAAATGTGGTGGAGCGCCAGCAAGCGGATGCCCAGCGTCAATCTGACATTGCTCGTCAAGCACAGGGTGCACAAGCTGCTCGTAGTGGTGCGTTTGGCGGTAGTGGCGACTACTTAATGCGCGGTCAAGCCGCAGGCAATCTAGCCCGTCAAAAGGGCGACATCCAAGCCAAAGGACTGCAAGACGCTTACGCACAAGCCATGGGACAGTTTAACCAATCCCAAGCACAGAACTTGGCTGGACAACAATTAAACGCACAGCAACAACAGTTTGGCGCAGGTCTTGGGCTTCAAGGTTTACAAACAGCCATGACAGGTGCTAAGAGCTTGGCTGATATTGGTCAGACACAGTACGGACAGAACCTTGGTCTCTTAGATGTTCAAAACCGTTTTGGTGCTCAGCAACAACAGCAAGTTCAAAATGCGTTGAACACGGAGTATCAAGACTTCCTGAACTACCAAAACTATCCGTACAAACAGATGGGCTTCATGTCTGACATGATCCGTGGATTGCCTATGTCGCAGCTATCTTCTACGATGTACCAGCAACCCCCGTCAATGGTGTCGCAGGCAGCAGGTCTGGGCACTGCTGCACTAGGATTAAGCAAGTTGATGGCTAAAGGCGGCGCGGTTGAGGACGTCGAATATAGAGACAAACCTGCTGGTCTGGCTGAGTTAGCAATTTACAACATGGGCTAAAGAACATGGCATTACCAAACACTGAAAAACTTACATCGCAAATGGCGATGTTGCCCGATGCTGCACTAAGGCAGATGGCAATGATGCACAAAAACGACCCGTACGTTCTCCCCCTGATTATTTCTGAAGATGGTCGTCGCAAACAGATGCGCCAAGCCGCGCAAGCACAGATGGGGGGAATGCCCCAGCCCAAAGTAGCTGACGCTGCTGTAGCCCAGATGGGACAATTTCCAGAAGCTCAAGGCATCGGCGCTCTGCCTGCACCCAATATGCGAGGTATGGCTGACGGCGGTATTGCAGGCTACGAAGACGACGAAGAGGGTATGGCCACAGGCGGTATGGGCGGTATGTTTAACTTTGCTCAGCAAAGCGAGCCTGTGCTTCGCATGGCTGAAGGTGGTGCTGTTCAACGGTATCAGTTTGGGGGTGTTACTTCAGGCGAAATGTATCAAGCACAACTTGCATTACGAGCCAAGTACGAACAAGAAGCTACAGAAATGAGTGAAGGCAAAAGGATGCAATTTAGTCCTGATGTTAAGGCTTATGCCCAACAGCTTTACAAAGCTGGCAATGCACCACAAGAAGACTACTTAGCAAAAGAACAACAACGAGCTCTGGGAGGAAACCCTTTACGTACTAAGGGAGCGCTTTCAGCTACGCCTACTGCAGATATGATAATTCCGTACGGCCAAAGTAAAGCGACAAACGTTCTTGGTAATGCGCCCCCAGCACCACCACCTAGTGGCAACAAGCCCCCAGCACCACCACCTAGTGGCAACAAACCGCCTGCTTCTTCTGCTGAAAAGCAAGGGCTAGCTACGCTTGCATCTTCAAAAGCAATGACAGCCGACGAAGCCAAAGCACAAGCTGGTGATTTTGTTGATTACGAAGAGTCCCGTACTGCTTTGAGAAAAGCCGAATCAGATCAAGAATCGCAAGGCGCAAGACTGCGTACCATGTTGGCAGACAGCTTGCCCAAGACCCCTGCAATGGAAGGTTTGGAAAAGTTACTGGACAAACAAGACGCAGCCACAGGTGGCGAAAAAGACAAAGCTGCTGGCTTAGCGCTCCTGTCTGCGGGTCTGGCCATTGCTGGCGGCTCCTCACGCTTTGCCTTGCAGAACTTGAAAGAAGCTATCCCTGCGGTCACTCAATACGGCGAAGCGCTCAAAGACATCAAGAAGATGGAGCGTGAGAATATGAAGCTGCGTGGTGACATCGAGCAGGCACGCCGTGCCGAAGGCCGTGATGACACTAAGCTCAAACTTCAGTTGGAAGAAAAAATTGGGGATCGTAAAGACAAGATCAACGAGTTGGGTATTGGTCTCACTTCCAAGATTGCCGGCACAACCGCAGACGTAGCTTCCAAGCTCTGGTCAACTAGCTTCGACGCGCAAAACCGCAAAGAGATAGCCCTCTTCGAAGCACAAAACCGCAAAGACGTTGCAGGTATTTCTGCCATCGCTGCGGCCAATGCGGAACTAAACAAATACAAACAACTAGGTGAAGCCGACCCCAACAGCGCATTGCGCAAAGGTTTTAGTTTGTTCCAGCAAGATCGTCAACAGGCCGGCATCCTTGCAACTTACGAAAAAATGGCTGGCGATCAGACCATGACCACAGGCGGCAAGTACGCAACCAAAGGCGAAGAGTTCCGAGCCAAGTACCCAACACCAGACATATACGCCGCGGCTATTGCTTCGCTAAGTGGCGCAGGCGGTCAGGGCCAAATTTATTCTGACAACAATGTAAATCCAAACGCTATACGTCCGCGGTAAATCGCGCCATAATAGCGACACGCGCTTCTTGAACTCCGGTACCGCGTGGCCGGAAGACAATTCGATTGATAGCAATGGCTAACTACATTAAACTGCCGGACGGCTCTTTCTTTCCCGTTGAGGAAGGTGAAAACTACACATCCGCTATGCGTGCTGCGTACGCAAAGTACCCTGAAGCGTTTGGTGTAGAAAAGCAAGAAGCCCCTAAGAAAAGTGGTATCACTGGTGCCATCGGTAAGGGATTTGAGTCTGCTGTTTCTAGTGGCCGCACAGCCCTTGAGTCGCTAACTGGTTCCCCCGAAGAAGCCGCACGAGCCGCAGCCCAGCGTCAAGAAAAACTGGGCGAGAAATACGCCGAGCAAGTCAGCCTTGAGAAAGTCAAAGAAGCCTACAACAAAGACGGCGTTTTCTCTGCCGCCAAAGAAGCCCTTGGACAAATCCCCGCAGCCATTGCCGAACAAGCCCCTAACATAGCCGCTACTCTTGGCGGTGCTCGTGCTGGTGCAGCCCTTGGTTCATTTGCTGGCCCTGTAGGTACAGTCGTCGGCGGTCTTGCAGGCGCAGCACTCCCCTCCTTGATTCAACAGTTTGGTGGCAACATTGAGCGCCAAGCCCAAGAACAAACTGCTCGGGGTGAACCTCTTGCTATTGACCGAGGCACTGCCGCAGCAGCAGCCGTCCCACAAGCCGCGTTGGATGTGGCCGGTACGCTTATTCCTTTTGGTGGCCGTCTTGTCAGTAAACTGACCGGCATACCTGAGAAAGCATTGACTTTTGGTAAAGGCAATGCGGCAAAACTTGCCGAAGAACGCCTCATAACTACACTTGCCAAAGGCACAGGCGTAGGTGTGTTGGCCGAAGTGCCAACAGAGATTACCCAACAGATGTTGGAACGTGCACAGGCAGGGTTATCCCTAACTGATAAAGATGCTTTAGAAGAGTATGGCCGCACGGCCTACCAAGTTGGACTCCTTGCTCCGTTGGGTGCGGCTGGACGCTTGTCTTCAAAAGCTGGAGCCAAACAAGAAGTAGCTGCAAAACAAGCAGAAGAAAAGAATCTTGCCGCCGTTACTGCTTTTAACGAAGCCGAAGCCAAAGCCACAGCGCCCGAAACATTGACCCAACTGGACGACCAGTATCGGGCTGCTCAACAGCAAATGGCCGCTATGCAACAAGAGTTGGTCAAGCCAACCAAGGGTGCTACGCCAGAAGAAAAAGCCGCGTACACCGAATCTAAGAAAGCCTTTGACACCTTCCGCAAGGAAGAGTTCATGCCGCTCAAGCAAGAGTATGAGAAGCGCAAGCCGCTGATTCAGAAGATGCAAGACGAGCGCCAAGCCGCGCTAGAGGCGCAAACTGGAGCGGAGCAACCCACAGCCCCACGTTACGCAACCACGGACATCCCCGGTGCACAGCCCTTCTCGCAACAGCCCGTTGTGCGTTTGATGGAGCAGCAGGACAACCTGCGCCAGCAGTTTGGTCAATTAGAAAACCGCTTAGCTGCCGCAACGCCCGAAGAATACGCTCAGATTCACCCTGAGTACGAAGCCATCAAAGCACGTTTGACGGAGATGGGTAGTGCCATCGAGGAGCGCGGCGGTGTGTCCGTATCTGAGCAAGACTTTGTCAAACAATTGGCGTCTGAGACCAAGAAGTTCCAAGACTTCCAACAAAAAGGTGAGTTTGACAAGGCCAAAGAGCAGGCTGACAAACTGGCTGACCTGAAGAAACGCCAAGCTTTGTTTGATGAATTGCGTGTTGCGCGAGAACAACGCGGCCAGACGGGTGAGTTATTTACCCAAGAGCAAGCGCCTGTACCAGTAGCAAAAACTAAAGAAGAAGCCTTGGCCGTGGAGCAGCCGCCTACTGCTGCGCCTACTGAAGTAGTCAGAGAAGAAAAGGCAGCCACGCCTGAGTCCACTGCTGCGGCAGAGAAAATGTATGCTGAAATCCAAGACTTGGAAAAACAAGTTGCCCGTTTGCGCGGTAGAGAAATCCCTGAGAACGCAGACAAAATTGCCAAACTGAACCAGTTGAAGGCCGACTACGCGGCAGCAACAAAGCCATCAAAGCTAAATAAAAACGGGTTGGATTTGTTCAGTGAGCAGAACATTATTAACACCGCTATCCAAAGCGGTGACCAAGCCACGCTTGAAAAAGTGGCAAACGCTCAGATAGAAAAAGAGAGACAGACTAAGCGCAGTGTTGCCGAAGAAGATCGTGCTACCAAAGAACGTCTTATCCAAGCGTTGGATAAACGTTTAAATCTTGCCGGAACCGCAGTCAAACGCACTGTGACTCCAGAGCAGTACGACACAACGATGGAAGAAATTAAAACCGCGCATAACAGAGTTGTGAAAGCGCAGGGCAATGCACGTAGATCTTACTTGCAACAGTTGTTTGATTTAGCTAACCAAGAAGCCGTTTTAGTAAATAAAATCAATGTAGCAAAAGAAAAAGGTAAGGCTACGAAACGTCTAAGTGACCAACTTGATGACCTTCGCGATCGCTACAACGATATTTTTAACACACACGTTGATCCTGCCCGTAAAGAAATTGAAGCGTTGTACCAAAGCATGTACGAAGTCAAACCTGCGGCCAAAGCCAGTGCAGTAGCGGCAGAAAAGAAAGCAGCCGGCGAAACCCAGCTTGGCACGCTCAAGATTAAAAACGCTGAAGGCAAGACCGTTGGCGCCAAGGTAAGCCGTGCCGCTAAGACAACCAAACGAATTACGTCAGGCAATGTCCGCAAAGAAGCAGAAGAATCTGAGCAGATGCGTGGGGTTGCTCTTAAATTGGGTATGGCAGAAGCTGAGTACGACAAGCTAGGCAAAGCCATGAACAAGCGCTTAAAAGCGCTCCAAGAGAAATACGGCAAGAATGATCCTGAAGTGACCACTTTCCGGTTGCAGATGAATGACACGATGGAAGCCAAGGCGCTTGAGCTTGGTAGAAAAACTCCTGAGTACAAAGCCACGCTTGCGGAGCAAATAGGTATTGTTAGAGAAGCGCTGGCGCAAAGCAAACAAGAAACCCCATCCAAACGCACTGTTCAAGAGACACGTAAGGTGCGCCGTGCACCAACGGAAGAACGTACAGGTTCTGCCGAAAGCCGCGTAGCTACAGAAAGAAAAGCCTTGCGTGAAGCAGGCTCACGCCTGACCAAAGCGCAGGTTGAAGAACTTGTCAAGACAGCTTACGACACCGATGGTGGCACAGCCTACCGCACCCGTGAGACAGAAGGCGAGAGCGTTGACGCTAAAGCCGCCGCTGACTTCATGGAAAAAGTGCAGAGTAAACTGCCTTCCAACGTAAAGCTGGTATATGCCGCTAACCCCGGCAAGATACCCGTGCGTCTGCTCAAGCAGATGTCCAACGAAGGCGTCGATCCCACTGAAGCCATGGTGCAAGGCGCAGTGTTTAGTGACGGCACGGTCTTGGTGGTGGGTGACCAGCACGCTGACTTAAAAGATTTGGAAGCCACAGTCCTGCACGAGTTGGTTGGCCACTACGGTATCGACACTATTATCGGGCTGGAGCGCCTCCAAGCCTACGCTAACAAGACAGACCTACGTAAGTTGGCCGAAGACATTGGCGGTAAAGACCTGCTCAATGAAGTCACCCGCACAGCACAGGCTAGTGCAGCCATGGGTCGAAGCGTGGAAGTTCAAAAACTTCAAGTACTGCGTGAAATTATTGCGCACACTGAAGAAGCCCGCGTAACCGAAAGCTTCAAACAAAAAGCTGGACGCTGGCTCAAGGAGTTGGTCGGCATGGTTCGCGCAGGCTTGCGTGACATGGGCTTTACTTCTTCCTCTGTACTATCAACATCTGACGTTTTCTATTCTTTGCGTCAGTCCCGTCAGGCGTTTGCGTCTAAACGGATTGGCCCTTACCGTGCAGCCGATGGCCAGATTGCTTTCCGTACCAAGGTTGACCCCGGAGTTAAGTCTTCGTTCATTGCAACCAAGCCTTCGATAAAAGACCGTTTGTTTGGTAACTTCTTTGGTTTGGCCGGTCGCGTGCAGTTGGTTGACCAGCATGCCGCTATTTCTGAAGCATTCAAGCGCGGCGCAAACAAAGGCATTATCTCCTCTGCCGAGGCGCTTAACGGGGAGTTCTTACTTCGTTTTGGCCAGAACGTAAGCCAGTACGCTCAACAGTTCCTAACTTATGGCGCAGTGCAGTACCAGACCGTGACAAAGAATGGTGTGACGGAAAAGATTTTCATGAGCGACAAGGGCGCGAACATGACGGAAGTGGCCGAGGCACTGCACAAGGGTAAGTTTGAAAACGACACTGAAGCCGAAGCCACTCTGACCGCTTACATTGCCGGGCAGCGTGCCGATGCTGTGGGCTGGGACAAACTGAACTATAAAGACCCTGCCGCAGTTAAGCGCGAATATCAAGAACGCATGGCTGCACTCAAAGCCAACCCCGAGCAACTAGCCGCCGTACAGGAAGCTGCCAAGATTTATCAAACGTATAACAACGGCTTGATTGACTTCCTTGTGCAGACAGGCGAGATGACTCCTGAGAAAGCTGCCTCGCTCAAGAAGATTCCTTACGTTCCGTACTACCGCGTAGATGGTGACTCACTTAACCTGTTTGTGGCAGGCGAGAAGCCCATCCGTATTGGCAACATCAAAGACCAACCCGAACTCCAGCAACTGGTGGGCGGTGAAGATCAGATCATGCCAATCTTTACGAGTGCGGTGCAGAACACGTTTATCCTGACCCGCATGGGCCTGCGTAACGCTATGATGAAAGACAATTCTTTTCTCTTGCATAAGCTCGGTATGGCTAGCAAGATCGGCCCTGGCATGGGCCCCAAGGGTGAGAATGTTGTCCGCTTTAAGGTTAAAGGTAAAGATCACTTTGCCGTCATCGACACGGATGTGTTTGACATCCCCGCTGAGTTGGTGGTCAAGGGCATGGAAGGTATCAAGACTACACTGCCAGCCGCTATCCAGTTGATGGGATATCCAGCAGACATCTTGCGTAAGTTTGTGACCCGTAACCCCGCCTACGCTGTGCGTCAGGTCATCCGTGACCCACTCAATGCTTGGTTGACTACAGGTACGGACGCTACTCCCGTTCTCAGTTCCATGAAAGAACTTGCCAGTATGGTGGCGGGGCGCAACGAAACCGAAGAGAAACTAATGCAGACTGGCGCGATCAGTAGCAACGTCTTCTCCGGCAATGCCCGTGATACGGACATGTTCCTGCGTGACATCTCTGCTGGTAAATCTGGTTGGGCTAAAGTTATGGCTAAGGCTGATGCGCTGGCCATGCAAGGCGACGCTGCCACCCGCGCTGTGATCTACAAAGAATCTATTGAAAAGGGAATGTCTGAACAGCAGGCGCTTCTCCGTACGCTTGAGTCGATGAACTTTAGCCGCCGTGGTTTGTCGCCCAGCATGCAGATGCTCTCAACCGTGATTCCGTTCTTTAACGCACAGATTCAAGGTCTGGATGTGTTGTACCGTGCGTTCAGGAATGAGATGCCATTTAGTGAGCAACTTAAGATCAAAGAAAAACTACTCCAGCGCGGTATGTTCATGGCGTTGGGCACCATCGCTTACGCCGCCGCTATGCAGGACGACGAAGCCTACAAACGAGCCAAACCAGAGGAGCGTTACGGCAACTGGTTTATCTACATCCCCGGATTTGACGAACCTGTCAAAGCGCCTATTCCGTTTGAGTTGGGTTACCTATTCAAAGCACTCCCCGAAGCAATCTGGAACATGGCGGCAAACGATGAGAAAGCATCCAAAGCTGTTGGTGGTTTCCTCAAACTTGTAGCGCAAACCAATCCGTTTGGTTTGCCACAAGCCATCAAACCTGTGGCTGAAGTGATACTTGGTAAGTCGTTCTTCAGTGGCGACATTGAGTCTACCCGTGAGAAACAGGTTTTGGCAAGCGAGCGCTATCGTGATAACACAACGGAATTGGCCAAGCTCCTCGGAGCAGTAACGGCTAGTAAAACCATCAAGGACGTTACCGGCAAAGAAGGTGTGTCGCCTATTGAGATCGACTACTTGATTCGTGGTTATACGGGCGGTCTTGGTATTGCCCTTGTGCAGTTGGCCAACCCGTTACTGAACATCGAGATGAAAGATGAAGTCGCCAAGCCATCACTCAAGCTAAGCAAGACGCCGTTCATTGGTGGTTTGTTCCAGCCAGTAGAAGGTCGCGGCACACTGGACGAAGCCTACAGCATGATGGAAAAGATCAACCAGACCAAGGAAACATACAAACGTTTGGTAGAGAAAGGCGAACGTGCCGAGGCCAAAGCCTTTGCACAAGAAAATGCTGACAAGCTGGCGCTTGCCTCCACATCCGGTCAGGTATACAAATTCTTGGGCGAGCTTGCCGCGCAGGAGCGTAGGATCAGGGCTGACCCGCGCCTAACTACCGAACAGAAGGACGAGCGTTTAGCAAAACTTGACCAGCAAAAGGTCAACTACGCACGCAAGTTCATCCTCCAAGCCGATAGAACCACACGCCAGTAAAGCCATCCCTGATCCCGATCTTTGCTCGGGCGTCAAACAAACGGAAGCCGAGGGCCTTGTTCAAGCCCTCGGTTCTAACAGCCGCAGTGTCGATACAGGGGACAAAGAACCCCTGCCCCCGTTCAAGCCGCTGCCACGGATACTGGATTGATAACTTCTTCATCCATTGAGGAGATTTCTCTCGAAATCTTCATGGTGGACACC
>Ga0181350_1000685_pt1 | contig 9937 bp, 12 predicted proteins | sample Su13VDMM110DCMD_FD_130105 | JGI IMG/M metagenome (GOLD analysis project Ga0181350, IMG submission 130105) | Freshwater viral communities from Lake Michigan, USA - Su13.VD.MM110.DCM.D | ecosystem: Environmental > Aquatic > Freshwater > Lake | place: USA: Michigan | collected 2013-07-16
CCACTGAGCAATACGAGTATACTTACTAAGGCCAATAAGTTTGTTGGCAGCAATGATACCAATATAAGCCACCCCAGATACAGGCTGGTGATGATGACTACACATACTACGCAATTCACTTCTAACAACCAACATGCCTTCATATCTATCCTTGCTATCGTTAGGGAACGCTGTTGCATCTGGGGCTGATTCATATCTGCCTGCCATAATTTCGTTGTAGTACATTTTAGCAAGTCGCCTTGCTGTGCCATGACTGTTAGGATCGTATGCACGATCAATCAACAAGGTGTCCAATACTGTTTCAAACGCCTCGGTGGCTTCATCAATGAGTTTTTTCTTCTCTTCTTTGCTAATGTATTCGCTAATGTTGTCGCCAGCCCAAAAGCGTTTCTTACCAGCAACCATACGTTCGCGAATCACCTGATGAAGCGGCCGGCCGTTGTCTGGGTTGACAGCGGCATCTTCATAACCAGGATGGTATGGTGCTTCTACTACCATTTGATCTGCTTTAAGTTTATCAAATGTTACTTGACTATTTTTGTTTTTGTGTTTCATTATTTCTCCGAGTTAAAGCCGAGGATGGCTAGTCTTACTGCTATTATAAGGGTTATTTAGGTCGTTGTCAACGTACTATTGTGATATTTCTACAATCTGGATAAACAACTTTTTGACTTGCTGGTTTAATGCCAGGCAATAACTGTGAGCCACGTTCACAGTCGTCCAGGGTAGGACAGTAATGAAAACCATGTCCAAACGCCAGTTGATCCTGCCAAGGCTCCACACGCAGATTTCTACCATCACTACGCCAAGCACTTAAGGTATGATATGTAGCTTCATCGTCCAAAAGAACAGCACCTACCTTGCCCAGCGACATGGGTTTACTGTATCCAAAACTTAGACACTGCATTTGTCCTGGGCGGTACATGTTACGTTCTAATCTGCGAGCCGAGTCCCAGATGCGTGTGCCGTGAAACTGATACTCACCACACCATTCTTCACTGGTTAACACATAGTTAATTTGTAAGTGATGCATGAGCATGGGCACTGACAAATATGTAAATGCTGTAAATGCTAGGAACTGTGGACGATCATGTCGCAAGCATAGCTCAATGGCATGAGTGCAACCATCCGTTGCTACAACGTATGGTGCACCTGTGTATTCAGCCAAGTCTTGTTCAAATTTGAACAGACAATCAAAACTCATCCTTCAATCTTTCTTACCGAGTACTTGGCTTGACTAACATGATCTCGATAACGATTGCCTGCACGATTCCACGCTTCGCCTGTGCCTTCCAAGATGTCTACAATACGATCTACAGTGCCATCAGTCCAATTACTAATCAAGCCCATGTTGTGATGTGGAGCATCTAACAAGTTTTCTAACTTATGGTATGCGTCGTCGATTGACCAAGGAACATAAAGGCGATTAGGATCATCAGCAAAAGTCTCGGGAAAACTTCTATAAGCAGGATATAGGACATTACAGCCCAAAGTATCAGCTTCTGAGACGGTGTTGGAGACCCAGTCCTGTAAAGCGCAATTAAACATAACACGGCTATCGTTGACAAGATTGTAGTAATCATTTTTCTTCAAGTTCTCATAAATTTTAAGCAGTCCTCGCAATTCTAAATCACGAGCACGGGTAACATACTCGGGATTGTTACTACGCAAAGGTCCACCTTGTAGAATAGCAAACTCAATGTCCTTGTGACGACCTTGATTGTGATACATTTCAATCAAGTCCATGAAGAATCCAGGTTGTTTCTCTTGATCAAATCTAGCAGCAAACACCACACGCATCTTACGATCAGAGAATGGTTTGATTTTGTCTGCACCACCAATGCGTTCAAGTACTTCCTGTTTGCCAAATGCTAGTCCGCTGATGTTGTAGATAGGCGCTTCCCAACTTGCAATACGCATGTGGGCAACCATCTCCTCATTGGTAGCTAGTACACCAGTGGCAAATTCATTAACCATTTTCTCATAGAGGCCCATCCACTTAGCCATACCCCATACATGAACAAAGTCATCAGGATCAATGGCCTGAGCAAGACAACGTACAAAAATACGGGGACGCTGACTAGGATCGACTTGATCAAGAATATAAGGTAAGCTCTCGATACCGACGGTGAACATATCTTCAAAATAGATAACATCTTCATTTGTAACTTCTCCATTTCTCATCATCTTGACAAGATTCATCATTTGACTCATACTAAAATATGAGCGACCATGTGCGTCTAATACCTGCCCCACCGAAATAGCATTAGAATCATCTAAAGTTTCACCAGGCACATAAACTACTTCTAAACCTCGTCGATCAAAAACACGCCTATTCCACTCAGTAAGTTGTAGTGTATAACGGGATTGATAACTTTCTAATCCTATATAAAAAAGTTTTCTCATTGATTTTTCCTTGTATGATTTATTGTAGCATATTTAGACAATATACACAAGATGTTTTGATAAATAAAAGTGCCGATCGCGATACTGGAAATATCCACCGGCTCTAACAGTTGAAAAGGAACCATCAGCGTGAATATTTATACAGCGGTAGATCGCACCCCATATACTTACATCATTACTCACATGCCTTCTGGTTTGCGTTATTACGGATCCAGATACAGTAAACATTGCCAGCCCACAGATCTTTGGGTAAAATATTTTACTTCGTCTCAAAAAATTGGTGAACTTATTGCACAAGATGGCATAGACGCTTTTACTTTTAGTGTTCGTAAAACTTTTGCCACAGTTGCTGAGTGTAGACATTGGGAATCTCGATTCCTCTATAAGATAGATGCAAGATCTAATTCCATGTGGATCAATGCTCATAACGGTGGGTCTAATTTTTATAACATTGCTCCTGCATCTGATATTACAAAACAGCGTATGTCTAAAGTTCGATTAGGTAAACCCAAATCAGAATCTATGAAATTAAATGCCATGTGGTATTATGAATTAAAGTTTGCCGACGGAACTGTTGAATATATCAAAGGTAAGATAAATGTCTTAGCACGGTTAGATCGTAAAGATTGGGAAACCATTCGCGTCTGTATACAAAAGAAAAATGGATTCATTCCAAGAGCTAATGTTTACATACGCCGTATGCCCAAAACATTTATTTCTCATTAGCCTTTCTTAATATCTCAACATCACCCATCAAGTCCTTAAAGAACTTGTTTTCAGCTCGCAACGCTTCTATTTCAGCTTGTTGCTGTCGTAGCATGGCAACTGCTTCATCAACATATTCCCAATCGGATTTAGTGAAGCAAGCCCATAAATCATCAGCTAGTTCATTTGCGTTCATTGCATTTCTCTTTACGCATGGCGACGATATCCAGAGAATCTGCGGGTGTCTTCTTCCCACATGTTCTTGGCATTTTTACCTTGGGTGAACTTGTTGTACTGTTGCCAAGCATACGCTTTGAAATTGTACAAGTCTGCTTCGTTGAAGCGATATCCGTAGTCTACACAGAACTCGCGAAAAAGATCCAAATCATCTTGAATAGCAATGATTCGGGGATTAAGGCGATGTGTTGGCTTGCCCATGATATTTCCTTTTAAATTTTAATACTATGTGTTGGGTGAGAAAGTTCATATTTAATGAGGCAACCGTTCTCACCATCTTCGGCTACTTCAATCCAAACAGCACGTTCGGGATACCGTTGTGCTATCTGTATATATAGGTCATCTGCGATCATCTCGCAACTTTTATAGTCTAGTGCTAAAACTGAATTCGCATCACTTCTGTGACTGGTATAGAGATTTTCGAGCCAGCGTTTGAACTGGATGAATTCGATATCTCTGTCATTGTGGAAGACATCGATCCACACCCGGAAATGAAAGATATGGCGATGAGGACTAGCAAGGAACGATACATCATATTCATCTCCTGTGGCCAAGTTTGGATCTGTAGCGGCCGCAGGATATTTATGAATGCCTTCCTTGCGAAATGTTACCCAAATCTTACGCTCAGCCTGTTCTATGATACGTTGTGCTTGTTCTTGTAATGCTTGTTTTCTTTGTTGTTCCATATTAACGCCTTAAAAGTTCCATTGCTACAATATCCCCTACTTCTTTGGCTACATCTGCGCCTTCGGGAATGACATGGCTAACTATATCCCATTCACGCTCTTTCTTGTCGTAAACTTTTGTTTCTACTATACATCCACCACGTGCTGGCAATACAGCAAAACGTATAGATTTTTCCATGTCAGGATGACCATCTGAGTCCACAGACAATACCGGCATTAAATCCTGACCTATTTCACTATAACGATTACCTAAGTAAACAATTTTATAACATAACCATTTAATCATTTGATTACTTCGTCCTTGGTATATTTAGACCAGTCAGTAAACACCTCACGCTTTTGTAAGTCGTGTAGGCTGTGGCACCAGACACCTGGGTTTGTTGCGGCAAAATCTTTGTCATCAAGTTTGAGAGTGGCATTGTATCCAAATTGTTTAATGTAAGGAAGTTTAACTGAAATCATTGGAATAAAGTTATCAAACTCTACCAATGCGGATTCAAGCAGGCCTTCTGCTTGTGCTACGTCAATATCTAAGGTACAGTAGTTAGGAATCTTTTCCATGCAAGCCTGTATCATCCATTCCCAATCACGCCATCCATCACCGTCGTCAGTTGCTAACCGAGGAAAACTTTGATTGGCACCAAAGTAGATATGATCACAATCGTTGTTAGCAAATTCTTGCAAAATAATCTGCGGATCTTGTAAGCCAACTACAAACAATGTTCGTAGGCCAAAGGCAGGAGTGTGTTCTACTTCTGTTCCGATAAAGAAACTTACATCTGTGTGACCATCTCGATTCATTAATCGTTTTCCTGTTGTCCGGCTTCATATGCAATTTGAAGTTTTATTTTAGCAATTTCATCCTTCAAATGCAACCTTTGCTTCTTCAAAACTTCTAAAGTTATGTCGCCGAACACACCAGTTTTTTCCAAACCGTCAATTTTCTTGTCTAGAGCGGCATGATCATTTTCTAAATGCTGTAAACGGTGTTGTAATTTTTCAATCATTGTTTCTCCAATTCATCTAACTTGGTTTCATCTAATTCGATGTCGTCACCATCGACGCCATCATCTTCTTCTACTTCAAACAGATTGTTAAACATGGTCATAGCATTCTTGGCCTTCTTGCCTTTGAATCCACGTGTGCCCACAATGTCCATCCAATAACGATCATAATGCTCAATAATAGCTTCGGCTTCTTCTCTACTGCTAGTGGCAAAGATACTGTCTACAATGTCTTTGAATCGAGCATGATCGCCATTTTCATTCCACATCATCTTGGGCCATGATCCTGTATCGTATTCACGATTGGCACGTTGTACTGCTTCCAAGTGCATCCAAACATTATGACCCATCAACAATGCATAACTAAAACTATCCCACGATGTCTTGCCTTCCTTACCAATCTTATTTAGGTCTCCTGGAGCATAGATACAAATATCCTTCATCCGTAACTGCTTACTAATTGGGCTTTCGTCAAAGTGTCCAACATATCCTTCTTGAACTACAGTAGGACCAAATGGACGAGTATCTTGAGCATACTTCTTGTTGTCCACAATAGGACTCATACGATAGCACCACTTTTCGTTGTGTGGTAAGTCAATGTGATGATACACTTGACCGTTAGCAGTTGCTAGAAACGGACTTGCACAGTCAAAAGAGATTGTAAAGTTTGGATTCACATACTTACGCACAGCACGTTGAATGTCTGTTAGCAACACCGCCCACTCTAATTTACTTGTGCCCAAGAAGTGCATCCAATCATGTATGCCTTCTTGTAACAAGTTGTCATGACGCAATGCTACCAAGCGTTTGAGTACTAGGTGTACGTCACACATGTTCTGACCACCCATGGACCAGCCATTGAAGTGTGTGTCAGGATACTTGACAGGATCACAGTAGTCTTTCATGAGCTCATACCACTTGTCGGCTTCTGCATGATTACTTCCTTGCAAAACATTCAAGAACTTGGCGCCACCATTCTTGACACCTTTACGGTTGGCCATGAAGTAATCGTTGTTGAACTTGGTAGCATCAACAGCTTCTTCATACGTGGTAATCTGGCAAGCGGCCGACGCCTTCTTGTCATGTATAACCCAAGTTGGAATATCCAAGATCATACCATAGTCAGCAACACCATCCATCCACTTGAGCACAGCATCACGCTTCTTTTGTGCCTTGGGACAACCTGAACCTGCCTTCCAGTCGCCTTCCCACAGGCCTTTGGCAATCTGGAATCCTCCGGAGTCACCCAAGATAAACGAGCCAGGATCACGATTGCGAACCATGTCCTCCGACCAGTCCTGCTTGTTAAGATCTAGGTTGGCGTGTCCACCTGAGTACAGACTCCACCGATAAGGAAACAGACCCTTGACAGGATCCAACCAGTTCATCATTTCCATGTCTGTAATACCGGGCGGCATACGAGCAGGATCCACATAAGGACCATTAACTGGATCACGCTGTTTGCCAATAAAAGTAGCATAGAAGCCACTGATAGCTGGCAAGAATACAGCGTAATCGTTCTGCTTGGCTGTTAAGTTATCTTGAATCATCTATTATTTAGACTGTGCTGGAAGGATGTAGTTATAAGTTGCAAGTCCTGAGTTTACAGTAATCATTGCGGCACCGTCGTCACTGATCTTAAATGTCTTATCGCCAGTTAAGTCAAGAATACTAATCACAGTCTTGATTGGCCATGACCATGCACGTTTGAGTTGACCCGCAACACCCGGCTGGAATACAAAGTTACCAGCGTGGGTCGAATGATCACCAAAGAAAAACTTCAAGTCTCCGTTTTCTGTTTTGGCCTGAAAGTTTACTTCTTCTGCATTGGCACTTGCTTGCATTTTCAAACGCTGAATACTGGCATTAGTGGGTTCAAATTCAATGTTCCAGTTGACACCTTTGAACTTGACTGTTTTAGATTTTTCACTTACAATCTCAGCAGCCATAAAACGATAGTTGTTTTTAAAGTCACCAGTTTTGTTTTCAAAGTTGATACCATCCAAGTCGCCTGTGGATTTTTTTGTAATACTGAGTTTGGCATCTTCTTTGTACTCTTGTAAGTTTAATAAGATTTTGAGTTTACCTAAATTAGGCATACCAAATGTGCCCATAAAGTCTGCTACTGGATTAGAAAATTTAGCATCTAGTACTACGCTACGATCTTCGGCTACACCAGTTACGACTGTATCTTTGTCATCGCCTACAATCTTGATTAGGTCAATACAACCTAAGTCATATGTGTGTTCTACTAAGTCTAATAAATGGTCTTTCATTGCTTTTCTTCCTTTTCTTTAATTAACTGCTTTAATTTTTCTGCTGAGTATCCGTATTTGATTAAATTTGGATCACCTGCTTGTAATTCCATTGCTCGTTGCCGCAATAATTTTAATTCGTCTTTCTTTTTTTGATCAATTGCCTCGGCAATTAATCTGTGTATCTCTTCTTCTTGATTGTAGAGCTGTGGGTTAATGTTATACGATTTTGCCAGTTGATGCAACTCTTTGATTCTCTTTTTCTCTCTTTTGAATGCAATAACACGTTGTCGTTCCGCTTCTTGGTTGGATGCTGACTCAACAGCATCTTGCCACCCAGGTGAAGTAAGGTCGATGTTATATTTTTTAGCTAGTATTACTAAATTGTCAAGTTTTTCTTTTTCTCTTGCTTCTTGATACAGTCTATCTTTGATTTCAGTAATCAGCAGTTGTAGTTCAAAAGGATAAGTGGAACACAAGCGATCAATAATATCTTGCTCAATATTTAGATCTTTGGCTTCTTCTTGCAAATTTTCTACTTCTGTAGTAGTATACACTTTTCGTTTGAGAAAGTCAACATCTCCATAACACGACTCGATTGAGTGTATTACAGAAATAACTTGGCCACCACGTCGGCTGGTTAATTCTCCAGGTTTACGTAATTCCAACCAAACACTTGGTCCGCCGTCACTCCAAGAAGATATAATATCAAATCCTACATCTTTTACTAGATCTTGAATTAAGTATCCTGGAGTATAACTAGCAGCAAACTGTTCAACTAACATTACTGCGTGTGTACGATCACAATCATTGTAGCTCATTAACAATGCGCCACCAGCACGAAGCTTGGTATAAATTTCTTCAAGATACTTACGAATAATTTCTAGAGGACGATGATTAAACACATTGTGGGCCAAGCAAACTCCAAACTGATCATCTGGGATTCTTGACAAGATAGGTTGATCACTCCAGTCATTTGTTGTGTAGGATCGCAATCTATTTTGATACAACAACGGAAAACGATTTAAACATGGACTTAATAAATCATGCGTACGGTCTATTAAATACAAAGGATCACACCCTACCATGTTCTCAACGTAGTTTTCAACGCCAGGACGAATAATTATGCCAGGCCAACGCCAATCAGCATATGATGATAATCTTGCTCTTAGCGTTTCTTCAGCTTCGATAGTTAAATCGCTTTTTTCTCCAGTAGGAGTACGTCCATACAAAATTTGATCAGTAGTCTCACAATCTTGTGCCAGCTCAAACAACCGATAACTTTCTTGAAACCATTGTTTTTCTTGTTCTGTAATTTGCGCTTGAACTTGTTTTTTAAGTTGATCTATGTTGGCACTAAATTTATCAAATGCCTGATAAACTTCTTTGAGATTGCTGTGTAACTCTGGAGTGAATGGATCGGCCAGTGGCTTAACCGATTCACTGTGCGGGTATTCAATCGCATGCATGATAATGTCGAGTTTGGATTGTGCCAACACTTTTGGTTCAGCCGACGACAATTCGTTTAACTGATTTCGGAAGTCGACTAGTTCACTGAGTTTCATTAGAATTCAAACAATGTTTGGAAAGTATTTTCTGTGTTGGTAGCTGATTTTAAATCCCAATCCAACACACTTAACAAGTTGTCAATCTTTTGATCAACCACTGTGGCTTCCATTAGACTATCGTCAAACGGCAACTCCTTGAACCACTCAGGCAAATGTTGCTCATCTGTAGGATAACCAATGCTGGTCCAACCTAAGGGATTTTGTTTTAACTTACACACAATGGTTTTCATGCCGTCAACAATCTGTAGGGCATACTTGTCGCTGTTCATACGACGTAAATTATTCCAGTTAAGTGCGGCACGAACATGTCCTGGCATATTGGCTTTACCTAAGCGTTCTTCTTCTTTACCATACTTGGTCAAGTTGTTGACACGTTTAGGACTACCCTTTTCCCAACCTGGACGCTCTTTGAATAGGTATTTGAATGTGCGAATCTTTTCAATGATCTCATCACGTGTTTTACCTGTCAGTACATCATTCAAGATCTCACTCAAGAACTCTTGAATCACTTTAGGAGTATCTGACCGTTTCAAGTCCAGACCCATGGCTTTTACTTTGCCGGGCTCACCATGCGTGTCTACACGTTTGTTCTCTTTGTCATAATACAACACAGCATAACGCTTCTTGGTAATGAACAAGCCTTTGCTAGCCACAATCTCACGTCCACCTTTAATCACACTGCCCATTTCACGTGGCACATGAAATGCCATTTCCATAAATCCAGGGAAGCTGGTATTGACTTGATCGGCAATGCTGTTGTACAGTTGTACAGCAATGTCTTTATTCCATTCCATTTCGCCACGCTCTACTGATTCTCGAACAGCGGGCCAGGCAGTGAAGTAACAAGAGTCTGTATCACCATAGATGATTGATTCGCCCACGTGATCATACTTGCCAGTGATACATTCATTTACATAGGCATCCATGTGCTTGGCAATGGCACGACCAGTTAGTGTAGTACTCTGTCCAATACGTTTGTCAAAGAAGCGGCAACCAGGATTCAAAATAGCACCATATAGACTATTTAGATTAATCTTCTTGACCAGCTGACGTTTATCCCAGTATTCTTCATCTTC
>Ga0181350_1000688_pt1 | contig 9911 bp, 8 predicted proteins | sample Su13VDMM110DCMD_FD_130105 | JGI IMG/M metagenome (GOLD analysis project Ga0181350, IMG submission 130105) | Freshwater viral communities from Lake Michigan, USA - Su13.VD.MM110.DCM.D | ecosystem: Environmental > Aquatic > Freshwater > Lake | place: USA: Michigan | collected 2013-07-16
GTAAAATCAATAAACCACCACTTGCAACTGTTGTTAAATATGTACCATCACTATTTGTTACCGTTGCATCTTCACAAACAATAGGAGGATTAGGAGAAATTGGATTCATTGGAATAGCACAACTACCGTAACTTGCTACTTCAAATGTAATACTCATTACCCAACCTGCAACATAATCTAAATCAAGATTGTTTAATGGTGACATACTTGCACTTCCAACAACATCTAATTCAATGTCGTTATCATTTGTGTAATATACATACATATCTTTTAATATCAACTGACAATCAGATATAATATTATTAAGATTTGCTCTATCAGCTTGTATTAAATCAACGCAATATATGTCTACTGTGAATTGATTCGTGTTTAGATTCTCTGTATCACTTGTTGGTGTAACAAATACAACTGGATACTTCTCATCTATTGTAGCGAAGTTAGGCATCTGCTCTCTGAATTCTCCTCCGTACTTTTTGATTTGTAGGTGAGCATTGCAGAATGCTTCTATTTTATTTAATAGTGATTTATAGCTTGTCATAGTACTGCAGATTGTTGTATTTTATTCATCTTATTTTGCACAGAAGTGATGTCAGATTCTACTACTACTGCTTTAACTACCATTTGACCACCTTGTTGCTGACCATTTGCACCAAAGGTATTACCGTTGTTATTAGCACCGAATAGATTAACTGAAGGAGTAGCTGCTTGTGTAGAAGTATCACCTCCTCCTCCACCTACTGCTGGTGGTGCAGTTGTAGTTGGTGTTCCTTTACCTCCATATCTTGCAGATGCAATCTTCATAATATTGGCTACTGAAGTAGCACCTGCAAAAGCTAAAGATGCAATACCAACAGGACTAGGTACTGGACCAATAGCTATAGGTGACTGTGCTAAAGAAGATGTGATTGCTTTAAATCCATCTATTGTAGCCATTCCTAAATTCATAGCTTTTTGAATATAGAACTGTCTTTTTGCTCTTGCCTCTTTTGACTTCTCGTCTTGCTTACCATAACTGTTAGACATTGCGAATATTCCTTCTGCTAATGCGTTTACACTTGCAGCATATTTAGAAGCAATATCTGCTTTGTCAGTCATTGATTTAAGATGGTTTACTCTTTCAATCTCAGCATACTTAGCATTAATCTCAGCAATTCTTTGAGCAGTTTGCTCCGCTACAAATACCTCAGCATCCGCAGAACTTCCTAATGCTAATAAATCTGCTTCACTTTTTGTTAATAAATCAGCTACTTCTTTTTCTTTAGCAGTTTGATTCGCTGCTTCTTTCATTGCCCAAAGTAAATCCTGCTGCTCTAATTGTTTAGCTGCTATTGCTGCATTCTTTTCTTTTTCTTTTTCAGCTTCTTTTTGATTTATCTTATCTCTTGCGTCTCCTGCTAAAAGACCATACATCTCAATTAGCTTTAACTTTTCTTCTTGTTCTTGTTTCGTTTTAGCAACCTTAGCTTGTGTATCTTCAATTAATCTATTGTAAGCAATCTGAGATACTTTCAATTCTTTTTGAACTCCTTCATCCATTAACTGAATGTCCAAGTCTTGATACATTCGAGCAGCTGCTAATCTATCTGCTTGGTATTTCTTTTCTGCTTCAATCTTTTTAGCATTAATTTCTTTTTGTTTATCTGCATTAGATTTAGCATTTTTAGAACTTTCATCTGATTGTTTTTTAGCTTCATCCTTTTTTCTATTAGCTTCAGTTTTATCAATCACTTCTATCTGATGCATAGAATCTTTGACTACTTCTCTTTGCTCGTTATATGATTTTCTTAATGCTAATATTTCTTCTTCATCTAAATCACCACTTAATCTCGCAGCAATCATTTTTTGTTTAATTGCTTCTAGTCTTGCAGCAGCAGTTTTTAAAAGCCAGTACTGTTTTTGCTTTTCCATATAAACAGTATTCTGACCATCAAGTTTAGCCATCTCGATTTCTCTATCGAAACCTGCTACTACTGCTGCACTCTTTTCTTCGTATGCTGCTGCAGTTTTCTCGGCTGCTGCTGCTTGTGCATCTGCTGCATCTTCTGCTGCGTTATTAGATAAGCCTAACCAATCGCACAAATCTTTGAATGCTTGAACAACCATATCAATAGCATCACCAATCCAACCGAATACTTTACCTACTGCATTAAGAATAGGCTTTAAGATTCCAAGTTTATTCATCACTAAAGCAATGACTGCGACAATGGCTACAATCGCAGCAACTAATAAAAAGATAGGATTTGCTAATAATGAAATACCAAACTGAATGAAGGCTTTAGATAAACTACCGACAACTGAAACTAAACCTTTAATGCTATTACCAATCGTTGCAGGTGAGATACTTCCTAATGTTTGTTGGAACATCTTCGCTTTTCCTGCTGCTTCTTCAAAGTCTAATGACATCAAAGAATCTTTCATGCTACCGAATGAATTGGATACCTGCTCAAACTTACTTCCTGATGCAAATACTGCTACTTGTTCATTAGCATCTGCAAGTTGGTCTTTCAGTTCACCTGCTCTCATAGCAAGTTCTTGCATCTGTTTAGGGTCTGTTGCATTTGCAAGTTCCCCCTTCAACTCACGAAGTTCTGATTTAATAGCTGCTAAGCCATTTAATTTAATAGGAATCTCAATCGGTGATGCTGCCATATTATATAATGGTGATTATTGAAGTTGTGTTTTAAATGATTTAGAATGTACTTAAGATTATCCAATTAGCACCATCACTTGCAACTGTGTAGCAAACTGTTGTAGCTAAAGTCAAAGTCAACGCACCGTCTATTGTTTCTGTTCCACTGGCATCTAATGTGATTACTCCTATACCACTATTTTTTATTGTGTATGTTACACCACTTCGACCTACTGCAGTAGGTAAAGTAACAGTTATAGTATTTGAACAATCTATAATATAATTTGAATCAGTTATTGTGTAGTTAACATTCGTTGTATAAACAGAATATGAAACAGACTGCTGAAGTCTAGTTGTTAAACTATCGCACTCAATGTGGTCTTTTCCGTTTGCAATGATTTTAGCTTTTGTACTATCAACAATAAATACTTGATTTGCTCCATAACCAATGCTTGATTCATTCGTGTCAAGATATATCCAACCTTCATTATAGTTACCACCATCTGTAGTAATTCCTAATTCAAAACCATTTGTTGAATGATTACGATTGTCGTTAAAAGTTAAATCAGCATTAGCAAAATTCTCACCATTTACATTAACAACATCACCACTAGCATCCGTTACAAATCTATAAATACCATCTTCAGTTACTACACCACCATCTCCTTCAACTAATGCTCTTACTCCACCTGCTACAATATTATTACGACCTTTGATTAATACATCTGCACCATCTACAATCGTGTTATTATTATTAGTGATAGTTTCATTTATCTTTTTTACTGTGCGATATGTATCTGTAGGATTTAATTTTATTGGTTTCTTTGTTTTAAATGGTGCGAAATCTATCTCACTATCTGTAGATAATAGTTCAATTTTTGTCAGTTGTTTATTATTAACGTTGTAGTCAACTACCTTGTTGATTGCCCACCAATTATTATCTATGTATATTTTGTCGTTTAATCGTAACGTTTGAATGTCTGTTTCGTCTAAATCAAACATTGCAACAAGCATTTTACCACTATTAATTTGACTTATTGTACGTCTCCAAAAGTTATTATACAATCCGTTGTTTGTCGCAGTATAGCCATCGTAATATAGGAAGTCAGGCAAAGCAAAATTCAAGTCAAACGTAGGATTCAATGCATCGTCAAAGTGATGAAACAAAGGATATTCTAATATGCCATATAAACCAATCGACCCTGCATCTATAATATTGTAGCCAGTACAAGTTTTAATACCACCATCGTGTAAGATTCTAAGATTAGTCTTAGGAGAACTACCTGCTACAATAGGAACATAAGCACCAAATATTGTTTGTCCTATTGGTGAAGGTGAGAATATTAATTCTTTTGTATCTATTCCTTTTACATACTCGTTATCAAATATAAACTCTGCTTGACCGTATATCTCTCTTGTCGTATCATAGTAAGTTACATTCGGCTCATCAGTATCTTGTTTGTAGCTCAAAATTATTCTCTTAGCTGATAACTCAGGTAAAAATTGTAAAGTCTGCTCTTGGTCTTTTGCAAGTTTTTTACTCCAATTCTTCTCTACTCCACTATCATAATAATCGTCTCTAGTTTGAAGTATTAAAGTGTTTGGATTGTTTGGGTCTGATTCACAGTACAAGTTGAACATCGTAAAAATAGACTTGATAAAATCCTTCTGCTTAATCTTATTTGGTACATAATCATTCACATTAATAGTTGAGCCACTAGCTAATACATTGCTTGATATATTACCAATCATTGTTAAAGATGAGTAGTTTAATTGTGGAGTTACTACAACTAAATTACCTGCTGCAGTATTGTTAACTGACTTCCATTTAATATCAGTAAAGGCAGTCGCTCCAATTTCTGTAACTCTAACACCTGCTTTGATTGTCACAACATCACCAGTTGAAATATTTGATACTGGTATATTGTAAGTTCCGTTTATTGAGCCTAAATTTGTTGTGCCATTTGGTATAGATGTTCCTGCATTTTTATTAAGAAATGCACCTCCAATAAACATATTGGTATAAATACCATTTACATATACTTCAAATTGTACTTGATATCTATATCCAGTAATGAAAATATTAGAAAGCATATCTACTAAATATGCAGTTGCACCAGTTGCGTTTACTAGTTCAATATTCCCATCAATAGTAACTGCAAATGTAACACTTTGACCTCCTACAATGTCAAAAGGTGAAGTATATTCGCCTGTTACTGGATTGAATAGATTTTGATTGTCTTGTACTTCTGTGAATGTATCTAATAATTCTACAAAAGAAACGTTTGTTCCTGCCGTTTGAACTACTGAAATAACATCTCCTGCGTGTGTTTCGTTTATTAGATAATCTGAATAGTCAATCTTTACTACATCACCATTGTACGGAATAATACATTTATCAAACCTACAAGCTTCAAGTGATGACCAAGTGTAACTATATCCACTTGATGCGAAGATTCTATCAAAATATATTTTAGCATATATCGCAGGTGTAAATTCTTTTAATGGATAGATGTTATCCGCAGACCAGTTTAATCCATATTTATATCCGTCTGTCACATCGTTGCTAAAAGATGCATATACACTTGCTGAAGATATAACGTGATTCAAGTCTGAATAGTCAATATCTTTCAACTCCTTGTTATTTAAATCGGTAAAGAATGTTGATGCTTGGTCTTTAATCAACACAGAATATTCAATACCTTGTTCTAAAGCATCGTTTGTCTGAATCTTATTGACTGATATTAATTGAATGTTAGCATCTGACAAAATAGGAATACCATTCTGAACAACCGTACATTTAGTCAAAGTATTGATGTCAAATGTACCTGCTAATATATTGACATCGTAGTAATGGTTTAATAAATCGTGGTTATTCTTTGTTCCTACAAGTGTGATAGTCTTAGAGAATGCTCCTGCCTTTTTGCTTATATCACGAATATCTGCTACACCAAAGTTTAAAGGAAAAGCAGTATTTTCTTTGACATCTAAATATCCAGTCGCTAGTTGTATTCTTACGTTATACATTGACAGTATTTTGATTTGCGTATGTTACCGTTATTGACTTCTTGAATAGTTTCTTGTTTCTTTGATTGTTTACTTCAAACGAATTCTCATTTATTGTGACTGCTGCGTAAATATTGTTTGGCAACTTTATGTAAACTAATGGCGAAGTAATCAACTGCTCAAAGTATATCGACATTTCTTCTGTCATCCAATTAGTATTCAAGTCTAAAGTTTTAGTAACATTTGATGAATAGACATTTTGTCCAAATGATTCAGTAGCATAACCCCATTCTAAACTTGCAACACTTCCTTCAATGTCTCTATTGAATGATTGCTTCTGCACATTGCCTTTTTCGTATGCTCTCAACTGAAAAGCAAAACTTCCATAACTTCCCATCCTATCCAAGAATAATAACGAATAGTCTTCAATTAAACATCTGTGGTCTATGTTTACTCTGTACTTTTGTGAATTTCTTGTTCCTGCTGAATTAGCATACCAAAAGTCATAGTATTGTGTATTAGTCTCTATAAGATTACCTACACCACTTACCAAAGTTAAAGTACCAAAGTTGTTTGTTCCTACTGGTACACCCGATATATAAGAATTCGTGTTTACTACTTTGCTGAATATATTGCCTCCATCGTTCTCAAAGTAAACGAAGCCTGTAGTCACATTGTTATTACCAAAGTTGATTATCAAGTCTTGATTCAATGTAGAATAGAATCCAAGTTGTGGCATATCAGTTAATAGATAATCATTCGTTGTAGTCAAGATATAGTTACCTGCTGACCAATTAATAAACTCTAAAAATGACATAGCACCATTGAATACGTATTTATCTAAATCAGTCAATATATTTGGAGTAATAGTCTTTCTGTTATCTGAGTAGCTGACCGTTCCATCAATCGCAGCATCTGTCACCTGAGACCATAATGAATTAACAGTAAATGATGTAGTACCAACTATTGACAAAACGGTAAACAGTCCTTCTAAGTTTGGATTAGCTGCTCCACCATCTGCTTGATTTATTCTAACTTGGTCACCCACTACATACGAATGTGTTGCAGTTATTCTTACGTTACCTGAGTTATTAGACAATGAAGAAGTATATGTAATTGAAGTAATATACTCCTCACCTATCTTCACATCGTAGTTGTAAAATGAATTGATAGCAGGATAGGTAACCGTTCCGTATAACTCACTATCATAACTTACTTTCGTTTGAAGTAGTTTAGATATATCTATTCTACCATATCCAGTTCCATACTCTGGAAACACTCTATACTCTGCTATCTTCGTTGCTCCACCTTGTGGATAGATGTCAAAGATATATTTGTAACCTAGTAGATTCTTGTTCGTGCCATCTACTATAAACTTCAAAGGATTATACGCAGGTGTAAAATCTTGTGGTGCTGCTATTGATGTTATTGCCATATCTTATAATGGTTAATTTTTTGTTCGTGTTTTAGAAGCTAAAGTAACTATCATCGGTGTAGTAATTATCTTTTATGAATCGACCTGCATACTGAATAGCATCCATCGCATCATCAAACAATTTGATTGGCTCATCTGTAATACTATCACCTACCTTCTTCCATTTGTAGTTCTCGTATTCTCGTTTAAGATTTGGATTGTCAAGGCATAACACTCCGAATGTTTTCACGTTATCTATTCCTTTCTTCACTCCTTTCGTTGCGTTGTTTATATTGTATCCTGCGATTTGTATCTCTGCTATTATTTCAGGTCTTGAATGGTCGCCTAAGATATCAGCATTCTTATCCACTCCTATCTCATTCATTCTCTCTATCAACATCGTAGTTGTTAGATATGATTCATAGATTACTGATTCAACAAAGATGTCTTTCTCATTCCAATAGACTTTCATTAATGCAGTTGGGTGATTGTATCCAAAGTCAAGTCCATAGCAAAATGATTCAAACCTAGCAGGTCTTTCTTTGACAAATTGCCAGTTACTATAGATGTTCGTTTTAGATGTTGTCTTCTCACCCAATGCATAGATTTGGTATAATGCCTCATCTGTTCGTTTAAGGTCTTCTATCTGTCGCTTGATTGAATCAGGAAGGAATGGATTGTCTTTGTATGTAGATTTTATTAGGATGCTTTCATCTTCTGGAAGTTCATATAACCAACTTGAACTATCAGATGGATTATAATCGAATATCATTGTGCTTTCAGTCCTCATGTTAAGCTGCTGAAAGTCCTCAAACCATAATTCATTGGCTTCGTTGCACCACCCAATATCTCTTTTTCTACCTCTTATCTTCTGCTCGTCATCTACTGAGAAGAACTCAACGATAGAGCCATTAGCAAATCGATATATATTCTCACTCTTATTATGGCTTGTCACCTCATAGATTTCTAAGTCTTTCATTATCTCAAAGAAGTCACGCATCACAGTTGCTCTTAAAGCAGGAAACGTCTTACGAACTATTGATACTACCTTGTTTGGATTCTGTAGACAATAGACAATTATAACCTGACAAAGTGAATAGGTCTTGCTTGAACGTGAGCCACCTTGATTGATTATGAATCGTGTAGATGAATCAGATAAGGCAGTATAATTCTGCTCAAAGATTTTAGTTGCTTTGATTTCCACTTACAATGGTTACTTTGATTTCGTTTATCTTTTCACCTTGACTTGTCACATCCGTTTTTTCAGTAAGTGAATTTAATCTTTGTGTAATGGATGGATTGAATTGACCAACCATACCTCCTTCGATTTGGTCTTGACGAATGACTTTCTTTATATGTGAACAGATAGTACGATATGCGTCATATGCTCCTTCAGGATTATCAAAGTAATGATTTATTGTGCTATAATTTATAAAGCAAAAGTTCTCAAATCCTTCCATTGTAAACGGTGGTGTATGAAATTCAGACTTCACTCCTGTTGCAGTTGCTTTCTGTATCTCTCTTGGCTTTATGCTTGTCTTATACTCTTGGAATAGTTCGTATAGTTTCTCAGGTGTTTCTATATACTTATGTTTTGCCATTATTCGTATTTTTCTAGTTTTCTAAATAACACATTTCGTGGTACACATTTTGTGTAACTTGATTGAATTCTAATTCCTTCACATCTGAGTAAAAAACACAATAACAAGAATCAGTTGCTTTCAATAGTTTTTTGATTTTGCTCCATTGTTTAAAATGAAGGTCTTGATTGATTACTGCGATATAGTACTTTCTATCCTTTGACACTTTGAATGTAGTTGAATGCTTGGTAAAGTAGTTGTATTTGTCTGACATCCGATTTAATGAAGTGTGCATCTATCTCTATGTATATTCCTTTTTGTTGAAATATGTATTCTTTGACTGATGCTATCATATAGTCGAGATTCACTTCTTCTTAGTTCGTGTTTTTTTCACTACTGGAACTACTTCTTCTTCCGTCAATTCAAAAGTTGGTTTAATTGTAGCTTGAACTTCAAAGATATGACCTAATCCATTTCTTGAATACCAATCGTAATGCTTTGGTAGTATTTTATCAATTATTACATTTTGATTGCCTAAGACACTATTATACACAATAACAGTCTTGTCTTTATACTCATCCTTTATCTGCATTTTTCTCATATTCGTTTATTAATAAAAATATTATATGACTAAGAATCGCAGCAGCTATAAACTTATTCTGATATTCGTAATCATTCCATATTGCTACAGTCATTCCAATAGATAAAACAAATGTACTTAATGCTATCCATCTACTCATAATGGTCTTTTTCCAATTCGTGTTTTAATCGTCTCAAGTCTTGCTTCATTTCTGTTATCATTGCGTGTGCCGTAAATACCGAAATATCAAAATGGTCTGCGATACTTCTAGTCGTGTTATATCCTTTGTCGTGATATGTCTCAAAGAATATCAGCTTGATTCTGTCATCTACTGTATTACGATATATTTCTATAACTGACTTCTGCTCCTGGTAGTTCAATTCAAATAGAATCTTATCTTTCAATTCATCTTCTGCTTCTTCAATAGGCATATTATTCTCTACACTATTGACTATCTCTATTTTGCTATTAGTATCTCTAAACAGTAACTCACATTTGATAAAATGAAATAGAAAGTCTTGAACGTTTCCGTATTTGAATTTTGATTCGTTTTTTAGACAATTAAGATAAGCATTAGAGATAACAGTATCTACTTCAATGCGTATGTTTATACGATTCAAAAGATACATCGTGTACTTCTTCACATCAATGTAATGCAGTTGCAGATATCTATCCAGTGAGTCCTTCATACCAAATAAAAAA
>Ga0181350_1000693_pt1 | contig 9887 bp, 6 predicted proteins | sample Su13VDMM110DCMD_FD_130105 | JGI IMG/M metagenome (GOLD analysis project Ga0181350, IMG submission 130105) | Freshwater viral communities from Lake Michigan, USA - Su13.VD.MM110.DCM.D | ecosystem: Environmental > Aquatic > Freshwater > Lake | place: USA: Michigan | collected 2013-07-16
ACAGTATTAGACAAAGTAATGCAAGCTTTAATTGTGTCTAAAATCAACTACAGCGATTTAATTACAGGTGATAAAAATGCAATTATGGTCGCCGCTCGTATTTTAGGATATGGTAAAGACTATTCATTTGAATATAATGGAGAAGAACATACTGTAGATTTATCAACAATTGACAACAAACCATTTGAAATAAAAAATAAAGGTGTTAATGAATTTGACTTTACTTTACCATCTACAGGTGTAAGCATCACCTATAAAATATTAACTCATGGTGATGAACAAAAAATTGAAACAGAGTTAATTGGTTTGAAAAAAATCAATAAAGATGCTTCACCTGAACTTTCTACACGTTTAAAATACATAATTACATCTGTTGGAGGAGATCGAGAAGTAAAAACAATTCGAGAGTTTGTAGACAAACACTTGTTAGCTCGAGACTCACGAGAGTTAAGAAAACATATTAAATTAACACAACCAGATGTAGATCTGACTTTTTTTCCCGATAAGGAGTCAGTTGGAGTCGATATCCCAATTGGGATTAAGTTTTTTTGGCCTGACTTCTAACACCGCACCTATTGCAAGAGCCAATTTATTTATTCAAATTCATGAAATTGTGTTTCATGGTAAGGGAGGATATGATTGGAACACAATTTACAACATGCCACGCTGGTTGCGCCAGTTTACATTTAACAAAATCAATGACTTTTATCAAAAAGAAAATGAAGCAAATGAAAATGCTTCTAAAGGCAAGAATTCCAATACATTAATGGATTCTTCCGGTAAAATTAGCCGTGAAAATTGGAATAATGCACAAAGACCATCTTCTAAAGTTAACTATAAATAAATTGTAAATATTTAATATTTATAACAAATAAACATTTTATAGAATGGCTGTCCCTAATATGTCATCTGCTGATTTAGCAGAACTTGAAAAGAAAATTAAAAGAATTGAAGAGTTATCTAGTAAATTTAATGCTAACATTAATACTCTTAATCTTCAACCTTTAGAAGCAAATGCTGGAGCTATTGAATCAATTTTTGAAAGTTTAGAAGATAGATTAGAACAAGCTGGAAAAAAAACTAATTACTTAGTTGATAGTTTTAAAGATCTAGTAGATGAAATTAAAAATTCAAAAAGTGGTCTAGCTGATTCAACTAAAAGTTTAAAAAGTCTTGGTAACATATCTGAACAACTTGTTAATCACCAAAAAGGTTACAATGATTTATCCTCTAAAGAATTATCAAAACTTCAAGATAAAATTAGAATTGAAAGAGCACGTCTTGTTAGTTCATCACAACGATTAGAAGATGAAGCATATGGATTAACTTTGCAAAAAAATAGTAATGATTTTACTACACTGGGAGTTAAAGAACAACAAAAAATACTTGATAAACTTGACCAAACCAAAACCACTTATGAAAGTGTAAATAATCTACTATCAGCTCAAGATGTAACTTTAGTAGATCTTAATACATCATTAAAAGATGAAATTGAAAAAACTAAACAAATTGAAAAAAGTTTAGGAGTAACAGGAGCATTAATGAAAGGAATGGCAAAAATACCATTTCTAGGAGACCTTCCAGGCATGGCTGATGTGATGAAGGAAGTAGAGGAAGAAATTAAAGCAATAGAAAGAGCTGAAGGTAGAATTGTTAGTAAACAAGAAGCTATGAACATGGCTTTTAAAAAAATGGGTTCAGTTGTTAAAGATTCTTTAACTGATCCATTAGTACTAGCAGCTATGACTAGCAAATTGTTAGTAAGTGGTTTTAAAGCTTTGTTTGAACTAGGTATGAAAGCTGATACCCAAGTTACAAATTTATCTAAATCAATGGCTGTTTCTGAAGAACATGCTGTTGCAACAAGAGATAGATTTAAAGAAATACAAGATGCAGGAGGTAGTATATATGAAACAGTAACTAATTTAGTTGGTGCTCAATTAGAGCTAGCCAGTGCTTTTGGAACAACAAATGGCTTTTCAGAACAGCAACTAAAAGACCAAATTCTTCTAACTAAACAGATGGGATTTACAGGAGAAGAAGCAGCAGGAATACAACAGTTAGCTTTAGCTAACAACAAAACAGCAAAAGATGTTACCAATTCAGTTATAAAACAAACTGCTACTTTAGCTAAGCAAACTGGAATTCAATTTGACAATAAAAAAATAATAGGAGAAGTTGCTAAAGTATCAGGACAATTGTCAGCAAACTATAAAAATGATCCTGCTTTAATAGCTAAAGCTGTAGTTCAAGCAAATAAATTAGGCTTAACTTTAGAAGGAGCAGCTGAAGCTTCATCTAAATTATTGGACTTTGAATCTTCTATTCAAAATGAACTTGAAGCTGAATTATTAACAGGTAAAGATTTAAATTTAGAAAAAGCTAGACTATTAGCCTTAAATGGAGATGCTGCAGGTGCTGCCGCTGAAATGTTAGCACAAGTAGGTAGCTTATCTGAATTTCAAAACATGAATGTTTTACAACAAGAAGCATTAGCAAAGGCTGTTGGTATGACAGCTGGAGGATTAGCGGATTCTTTAAGACAACAAGAAAATTTAAACAATTTAGGAGATGCTGCAAAATTGCAAATAGAAGAAAAAGCAGAATTATTAAGAAATAATGGAGACATAGAAGGAGCTAACAGATTAATGAATTCTATAGGCAATGAAGAAGAAGCTCAAGCAGCTTTAGCAAAAATTTCAGCCCAAGACAAATTTACAGCATCTATGGAAAAATTAAAAGAAATTTTATCATCTATAGTTGATGGACCTGGCAGAATGTTAGTAAAAGCCATTTCTAGTGTGGTTGCATTTGCTACTAGACTAGCACCTATATTTAAAGCATTAGCTGTAGTTTTAGCTCCTATTGGAGTTCTTTTAGCTGCAATGTGGATAAGAACAAAAGCTATGGCGATAATGTCTTTAATTAAATCAGCTTATGCAGGAGTTGGTAGCATACCAATTGTTGGAATTGCCATGGCTTTAGCAGCAATTGGTACAGGAATGGCAATGATAAATTCTCAACCTGCTCCAGCAGGAGATATGTACTCACCAGCAGATGGTAAAACACAAGTGTCAACAAAAGAAGGTGGTTTATTTGAATTAAGTAAAAATGATAGTTTAATGGCTTTTCCTGAAAAGAAAGGTAGTAAAAATCAAAGTGGTGGGGGTGGAGGAAATATAGACATTTCTCCATTAATAAGTCAAATGCAAACAATGAATGCTATCTTATCTAGAATTGAAAATAAAGAAGGAATAGTCACAATGGATTCTACCCAAGTAGGTACATCAACAAATGTAGGATCTTATAAAGTACAATAATTATGCCACACATAAATCCACATATTCCCGGTTCTCATTCAGGACCAATAATTTATGATCCTAATTCTATAATTAATTCATTTTACGCCCCAAATTTACCCCCAGGAGAAATTAATGTCCCTGTCTCTATTATATCACCTGTTTTACCCACACCATCCATTTTCCAAAACTCATCTTTAGAAAGACCTACTAATCTTCCAATTGATCCTACTAACTTATCACTTTACAGTCCTATTGGTCGTCCAGATCCAGAAGAATCTGAAGATGTTTTAACAAATGAAATTTATGTCCCTTCACAATTATTAGATTTATATACACTTAAAGGATCAAAAATGTTAGGAAGTCTTCTTAATCCAGACTTAACAACACAATATCCTGCTTTAGCAACAGGTACACCAAATATTTTTAACAATCCTGGAGGCCCAATTGTGCCTTTTCGTCAAATATACAATTTTGCAAGAAATGGCAACACTTACTTAAACCATATAAACAACTTACTTGTAGACAACAGTGAATTATCAAATACATCTACTTCTCCAACAATATTAGCCATTACAAATTTAGACACTGAACATACTGGAGTAAATGGAGGATTTCCTACAGATCCACTTAATGATCCAACAGTGTATCCACTTACATCAAATCACATTTCTCCAATAAGAGGAAATTTTCCTGAACCATCAACTCCTCCTTCAAAATTTACCCAAACTTTTAACCCAAATAATACTTATTTAACATTTATTGAAAATGGGGTAAATATATATCGTGATTCATATATTTAATCATATTTATAATAAAAATATACAACATGGGACTTATAGACAAACTTACAACTAATGGCTCTACATTTTCATATGGAAATGGAGTAACCCCTGCAACCAATGTAGGCGCAACATCACTGTCTAAACTGCACGCAAATGGCGAACCTGGATATTCATTAGGTGGAGCAAATATAGGAGATGTAAATCCTGCCTACCAATCATACAATGATGGTGTAACTAATGTTTTGCCTCAACCTTCACAATTAGACTTAAACGGACTTACTCCTTCACGTTATACTAGTAACTTACCTCAATAACCATGCCATTAATAGATCTTCAAACTAATCTAAGAGATCTTAAGTTTGGTAATGATAGGACTGCTGAAGGTAGCAGTCAACAACCATTTATTCAAACTACACTCCCTGGCATTAATGAATCTTTACAATCTGAAGTTTCATTATCTGCAGAAGGTGTTTTAGATAAAATAACAGCTATAGCTCCATTAACTGGGACAGCAATATTAGCTGCAGGATCAATATTACCATCATTAGGAGGACCAGTAGGAGCAGCTAAATCAGCATTTGCAACATTAGCAGAAGCAGGAAGAGAATTAGGATTAGGAATTTCCCAAGCAACAGATGCTATTTTGAATGTCCAACTTCAATTACCTGTAGCTGGCACAGGAGGAGTTGATTTTATATTACGTGGAGGTACTTTATTACCTAATAAAATTGAAAAAGATATAAAAAGACTATCTAAATTTTTTGCTAGTCCTAATGGTGTACAATTTAGACTTAAACAAAACATACTTTCTAGACTATCTGTAAAAACTCAAGCAAGTGGAGATTTTGTAAATGATGGAATATATTCTCAAGCTAGTACTTTAACATCAGCAGGTGGAATAGCTTTTGGACTGCTTGTTAATAAACAAACACATATACCTAGTGTTGCAGATATACCTAGTATTGCAAATGATTTTTTTAATAATTTTAAAGATTTTAAGCTTAAAAATTTTAAAAATGATAATTTAGGTTTATATGAAAGTAAAGTAAATGAAAAAGGCAATGATGAAGAATGGAGCATTGATTCTACAGAAAATAGACTAATTATTTTACAAAATTCTATAATTTCAAGAACACCAACTACACTTGGAGGAATAGGAATAGGAAATTCTAAAATTGGAGGAATAAAACTAAACCCAAATGCTACTGCTGACTTCTTAGGTGACGTTCTTTTAAAATACGCAGGAGGACCAGAATCTTATTTAGGCGTAGGCAAAACAAACATTAGATTTGCATCTGAAAGAACATCTAATGCTAAACCAGCTCCAAATCACATAACCTTAGAACCATCAGGGATTCCTGACGAATTTAATTTAAAAATAGAAAAACAACAATCAAATCCATCTATTATAGATTTTAGAGGATTTATTAATTCTGATTATTCTACAAAAAACATAGAAAATAGACTAAATTTAGGATCACCAGGTAAAAAAGCAGGTATTAGTACAGAACGTGACGCTGGTTTAGCTTACTCATCTACCTCATACGATAAAATAAACGCTTTACCTTTATATCAATCAGGAAAAGTAAAAAATGAAACATCTTTTCCAACCACAGACATAATTCCTTTTAGAATAGGTGTTATAAGCAATGATGATCCTTCTAATAAAACATACATCCACTTTAGAGCTTTTTTAGACAACATAAGTGACTCATACTCAGCAGAGTGGAAAAGTCAAAAATACATAGGAAGAGGTGAAGATTTATACACATACGGAGGATTTGACAGAAAAGTTTCATTATCTTGGACAGTTGTTGCTCAATCAAAAGCAGAACTTATTCCAATGTATAAAAAGTTAAACTATTTAGCATCTGTTGTAATGCCTGACTATAGTCCGTCAGGATACATGAGAGGAAACATGGTTACTTTAACTGTAGGAGGATACTTCAATGAACAGCCTGGCATCATAACTGGTTTTTCTTTTGACATGAATGATGATAGCGCTACTTGGGAAATAGGCATAGATGAGAATGGAAATGAAGATGATACTACTAGTCAACTTCCTCACTTAATAAAAGTTAAAGGATTTAACTTTATTCCAATTCATAACTTTGTTCCAAGATTGCAACAAAATATATTTGGAACAGCTATATTTGAGGATGGAAAAATAATTATGCCAGATGTTCCTGGACTTGGTGATGATGTAAAATATGGTAAACAACATTTTATAGCTCTTACACCTACTAATGATACTAATGAAACACTATCTAGTCTATACACAATAGATGATTTAGGAGACAAAGCTATAAAGAAAAAAACCAAGGCTGAAAGATTAGCAGAAATAGAAGCAAAGGTAACTAGTAATGGAGCAACCTTTATTAATGCTGAAATTATAGATCCAAACCAACAGCAACCTGGTGAAACAGCAAAGCAATTTGCAAAAAGAATAAAAGCATTAAAAAAATAATGAACCGCTATCAAAATATATCTACTACTACAATTGATAAAAAGCAAGTTTATCAAACTGTACGCTATCCTGAAATTCCTACTACAAGTGACGATATTTATGTGTACACAACTCAAGGTGACAGATTTGATGTTTTAGCAAATACATACTATAAAGACAGTTCATTATGGTGGATTATATCAACAGCAAACACAGCAATAGCAGGAACAACATTACCTTCAGACTTGCCACAAGATTCTTTAATTATACCTGAAGGACTACAAATAAGAATACCTGCTAATTATGTAGCAGTGTTAAATAGTTTTAAATTTTTAAACAGTTTATAAAAAATGGGCAACATAGTAGGAGAGGGATTTGACAGTAGAATTAGTGACCAAGTAAATATAAGACAAAAAACTCATGGATCTGGTTATAATGGTGAAACTTTAAGAACCCCACAACAATTAGCTGTTTTAAACAACAATACAGCTTGGATTAAACTTATGTCTTCTGTTTACATTAAGGAATTAACGGGTCCTGAAGGTATCAATAATCCAACAATAGCTGAATTTAAAACAAAAGGTATTGGTATAGCTAAAGCTTTTGTATTATTTAACGGAACCTCAGCATATGATGATAAAACAATTCAAAGAGAAGGAATAGATTTTGAAAATACTTTAAAAGGACAAAACAATGTTTATGGCATAGGAGGAAGTAAAGACTTTGGCCTCAATCCAATGATGGGCATCACTGGAATAGATGTCAAACATAAAAATAGAGGTTCTATTAGAACAGCCACTGTAACAGTTAAAGCATTTAACAGAGCCCAATTTGAAATAATTGATGTTTTATACATGCGTTTAGGTTTTTCTGTTCTTTTAGAATGGGGAAATAGTATATATTTTGACAATAATGATGTATATGTCTATGATGGAGGATTTACAAATAGTTTAATAGATAGTTGGTTTAAAAATAATAATTATTTATCTTTTTTAGCTAAAATACGATCTCGTGCTTTAAATTCTAATGGTAATTATGATGCTATGTTAGCTAAAGTTTCTAATTATCATTGGTCATTTCAAAAAGATGGAAGTTATGACATAACCATTGACTTAGTTAGTATGGGAGATATTATAGAATCACTTAATGCAGGTAAATCTCCTAATGGTATAACAGCTAATCCAACAGATTTACCTGGAGGAGAAACATCTCCTTTAGGAAAAAGACTTGAAAAAGCAAGAAATCAAAATAAATGGGGAGAAGAATTTTATTCAATATTTAAATCTGCAGATGCTATAGGTTTAAGAGGAGGAGCTTCTGGTAAAATAAATCCAGGCTATAGTTCTATTTGGAAGGAAAATATAGGGCATGGTGAACAAATTCAATATGCATATGCACAAGATACTTATATCTTTTCTAACACTGTAAACACCAATCCTAATCCAAATGGTGGATTCCTTTTTATAAAACTAGGAAAAATACTTAATTTATTAGAAAAGAAAATTATTTTAAAATATGAAAATAAAAATTCTTTAAATTTAGATTATGATTATGAAAATAATCTTATTGGAACTATAAAACCAGCTTTTACTGCTCAAAATGACACATCAACAACATTAAAACTTCCAAATAGTATGGTTATTAACCAAATGAGTTATAATCCTTATAAATGTGTTACTTTAAAAAACATGTCTTCTGCAATTTATCCCACTTCATTTATAATGGGAAATAATTTTTCAGATCCATCTAGTGTAAGAATGAATAATAAAATGAATAACCCATATAATTCTACATTTGATCTTTATTTTGCACCGTATAACTTTGGAATTCCCCTATTTGGATATTCTAATGAAGATTTTAATGTTACTCTTGGTAATGAAGATTACGGTCGAATAATGAATATATTAGTGAATGTTGAATTTGTTTTAGATGTAGTAGATGATAAAACAAATAAACAAACTGGAGAATTACCTTTAATAGACTTTCTAAAAGGAATATTAGTAGGAATTAATGAATCTTTAGGAGGAATAAATGAACTAGATGTTTTTATTGATGAAACAACAAATACTGTTAAAATTATAGATACAAATCCACTTCCTGGACTTGATAACCTTTTAAAATTAAAAGGTGTTCCTTCAACCTCTACTACATTTAATTTATATGGATATAATAAAAAAGGTGATGAATCTAATTTTATACATGATTTTAACTTAACAACTGAAATCACCCCTGCTTTATCTACAATGCTCACTGTAGCAGCTACAGCTAACAAAACTGTAGTAGGAGAAGATAACACTGCTTTATCAAAAATAAATAAAGGTTTATATGATAGATACAAAAGTGATATAACAATAGATGTAAAACCTACAGTTGCTTTTACTACATCTGATGTATCACTTCCTCCTTTTCGTGGTTCAACACCATATGAAGAACAATATTTAGAGTGGCTAATATCACTTGGTGCAGGTATAAATGGGTTGGGACAAGAAGATGCAAATGCTAATAAAATTAGTCAGGGAGTTTACGGTTATTTTACATTAACTAGAGATATATTTGATGGTACTGATACAACTTCTCCTTATCCAAAAGGAATAAAAAACATAACAGCAGCTGTTTCTCTTTCTGGTACATCTCAAATAGAACAATTATATATCTCAGCAGCGTATAATTTAGACTCATTTAATCTGACAAGTAAAACTAGTTTTTGGGAAACAATATATGATATATCTATAGGAGATTGGAATAAAGAAAATATTGATACTTTTAGTAATTCTTTTAAAGATGTAAATAAAAAATGGAATAATTTAAAAGGAAAAGGAAAAAACAATCCTGAATTTAAATCTGGCTTTATTCCTTTTAATCTATCCTTAACTATGGATGGATTAGGAGGCATGAAAATTTATCAAAAATTTAATGTTGACACTGATTTTATGCCTTCAAACTATCCATCAAGTATTGAATTTTTAATTAAAAATATTCAACACACTGTTAAAGACAACAAATGGATTACTAAAATAGAATCATTTTGTGTTTCTAAACCTGGAAGTAATGTAACACCAGCTTCTATCCCAAGTACTTCTTCTACAGGATTAGGTCATAAAATAATTATCACTTCAGGATATGCAAAGTCTTCTACTTCAACAGTAGCTGCATATCAAGCAACAATAGAAGATAAAACAGTTGCAACAAAAGATATTACAATTACATTTACAGATACTTTAAAAAATACTTCTACTCCTGATCCAACACCTCCTCTAGCTGCAACAATAACTATACTTGCTGGAGCAATTTCTGGAACTGCTCAAATTACATTTGCAAATGCTGGCACATTAAAATCTAGCAAAAAAACATCTCTTA
>Ga0181350_1000694_pt1 | contig 9863 bp, 17 predicted proteins | sample Su13VDMM110DCMD_FD_130105 | JGI IMG/M metagenome (GOLD analysis project Ga0181350, IMG submission 130105) | Freshwater viral communities from Lake Michigan, USA - Su13.VD.MM110.DCM.D | ecosystem: Environmental > Aquatic > Freshwater > Lake | place: USA: Michigan | collected 2013-07-16
CTCGGCGTGGCGCATCGTACCCAGATCGCGGAGGACGGCGCGGGTCGTAGCGTTGTGATAGAAGTTGTTGCGCTCAATCCACTCGATTGCAGCGGCGGCGGAACCGTGGGCGGCTGCGTAGCCTTGCGCCAGTCCGGTCTCGTCGGGGAAGTTGGTTGCGGTGGCCATCTCGTCGGCTCCATCTCGTTGATGGACTATGGCTACACAACGGGGCCATGCCCGTCAACCCCATTTTGTAGCCAGCGCAGACAAAAAGAAACGGCCCACGCCGAAACGGGGGCCGCTGGTGGCTATTCGGTCAGGCGCGTTTGGCCGCTCTCAGTGCCTCAATGACGCGGGCTTCCTCCTCGGTCAGATCCGATATGACCGGCCTTGTGGGGTGTCCGTCGCCCGTCGCAAGCCACGTCTGGCTGACTTGGAACGCGCGAGAGTACCGCTTCAGGTGATGCTCCTTAAGCCCGCCCTCGCCCCGCTCTCCGCTCTCATGCTTGCGGTAAGTGGACAGGACCAGCGCCAGCTCGTCGGCGGCGCGGCGATCTGACGAATAGCCCCGCATCTCGCGCGCCCACCTAAGCCGCTGCGAGACAGTGGAGCCCTTACCTGGTGCGGGTCGAATCTCATCTGCCATGCCCCGTTAAGTAACCGCCCGAGTGGCTACGTTGTGGGTTGACGTCGCTGGCCCCGTAATGTAGCCATAGGGCATGAAATCATTTGTTGAAGTCGTTGACGCGTTCGGAGGGGTCTCGGCGTATGCCGTGGCAACGGGCCGCAAGAGGTCATGGGCAAAGAAGGTTCGCGAGCGCAACTCGTTGAACGCGGCCCATTTTGCGACGACCGCCGAGGCCGCGAAGGCCAAGGGTTTGCCGATCACGATTGACGTTCTGGCCCGGATTGCCGACGCGCGATGACCTACCTTCGAGCCATCATCACCAGAAATGGCTCCATCCGCTCCAGCCACAAGGCTGCGGCGGACATGCTCTTTAGCACTTCCTCGTCGTACTCCGCTCCCCGGATGCGGACGACGGATGCCATGTTGCGGTGTGTGTCGGTGAACTCGCGCATTGCGGTCACCATCCGCTGCACTCGTTTCGGCTTGCCGTGCGACAGGTGGATAATCACCCCTGCGATCAGGCACAGTTCCGTCGATGGCGGGGCGATGACGGACGCCTCCGCAAGCTTGGTTACGCTTTGCACTGGTACTCTCCGGGACGCCCCCCTGCGTCAGGAGTCCACCTCGCGCGCAAATAGCAACGCTGGCAACCGCAATCTCAGCGAGCCGCGTTACATCGCCGTAATCCCCGTTCCCCAACGCAGAAACGGCCCCCTCTCAGGAGCCGCCCTCTGCTGCACGAACTCGGAAGCTGGTCGCCAGTCGGCGAAGTTGTCTCGCGGTTACGTCGGGCTGTCTCGCAGCCTCGCGCTCAAGCCGCACCGCAGCGGCCTCATACTCAATGCCCGTGATCTTCGGCCCGTCGCCAAACTGTACGAAAATCACGGTTCCCATCGGTCGGTGTCCAAGTGCGCCCCCCGTCTGGAGGCATCTCAGTGATGCCCCAAACGATGGAGAGTTTCTTGGACGGCGAATGGCACGAATCCACACGCAACGTGGGCGGCGTTCTGGCGGCTTTTGTCCGTCAACGCTTCCCCCGCGACACCATCAAACAAACGGCGAAGGCGCTTAACTGCACCCTCCCCGCTGCTGCGAACGTGACCAAGGGCCACGCATCTGAGCGGACGCTGACGAAGGCGTTCCAGGTGTGGCCGTGGGAGCTTTCGATAGCGGTCGGTGAGGCGTTCAGCGGGCGGACATACGCCGATGACCTTCAACGCATCATCGAGGAGACCGCCCGTGTTCAAGAAGGCTTGGCGACACGCCGTGACCGTGTTCGGGAACTTGAGGCGCGAGCCTTTGGGTTGGCTGGCGTGGAGCCTCGGCTGGACGCTTAACCGCGTCGGTGAGGCCGTTTCGAACAGCGGCGTCTGGCTCATGGTCAAGGGCCTTGCCCGTATCATTCGGAGGGGCCGGTAATGTGCGCCCCTACCGACACCATCGCGCGCCAAGACTTTGAGGCGCTCGCCGCCGAAAGAGGGTGGACCCCAGGGGAGATTCTTCGGGCCATCGCTTGGATGAAGGCGCGCAAGGACAAGCGGCTGGCAGAGGCTCGTGAGCGCGCCGAGATCGAGGCCAACAATTTGGCGATTGCTAAGCTGGAGTCGGAAATTGCCGCGCTCAAGGAAGCTAACGCCAAGAAGCGGGAGCGTGTCTGATGGACCTGAGCCCCACCCTCAAGCTCGCTCCGCAAGTCGCGGAAGCCGCCCTGACCTTGGAAGCCCTGCTTTCTGACGGAGGTTCTGACCTCGCAGTCATGCGCGCCCGCAAAGAGCTTCGCGTGATGGCTGCTGACCTGAAAGCAGCGTGTGAGGCCAAGCAGGCTTTCCGCCCGTGGTCACCTCATGAGCCGGGCAACACGAAATGATCGGCGAACGCATCATCCGCGAGGCCCTGACGCCTGAGACGCGCGGCCCTGTCATCGTCCGCTCGCACGTTCGCGCCAAGCCGGTCAACGCCAAGCGGGAAGCCCTGCATGATGAGCTTCGTCGGGCGGTGGCGTCGTGAGCATTTCCCGCATCAAGAACACGCTTCTTCGGCGCATTGCCCTTGTCGCGTTCTGGCCTTTGTGGGCGATGACCGTCCTGCTTATCTCGGCGCTTGAGGCGGCAGTTCGTGTTGTGGACGACATTGGAACTGCGACGCGCGACGCTTGGCGGGGGCCATCCGCATGACCCGCACCCCCGAAAGCCACAACCACACAGCAGCTGTCTGCGCGACCGAGGCTGACGTTCGCCGGGCGTCTCCGCTGGCCCATCAACGCGCGTTTGCCGTGGTCCTGGATCAGTGGGCCGCAAACGCTCGCGACCGTGCATCGGCCTTCTCACGGCTGGCACAGCGGGACTTGTTCGCATGACCGCCGTGACGTTCGACCTGCCGTTCCCCGCCAAGGTTCTCTGGCCAAACGGCAGGGGTCATTGGGCTGAAAAAGCCCGCGCGGTGAAGGCTGCCCGTCAAGCCGCTTGGGCTGCTGCCCTTGCCGCTGGCGTGAAGTCCCTGCCCCTCGGCTACCCCTTCGCAATCGCCGTCACGGTCTATCCGAAGACCCGGAACGCCATCGACGCAGACAACGCCGTGGCCAGCTTGAAGGCCAGTTTGGACGGCATCGCGGACGCCCTCGGTGTCGATGACCAGACGTTCGACACCCCCTCAATCTCATTCGGAGAGCCGGTCAAAGGCGGTCGCATGACCCTGACCGTCTCCCCTCATTCCAGAACAGGTGAATAATCATGGCCGAATGGTCCTCGATAGATGACGCCACGCTGGTCCGGCTTGCCGGTCAGGAACTGTCCGCGTCCAAGATCGTCGCCGCGTTTGCCGAGCTTGGGCTTGAGCCTCGCACCCGTGACGCAATCCTCGGGCGCTGCCTCCGCATTGGTGTGACCCTGACCGGACGGCGTCTCAAGAAGCCCCAGCCGCCGAAGTTTTGGGACTTGCCCGAGCCGCTGGCGATGCTCCGCGAACTGTGGATTGCAGGCGTTCCGGTCACGCTGATGGCCAGCCGGATCAGCGCCAAGTTCAAGCACAAGGTCAGCCGCAACGCCGTGATCGGCAAGGCGCACCGCCTCGGGTTGGCCATTGAGTTTCCCCGCGACGGCAACAAGGACCGGGAAGCTGCTCGCGTCCGTGGCAAGATGGCCGCTCGCGAGAAGGCAGCCAAGCGCGACCGCCTGCATCTGGAGCGCGCCGAAGCCGCCAAGCCCATCCTCGCAGATGTGTCATTCGCCCGTCCCTGGATGGAGCGCGCCAATGGTCAATGCGCCTTCCCCCTCGGTGAGCGCGGGTCCGTTATGTCCTGCTGCTTCCCGACCGACGAGACCTATTGCACGGCTCACCGGCAGGCGATGGGAGGTCTTCGCAAGCCGTGGGTCAACAAGCACTTCGGCACGTCTGCGAGAGCGGCATGAACAGCGCCTTATCCCCAGACGTGACCACAAATAGTGATCGTTTTGTGGAGAGAAAAACGTCTGCAACTCAAGCAAATCATGAGACTATTTTAGCCATGAAGACCGCCGCTACACTGGCCAGCCGCTACGTCGAAATCAACCGCGACATCGCGTTGCTGACTGCGAAGTATGCGGCGAACGACGGGACCGCCAACGTGTCGCGCCTTGTTCTTCGCGCCGCCGCTTTGCAGGCCCGCGCACACAATGACGACCAGACCGTTGCCGATGCAATGCGCGCCTTTTGTGCGGAGATCGGGCAATGATGCCGTCGCCCCTCCCGTCGAACCTCGATGCCGAGCAAGCCCTGATCGGGGCCGTCCTGTTCGACAACGACGCCATGCCTGACGACGTGCGCGCCTGTGACTTTCACGAGCCGTTCCACGGTCTGATCTGGACCGCGATGACGGACCTCGTTCGCGCCGGTCGCTTGGCCGAGCCGACCATTCTGTCCGACCGCCTGAAGTCGTCCCCCGCGTGGGAGCAATACGGCGGCATCCGCTATCTGGCGGATATGGTGGACCGCGCCCCCGCCCCTAAACACGCGCCGGAATATGCCCGCGCCGTGCAGGATGCAGCGATGCGCCGGGGCCTCATCCGCGTGGCCGGTGAAATCTCCGACGCGGCCCGTGACCCTGACAAGTCTGGCGCGGAACGGGTGATCGAGGCCGAGCGGGCTGTCTCCGATCTGGCAGACACCGGCCCCTCGCCTTCCGCATGGTCGCGCGCCGACACGATCATCGGAAGCGCCGTTCGTGCGGCCCAGGAACGCAAGGGCAAGATTGAACTGCCGACCGGCCTGACCGAACTGGACCGCCTGACGGGTGGCCTGCGTCGTGGCGAAATGGCGATTATTGCCGGACGCCCTGCGATGGGTAAGTCGTCGGCTGGCCTCGCTGTTGGTCGCGCGCTGGCCTCGCAAGGCAAGGGCGTGGCGTTCTTCTCGATGGAGATGCCGAAGGTCGCGCTCGGCCTCCGCATGGCCTGTGATCTGGCCTTTAACCCAGCCGCCCCGGTGTTTAGCGGCAAGAGCGAGAACCCGTCCTATTTCGATGCCGACCGTGGCCAGCTTGAGCGCCACCAGTGGCAGGCCCTTGAAGCCGCCGAACGCCAGATGGCCGGGTGGCCCCTGCTGTTTGACACCCGCCCCGGCCTGACCACTTCCGCGATGGAAGCCTGTGCCCGCAAGGCAATCCGTGACTGGCAACGTCAGGGCATTGAGCCGGGCGCTATCATCGTTGACCACCTAACCATCGCCAAGGCAGACAACGACCGCAAGGGCAACAAGGTGGCCGAGGTCGGGGACATTTCCCGAGGGCTTGCCGAAATGGCGAAGCGTCTGGACGTGCCTGTGGTGGCCCTGTGCCAGCTTTCCCGCGACGTGGAGAAGCGGGACAACAAGGACAAGCGCCCCGGCCTGTCGGACCTCCGATGGTCCGGAGAGATCGAGCAGGACGCCCGGTTGGTGATGTTCCTGTATCGCCCGGAATACTATTGCCGCCGCCCGGAGGATGATTCCGACTTCGAGGCGATGGGCGAATGGAAGGCCCGGCTCGATAAGGTCCGCAAGAAGCTCTATTGGCTGGTCGAGAAGAACAACAACGGGCCGACCGGCGAGGTCGAGACCTATTGCGACATAGCTTGCAGCGCCATTCGTGACCGGATGGGGATGCAATGAGCGCGCCCTTCATGCAGCTCTATGTCGCTGACTACCTGGGCGACACCAGGCACCTGACCACGGAGCAGCACGGGGCCTATTTGCTCCTGCTTATGACCATGTGGCGGTCAGATGGAGTGCTGCCGAACAACCCTGCGAAACTTGCCCGCATCGCCGGTCTGACCGTCGCTCGCTGGACCCGCATCTGTGACGACGTGATGGACTTTTTCACGCCGTGCGAGGGCGGCATTACGCAGGGCCGTTTGGCTGCGGAACTCACAATCGCTGACGAAAAGTCGGAAAAAAGATCGCAGTCTGGAAAGGCCGGTGCGCGAGCTAAGGCATTGAAAGCTAACAAGGCGGCGTCAGCAAATGCTTCACGTTCGCCTAAGCATTCTCCAGAACCAGAACCAGAGAAGATTATAGAAGCTAAAGCTTCTTTGTCGTCGGCCCCGCCTCCGGCGTCCCCGATGACCTATCCCGAGCCCTTTGAGGCCGCTTGGAAAGCCTACCCTCACGTCAAGGGCCGCTCCAGCAAACCCAAAGCCCTCGGTTACTGGCGTCGCCTGTCGCCCGCCACCCGTGAAGCCCTGCCCTCCGCTGTCGCCCGCTATGCCCGCGACGGACGTGAGCCCAAGGCTGACTGCGGTGCGCCTGCGATGCAGCGGTGGCTTTCGGAGGCCCGCTTCTCGGACTGGATGCCGGATGCGGAGTCGTCGTCTGCCGGTGGCTGGAGCGATGAACGCTGGGCTGCTGTCGTGGCCCTGAACCGCGAGGAAGGCTGGTGGACTGCCGACCTCGGCCCACCCCCAGGTCAGCCCGGATGCCAAGTCCCCGCCCACTTAAGCGAGAGGAAAGCCGCATGAGCGAATACACCGAAGACAAGCCGATCAAAGCCGATTGCGGCCACTACGTCGCGGACCACAACGAACTGGTCGAGGTTGAGGGCCGTAGGGTTTGCCCGGAGTGTGCCGAGTACGGCGAGGGAGAAGCCTGATGGCCCGCCGCAAGCAAAAGCCGACCGCACCGCAAGACATGGCCTCGATTGCCGAGCGTCGTGCCGAACGACGGGAACTCGAAAGCCGGGGCATCGCCGTCAACGTGGACCCGAAGAACGAGGAGATACTGGCCCGCTTCCGCCCGGATTGCTTCACCCTGCTTCTCAAGGGCCGTCCAGACGATCAAGCGGCGGTACAATGGCTAGAGGAGCTTATCCGCACGGCATCCGGCGAGAACGGTTCCGACCGCCGCCCTGACTACATCCGGGGTTCAGCCGAGGGCGCACCAGGTCAGAACGTGTCACAGTCCATGATCGACGCGGACCTGTATCTGGTGACGGCTACGGAGGCCCTGCCCCCGCAATGCGCCCGGATGCTGTTTGACCTCCTGAAGCCGGATGAAGCCCTGCTGACCCGCTGGCGTCCGATTGTCGAGCGGTGCACCGGAGAGACAAACCCGGTTGCGCAAGGCGCGGCGGTGCGGATGGCTTGCGGCCAGCTTCGGTGGGTCCAGACTAACATCACCCGGCTGGTCAGAGAGCGGCGGGATAGGCGGATGGCGGCGTGAGTGTCGTCCGCTACGAGCGAGGCGATGAATCGCTGAGGACGCGCTGTGTGACCGGGTGCACAAACAAGGCCGCGATGCCTCAAAGCGCCGCTCTTGCATCCGCGAGGAAGTTCAGGGAGCGCGGTGTGCAAATGTCCGCTTACCCATGCCGCCATTGCGGAAATTGGCACGTCGGCGGATGGGGTAAGGCCTAAATGTGGGGTGGTTGCGATTTTGTTCTCACCACCCCTTGCGCCCCGATTAAGTCTATGTCAGTCTCATCCGTATTGAGGCGCTTTGCGCCGGTTCCCATGCGGGACGACCCACTCCTCGGACGCGGCCCAACCCTCGGGCGGTCGCAGCGGTAGGGACAAAAGCGCACCGTTCAGTCGAGCGCTACAAAACCCCCGGCCAATCTGCCCTAGCGGCACACCCCATCCGCGCCCAGCCGACACGCCCGAAAAGCCTAGAGCATTACGCAAAGAGCGGTTGAGGCGCGGATAACCACTTGACGTGGTTTGCCTAGGAGTCCGGGATGCAATGGACGCCTAACGCGAGACCGCAAGAGCAGCGCCGTCCCTACCGCGACGTTCTGGACGCCCTACAGGAGCGGGTTCGCCCGTTCATTGAGCGCCAACCGGAGTTCGCACGGCCCGCCTACGGCTCGGTCCTTCAGTCTGGCGCGGATATGCTTCCGGGCGTTGGCGACGTTGTTGGCGTTGAGGACTTGCAAGCCGCCGCGCGGGACGGTGACCCGGTCGGCATTGGCCTTGGGCTTCTCGCGGCCATTCCAGGCATCCCGGCAATCGGTCGGGGTTCTCGGGGTGCACGTCGCGGGCTGATGACGGGAGCGCGTGAGGCTGCCCCGTCTGGTGGATTGATGACGGACGCGGAGTCGGCGCTGGCCCGCTATCGTGCGGTCAACCCTGACGACACGGGCGCACGGGTTCTCAATCCGGGTGACGAGGGCTATCCGACCAACGCTCAATGGGATGAGGCGTCGCAAGCGTATGTCGCGCCGGTTGAGCCTGACTACCCCATCCGCGCCTATCACGGCTCGCCCCATTCCTTCGATCAGTTCTCCCTCGACAAGATTGGAACAGGAGAGGGAGCGCAGGCATACGGCCACGGGCTTTACTTCGCTGAGAATGAAGGGGTTGCGCGTCAATACCGCGACGCGCTGACCACTGGTGGCAACCAAGACTATTACGAAATGGACGGGCGGATTATCCGCAAGGCGTGGCACTCATCCGAGCCTGAACAGATCGCCGCCAAGACGCTTTACGACAACCGCAATGACAAGGAAGCCTCGCTGGCGCAAATCCAGCGCGTCATTGAATCCGGCGACACTTCAAGAGATTGGCAGGGCATAGCGGACATGATCGCCCAAGCGGGCGAGGTCCGTCGTGTCGATCCGCCTCCCGGCTCAATGTATGAAGTAGGCATTAACGCCCATCCAGATACGTTCCTGGATTGGGACAAGCCGCTAAGCGAACAGCCCGAGAACGTCCGGGCGGCGTTTGACAGCCTGGTCCACCCCGATGTCCGCAAGATACGCGGTCGCCAGATTGAGGACGGCTCGCTTACGGGTCCGGGCGTTCTTCGCGCACCGCTCGGAATGGACTCCTATAGCGATGCGGCGGCTTCGGCGGCGTGGCGTGACGCTGGTATCCCCGGCATCCGCTATCTAGACGGAAACTCCCGAGGGGCTGGCGAAGGCTCATCCAACTACGTCGTCTTCAATGACGAACTGGTCAAAATCCTGCGGAAGTACGGAATAAGCGGGCTGGGTCTAACCGGAGGCGCTGCCCTCGGCGGGGGGCTCCTTGGAGGCCCGCAAGACCAGCAAGCCCAGCCCACCACATTCTAAGCGTACCCCAACCCCCACAATCCATAGGAGGGCCGAATGGCTCGCAACAACACTTTCCTTCTGGAAGGCGTCGTCGGCTCGCCCGGCTCTGGCGTCACCGCCCGTGAGTACGGCGACAAGTACAACCACACGACCATCCTCAACGTTCAATCGGTCTTCCCGGCTATTGCAGGCGGCGCTTCCCTCGGCGTCGGCAAGCTGGTGTACACCCTGCCCGCTGGCGCTTGCGTCGTGGGCCCTGCCCGTCTGAAGGTCTCGGTCAACGGTGCGGCTGCTATTCAGGCTGACACCCCCGACGTGGGGCTCGGCACGACCATCGCCTCGGGTGCTGTCGCTGTCCTTGGCGGCACCGCTGCCTTCGAGAACATCCTGACCGGCCAGACCATGACGGACTGCGATGGAACCGAGACCGACGCCATCGTGACGACCGAACTGGCGATTGCCGCTAACGGCGCTCACACGGTCTATCTCAACATCGCTGATGGCTGGGCCGCTGGTGGTGACCCCGCGCTCGACGTGAACGCTGTCATCATCCTGCCGTGGCGCTACCAGGGCGACTAACCCCTTTCATACCGCGCCTTCCTTAGCTGGACCCACCCCGAGCGGGGCAGACACCATCCGACCTTACAGGCTGAGAAGCCAACCTGCGGCGCGGGCGTCCTTCGGGATGCGTGATAGCAGGCAAGGCGGGAACGCTCGGACATAACCCACACAGTCGCCAAGCCTAGAGCAGCGACA
>Ga0181350_1000695_pt1 | contig 9861 bp, 14 predicted proteins | sample Su13VDMM110DCMD_FD_130105 | JGI IMG/M metagenome (GOLD analysis project Ga0181350, IMG submission 130105) | Freshwater viral communities from Lake Michigan, USA - Su13.VD.MM110.DCM.D | ecosystem: Environmental > Aquatic > Freshwater > Lake | place: USA: Michigan | collected 2013-07-16
ACTGCCCGAATCCCTTTTACAAGGAGATCAGACTTAGCCAGCGTTGGAGGATTGGCAGTAGTTACCTTAACCTTGTGGTAGGTGTCATACTGGTCTTGCGCTTCAAACATCAACTCTACGCCGATGTCTTCAGCTTCCTCGGCCATTACCCCAATTTGGTATGGATGCGTTGTGTAGTCTCGGAAGAGAACATGGAGTCCTCCTACTTCTACAATTCCTCTATGGCATGAGTTCCCTGCTTGCAGAGCAAAAGCGTTGGTCGCATTGAACCATTCATCCGCAAGAGACGCAGATTCATCCCCGATCCAAGCAAGTTTTATTTGCTCATAACGGGCTGGAAGCGTGAAACAATCGTTCACACAGCAAATTTGGACATACTCTTCTTGAGTAGTCCATGCTCGCTTATTCCATAGTAGTCGCCGTGCTTGGTTTACGGCCTTGACTCCGCGCTCGTATGAGCAAGTTCCAGAGTCGCCGACAAAGCCCTTCACAAGCTCTACCATCTCTTCGAGGGTATCAGCCATAGGGATTATCGTTTCCGATAATTATTTCTGGTAGCCTTGCTTGGGAGTTCCAGCAGTCGTGTAGATGCTTGGCTTTTTCTTGCCCAAGTTGGGCATATTGCCCATACCTTCACGGATCATTCCGCGAGTTGGCGCGCCGCCGCTGACGAGTTTAGGATCAGTTCCTTTTAGTGGTGTCATATGTTTAGTTTTTCTTTGTGATGGCTTATGGTGTCGAAGAATGAACCGCCAACCAGTTCAAGCTCGTAATTTCTGCAATGTTGTTATCAACGCGAAATGTAAATCCTGCTGTGTTTTGTGAAACAATAGTGTAAAGCGGCGTTGTCAATGGAGTCCCAGAAGCATAAATAGGAGTCAATGAGATTCCATAAGCGGCAGTTGGTAGAGGAGAACTAAAAGTAATTCCAATGGATGTTGTGTCTCCAGCCGAAATTGGAGAGTATGTTCCGTATCTAACCCTAATTGTTGGATTTAATTCTAAAGCATCGACTCGCGTATCAAGTGCGCTAATCTGTGTTTGCTGGTCAGCAAGGTCTTCGTTGATTTGAGCAACTTGCGCTGGAGTTACATCGCCCAATCCCGGCACATTGATAGTTCCATTAGTAAGAACCTCATCAATGAATACTTGAAAGACATTCTGCCAGTTACCAGTTGGACAGAAATCATCTGGGACATTTGGAAACGTAAGTGCTGGAGACGAAGATTGATTGTCCATTAGATTAATTCACGATATTGTATTGCCAATATTTTTCTTGGCAACACAAAAATGGTTCACACTCTTGATTTTCTTCGGGGCAGTCACCAACTGGAGAGTCATCGTTGTTCTTGATATTTGCCATCAATCTTACTCGGTCAACTGTAGCTGATCCAGTTAAGTTTACTTTGATCTGGAACTCGCTTCCTTCTACCGATGGGATGCCTGCCAAGTCATTGCATTCACTTGGGTCTGGTGTGTTAAACTTGTAGCGTTTGTAGCGATTACCGCCCCGTTGTGGGAAGCATTCAGTTACTACTGGTGAGCATGGATTACAACCAAATGTCGTAGGCACTTTCAGTTGTGACCAGCATGGATTAGAGTCTGCACGGAAATCGACATAGCTATCTACTTCTCCCTTAATCTCACTCATCCACATTTCTCCACCAGTAATCTTTTTGCGGAGGAACTTGTTCGTCGCCCCACTTCGGTTGAAGTCATACCTGCCAGTTGTGAAGAAGGATTCGATCTGCCTGCTTCCATTCGGCCCGTAGTCATCGCCTTGGGATATTGTGAACTCGTAGAGGCGGTTCTTGTTGTCTTTGTCGAATGAGAATCCGAATCCCCGTTTTTCACCTTGGATCAGTGCAGTCAGAAGTTGGGTTGGTCTGATGCCTGTCCATACTCCATTCCAGCGGAATGATAGTTGTGCGTCCGGTGCTGGAGTTGAGGATTGGTCGAGGTCGAGAACAACCATGCCCCTATGAAACCTGTTCAGTCCCTCTACGCCTTCTGCGCGATAGGTCTGTGGTGAGACAGTATTGATGAGGTAGTTGTCGAAAAAGATAGTCGAAGCGAATTGCTTCATCCACGGGGTATCATTTGATACCCACTTGTTCACATCCCTTGATAGTTTACGAAGTGAGAAGTATCTATTGAACTCGGATTGAGTATTGGAATAGAACGCCCAGCCATCGTGTGATCTGAACCAGAGTTCGGAGTTAACTAGAGCAAGATTAGGGCTAGTGCATCCGCGCCCAAGGAGTGAGATACGCTGGATGTTTGATGTGTTCCATTGTGACCTTGGTAGAGAGACATCCATTGAGAATGCTCCGTTCCCAGTAAGGACTACAAGCTGACCTTGGCCGCGAAGGTTGTATCCAAGCTCTGGCATGACCTTCATCCCTGTAATGTTTCCCATCATGGCTGGAGTCGAGAACGCCCCGCCTTCTGCCCAGTATCCTATCTCTGTGAAGTTCTCTGTATTCTTGGTGTCAGTAAACCCACCGCCATAGATTATGTCAGAAGCGTAGATTTGGTTGAACCTATCAGAAACGAAGACTCGACCAAAAGCATACTCCATGATCGTCCCAATCGGCATCTTTGCCAAGTATGGGTTCAGTCGGTAAGCAGGTAGTTTGACTGTGCCTGTTCCTGTTCCCCTTTGAGTGTCTGTAATAACTGCTGTGAACTTGACTCCAACTGTATTAGATGGTGCGCCGATCAGAGTGAAGTTTGTAGTTCCAACCGATACAATCTCGCAGTAGTCTCCGTTCTGTATTTCACTTGCTGTCAGAGTTCCTAATACCCCATCCCATGCTATCGCATTTTGGTAGCCGTTTTGGATATACGCTCTATCTTCAGCTTGCACGAAGAATGTGTGCATCATGCCCGGATCGTTACCTTCGATGACCTTGTAGGCAAACGCTCGGTTGTTTACCATCTTCAGAAAGTAGATGATCCCTGATACCGATAGCAACATTCCATCGCTGGTTCTCAAGTTGGTAGCCCGATATGGATACGCTCCTTGGAAGCTACCGCCAAGAATATCGTTAACGATAGTCTCAGCTTCTCCGTCTCCAGCCATAATCGGGATGTTACGAATGCTCGGCCTTGTTCGGTTAACCCCGCCTCGAAATGTCCTGTTTACTGACTCTGATACTACAGACTCTGGTAAATACGATGGATGGGTATCTGCGTCTTGCGCGATGATACTTGTGAATCCATCAAAGACTGATCCTTCGGCTGGCATTATACAACAATACGAAGTTCGCCAGTAGAGGTTTTGTAAACATCATCAGCAACTAATCCACCTGTGATTGCGGCTGCATTGTTGGCGTAAACTGGAAGACCTTGTAAGCGAACCGTTCCGTTTACATGAAGCGTCTTTGCTGGAGCGGTTGTTCCAATACCAACATTACCGCTATTTGCAAAAGTAGCCAACGCCGAACCAGTTGCTGCACTAATCACAGCATCAGGTGTTGCTGAGTTAGAAGTCGCACCGAAATAAACTGGCCCTCCGGTTCCTGTAAAACGAACGCCAAGGCCGAATTGTTCATTGTCCGCTGATAAAGATGTTCGACCACCTCGCACATCAAGTATAAATTGTGGATATATCGAACTTGTTCCGATGCCCACTTTCCCATTAGCATCGATAACAAATGGTGTAGAATCTGGGTTTGAACTATCTTCAACAAGTAATGCGTTACCGCTTCCCGTTTGCGTAATGCGAACCGCATTAGAAGATGAACTTGCATTAAATACTGCGGATGCTCCATTAACCGCTCCAGATGCCGTTACACTTGCTGCGGTAATTGCTCCAGTTGATGCAAGTGATCCAACGCTAACCGCTCCAGTAGTAGTCAATGATTGGCTACCAAGATCAACTGAGGAAGATTGAAGGATAGTATTAAGCGTAGCAAACTCAACGCTTCCGGTTGAATCTTTCCTCAAGACAGTTCCGCTCGCACCATTAGTCCAAGTCAAATTACCAAAGCCATCAGTTTTTAAGACTTGCTGGGTAATTGGCCCTTGAATCGTTTTCTGACAAGCGGCAGAGTCTTCTACTACCAATCGTTTACCATTGGAAGTTGTTTCAAGTGGTTCACACAACAACGGAAACTCCGAGTCGCAAGGTGGGCATGGTGTGCAGTAGCTCATAGATAGTTATTTTCTTAAACCTTCCAAGGCATATTTGAAGTTAAAATAGGATTTGGTTGCGCTTCAATGTTTGAAGCTAAAGATGTTTCAACGCTATCTTTCCCCACTGATTCTTGAACCCATTTGATTATATCTTCTAATGTAATTTCTTGAAGCGGTTTAAATTCACCTTCTTCTCTTGGTTCGTAATTTGCTGAACCAGAAATCTCCGCATTGCGTTCTCCGTCTGACGCTGAAACTGTATAATCAACTTTCGTAATAAACCCGTTTTCTGGTTTACTCTCAACTTGTCCTATAACCCAATTGTATCTTATAGCCATATTATTTTTTTGATTAATTATACCCACTAGTAATGTCCCAATCAGTTCCATTGTAAGTAACAGTTCTGGACATATATGGAACAGTCATAGCTAAATTAGTTGCATTATCAATTGTTCCTACAATAGAGCAGAAATTGCTAACTGAAAATGCCCCAGTTAAATCTTTTACTGTAATTGTCATTCCTCTTGGTGGGTTGGGGGGCAAGATTACCAATTTAGCGGCAACAGTAGTATCTACTAAAACCAAATCTTCAACACCTGTGCAAGTATAATTTGTTGCTCCTGTAAATTTAACGTATTTATCTGACTTACCAATAATATTTACACTTGGCCCAGTTCCTACATGAACAGTATTTCGTTCTGCTAAATTGTTTATTGTTCCTGTAAACTCAATGCCGCGATAGGTAAATCCACCAACTGCACCACTATTAACTGCCCCGCCAATAATATTTCCATCGCACGATACATTTACGCAAGCTGATAGTAATACTGCATTGCAATAATTGACATCTGCACCAAGGCTTAAATTGCGAGTGTTGTATGCTGGAATCTGGTTGTTGCCAATAACTCCATTTACAGCATTTCTTAAAAACAATGAACTTCCAATAGTATTAGCAAAAGAATTTCCGACAATTGTGAAATTTGCAATAGTTGGACTTGTTGAGCCGCCGGTATTTACTGATGCAATGCTTTGAAATCCGTATAATTGCGAGTTAAAAGTATTGTTTGAAATAGTAACTCCATTCGCCCAATTAGCATTATTGTTTGTGACAAAATACAAACATGGCTCATCATAGTTCGCACTATCAAACATATTTTTTGATATTCTGATTTGAGAACTAATAAGATTTGGGCTAACTCGCATATTGTTACGGGCGTTTCCTCCCATGTAACAATTATCAACAACTAAACTCTCGCAAGAATTAACTAAAATTCCATAAAGATTTCCTGCATTACTGCTTGCAAAATTAACTGTTGAAGTTTTATCGCTTGTAGTAAAAGTAATTGATTGTGGGCCAGAATTTGAGCCACCCATGTAGCAATTTGTTATTTCAACTAACTGTAAATAGGCAACAGCACCTAACCATATACCCGCAATACCTTCTTGTCCTGCCGCATCAAATAAATTCCAACAACCTTGTGCATGACAACGATTGATTCGCATCAAAGAACCTCGATCAATTTGAATTTGATAAGGCATACGCCAAAACCAACAATCTTCTATAATCGCACCTTGACCATTTTGAAGATGTAAGTGCGCTCCAGATGTTGCTCTGTTGGTTAACGATGTAAACCCGGATGGTGGTAGATTATTGTGCTTAAACCACAATTTGCGAACAGATCCAGAACCAATATTTGCAAATGTAACTGTATCGCCATAATCTCCTTCGCGTTGCAAAATACTTACATTTGGCCCGTCTCCAATTAGGTTTTGATTAGTCAGTGCATTTAAGGTAGCTGAAAGCAGGTATGTTCCTTTAGGGAAATAAACCGTTCCACCTTGTCCGGCGGCAGTTATTGCTGCTTGAATGGCAACGGTATCATCCGCAACTCCATCGCCAACAGCACCAAAGTCTTTGACGTTTCTAACTTCAGCAAAACGAGTAGCCAACGAACGAGCGGTAGTTGACCCGGTAGATAAAAAGGTAGTTGTTTCGTTAAAATTTGTCCTTATCCATGTGGTTCCGTTATATGCCCACAAGTTATTTGATCCCGTATTCCAATATAGATTTCCCGTTTGAAGTGGAAGCCCTTGATTATTTAATGTTGGAGCAACAGAAAAACCTCCAAGATAAATCTCATCATCGTATATTGATAGCCAATTAGCTCCATCCCAAACAAACAAAATATTGCTTACAGTATTAAAATACAAGGCTCCTTCTTGCAGAGGTTGACCATCATTGTCTGTGGTTGGAGTTGTATCTTTTGCACCAAGATAAATTCTTGTAAATTCATCTAAAGTATATTTTGCACTACGAGCATAGTAAGCTGCACGATTAGCAATCTCATTCATTGCGTCCTGACTTGGGCCGCACGGATTGCATTTAGAACTTCTGGAATTTCCGCAACTCATAGTATTATCGTTAACGATAGTTAAGGTTTCTGTCAAGATGTTTATTTTTAATTCCGGTGCTTTTCAAGCAACGCATTAACTTGTGAGACAGTAACTCCGTTGCGGATTCTTTTTGGGAGGTAACTTATCATTTGGTGAATTGGTTTGTCTGGATGCCTAGCAGCGATTCGTAGTATGGCAGTAGTTAGATCATCAGGTTTTTGGCTTGAACTAACTTGCGCTGGCTTGCTGCCTGCTTTTATTTGGCGGTATCCGGTAACATACAGAAGTTGCCTGCTACCCTCTTGGTAATGCGGAAAGTTTTGTCTCTCGACTAAACCTTCCTTCATTGCAACAGAAAGTATTTTGGGAACTTCGTTAATCTCGCAATCCAGTTCAGCCGCGATTTGGTCAGGAGAACTCCATCCAGACGGGAGGCTATTCGTGCATTTTGCTATTGTTTTCCAGTTCATAGGTAGATTGGTGCTGTCATTGTTCTTCCTCGTTTCTTATCCAACAAAAAGTATGTTTGGGTTGGTGGCTCGAAACTCGCCTTGATGCTCAACGCATAGGCGTTATACCCAATTAAACTCCCATTACATAGCCAGTGGCGGTTCTGTTGGAACTGATGCCAATGTCCAAAAATATCAAGGTCGGCTCGGTTGGGCGATTTATTCCATGAGGCAATGGCCTTTTCTGTTGGGATGGTAAGACCCCCGATGCCGCCTTGAAATTTCAATCCATCGCCATGATGAAATCGTAAGCGACGATCAAAAACATTCATAAAATTGAAATACTGATCGGCGATCTGCCATTCAATTTGTTGGTCATCCGCGAATCTTCCTTCAAGGATTTTGTAGAGAAGCCATTCGTAGGAGTGCGCTGCTCCAGTTGCATGGCGAGGCTTCTGTGTAGTCCTCCCGTGGTTGCCATACGAGGTTGGAATAATAATCCTTTTGAAGTGAGGTTTCAGCGTGGAGATTCCATCAGCGAGGCGGTCTTGCAGCCACAATATGACTTGCGTTGGAGTCTTGCTATTCGACTCCGCGAGTTCTTCGTGAATCATCCCTGTCATCAAATCGCCTCCTAACCACAACACTAGGTCATCTATCTTTGCTCCGTGTCTTTCAATCTCGGTAAGTCTAGCAATTGTTGTAAAGAATTTCTCAATGCGAGTCTTTGCGATATTGAGATTGTATTGGTTCAGTCCATTTACTGAATTTGATTCAACAGTTTCTTCTACGTGCCAATCTGATGCCATTGCGATAGCTACCGCTTCAGCCTTATCACTCATGTCAACGCTAAGGGTTTGTGGACGGATGCGTGATTTACCAAGTGAAAGGGCGATACCTAACTGCCTTTCAAGATCGGCAACTGTATGTTGGTAGGATGCAATCTTAGATTTGAAGCTATCGACTTCAGCTTTGTGAGCTTTGTCTGATTGCTCCCGCGCAATGCTATTCCATGATGTTTTCATACTTCTTTTTCCTCCTCTTCTTCATAGGGCCAAAGCATATCTTCGGCTTCTCTGCAAAGACTTTTTGCAGCGTAATCGTTGCCAAACTTGAAGTCCATGTAGTATGTTTCCCCTTCGTCTTCCCAAGAAACTACTGAAACCCCAACATCAAAGTGTTCTGCCAGAAGTTCTCTAACTTGTAGCATGATTGCCTCACGATCTTTAGGAGCGGAGAATTTTGGTTTTTTGATTCTCATATGTTTTTAACTAGCAAGTATGGAATTGTTTTTTGGTTGTATCTACTCATCTCCGAGTAGACGAGATTTATGAACCCGTCCCATTGGGCGGGATAGATCGTCTGGCATCCCTCGCTGCTGGTAGTTCGGTATCCTCCCTTATGGATGTTTATCGCAATCCCCATCGAATCACCTTCACCATCTCGCGTAACAGGGAGTTCTTCTTTTGCGTTAGCAGGTCGTAACGCTGGGTAGCCTCCTCCGGGTTTAGAGATGCCATGATTGCCTTTACGATAGCGATGCACACCCGTTTTAAGAACCGCAATACCTTTCTTGAAAACTGACGGATCAGTATTTGCGTTAAACGTAGCATGAACGCTTGGTGATAAAAGAATGATCGCATCATCGTAGATGCCTCGGTTATTTCCTTTTGGCGCGAATGTCTCCGAGTAGTATCCACGAATCCCAACCAAGCAAACCAAGTCTTCAATACCCGCTTTGATTACCATTGCGAGTGTCTTTTCCTTGGCCTGCTGCGGTCTGGAATTAGGAACCATTATTTAGAGTCCTTGGCGAGTATTAAGCCAACTCCTGCGGTAACTGCCGCAAAGAGTAGACCGACATCTCCAAGTGATCCGTTAGCCAAGAATTCTTTGCCTGCGTCAGCAACTGCTGCGAGGATTGTGAATACGCCGAGTAGTGTTGTTTTCCAGTTCATTTTTTTGTTCCTGTTGGTTCTGGCAGTTCGTATGTGAACCTGCCATATTGTGTCTCTAACGAAATACCTAAAGTTGTGCATCCTGTCAAGAATGCCAATGCGAGAAAAGCAAACGAAATCAAGATTATTCCAAGTGCCATTTTTTTGGGGTTCATTTTTTTATTATTTGTTTGGTCATATAGATACAGGTTAGGACACCAGCAATAATACTGATGATGCCGCCTGCTACCCTAATTGACGCTTCTATTTCTGGTAGCATACTTACTATAAATCCCGTGGCCGAAATGATTGTTCCAAATATTCCGTGACTGGTAGCGTTGTCGTTCATCCGTTTAGAATGTTAAATGCTTCTGTAACTGTTTCCGAAAAAGAAAATGGTGGGATGCCCCAATCTTCTTTTGGTTGATTATTCTGAACGTATTCAGCAAGAATCATATTAGTCCACAATCTTACAGCATCAAGTTTTGGACTTACTTTTCCTGCCGCTTGAAGTTGCGCCGTAAGGTCAAGTAGCGTTACTAATTGCGTTGGCCCGTAACCTTCTTTCTCTAACCAAGCGTTTGCTGTATAAGTCGCGGGTGGTGGAATGATCCAATATCCCGGCCCCCATGTTGCGTCTGGCGTAGGCTGTGGAGGAGTAAGATCATACTCTCCAAGTTTAGGATTGCTTGTCTCTACCCAAAGATCAATCGTTTCTTGAGCGATGTCTTTGCGTTCAAATGTTGTTTTGTCGTAATAATTAGGCATAAACTCTTGTGTGGTTGGCAACGGTTGCGCCGTTGTTGTTGCTGATGGCGAGAGATGCTTTTTGGTCAATGAGGTCGCGGACGAGCGGGGCGTAAAATACAAGGGATTGCGGACGCACCTTGTCGCAGGTCATGCCTTTTGCGAGGGAGGCGATTTCTGCGGCGGTGAGAGCG
>Ga0181350_1000697_pt1 | contig 9856 bp, 11 predicted proteins | sample Su13VDMM110DCMD_FD_130105 | JGI IMG/M metagenome (GOLD analysis project Ga0181350, IMG submission 130105) | Freshwater viral communities from Lake Michigan, USA - Su13.VD.MM110.DCM.D | ecosystem: Environmental > Aquatic > Freshwater > Lake | place: USA: Michigan | collected 2013-07-16
AATTTTTAAACTCACTTGTCTTCCTCTTACACGTGTATCTACTTTATCAGTAGATGATGTAATAGTAAAGGGACCAGTAATAGTTGGTGGTGTTGTAGAAGGTGTTGAATCAGAGTTTGCCGGATAATCTCTAAAGAATAAAGTAACTATTGCATTTCCTTCTAGATTTTTAAAGTCTGGTATAAATCTTTTAACTCTCATAATTAATTGACCATCTCCACCTAATCCCTGTTCAGATATATCATAGTCTCCAGATCTAATAAAAGCAGCAATAGTTGTTTTATTACCTGAGGTGTCTACTTCATTAAACCCGCTTTCTTGTTCCCAATATTTAGTAGAACCAAATAAATTAGTTACTCCATTAATAGTTGGAAATGTAGGTGTACCATTTACAATATATTGTGTTGCATAAGGAAAATCAAAAGTATCAGCATCTTGATAAGTTGTTCTTGCTAAAGATCCAGTAACCCAAGTATTTTCAGTGTAGTTGTAAACTACGTTTCTATCTATTTGTGTTTGCCCTGACTTTGGATAAAACCAACCGACTTCATTATATAATGAATTATGATAACCATAAACTATTTGACCTGCATCATAATTAATTCCTAAATTATCTCCAACATCTGTAAATACAAAATCTTCAACAAGTGAGGGTAATTGTTTTACAGTTCCGTCATATACAAAGAATCCACCAGAATTACCCATCCAAAACACAGCACCTTGTGCAAAAATAATAGCATGTTGACCAATACATCCACAATTTGTTCCCACCTGTCTTACAGAGAACGTAAAGGGAGGACCTACAAACTGGATAACGTATGCAGCTTGATCCGTTAAAACAAAGATATAATCTTTACCCTGTATGGAACCTCGAATCTCGTTACCCGTATCTAGTCTAAATGTTCCTGCAGTATTAGTTACTGTTGGAGCATAGGTATTAATATCTTCTTGATTTGAAAATCTTATAAACATTGGATCTTGTGTAGAGGGTGTTCCAATAGTTGTTTCAGTACCCATTGCAAATAAATGTCTATCTCTATCTGATACAATTGTCATAACGGACGCCGTTGGTGCACCGGATACAATAACAGCTCTTGTTGTAAGTGGAGATATTGCAGCTGGACTCCAAGTAAAAGTTTGACCATTCTTAATTGTAGCAACGAGTATCTGACCAAAATTATCAAGTGACCAAGATCCTGGTGCAAGTATTACTCCTGCAGTATTTGCTTCTTCTCCCCAATCAACCCAATCTGTTGCATTAGTAACAGTTGCATTATCTAAATGTGATACAGCTGTAGATCCATTAGCACCTCTTACACAACCTGTAAAAGTTGTTGCAGTTTTACCGGTGTAAGTAATTAATTCTAAATCAATATCTATTCGACCAGATGTTGGAAATGCAGCAGTTGCATCTACTGTAATTGTTGTGGATGAATTATTTAATGCACCATCTAATAATGTTGTAACTGAAGTTGGAATTGTACCACCAAAATATCCTGTACCATAACCAAATGCAGAAGTTTGAAACGTAGGTCCAATAAAAATATAAGGTGTTGTAGTAATAGTACCACCTGCAGTAACTCCAGTTCCAGTTTCTGTAACGGGCATTGTAACTGTAAATGTACTTGATGTTGGTACAGATATAATTTGAAAAGTGTTAGCTGTAAAATTATTTGATGTAAAACTGGTAGTAGGTGAGCCTGGTGTTGTTACAGATGTGAATATAATATACTCACCAACCTCTAATCCATGAGCTACTTTGTTAATTGTAACTGTTGCAGAACCAGTTGTTGATGTATAAGTGCAAGATGTTATAGCTGTACCAAGCGGTGTAATGTCAAAAAATTGACCTGAATAATAAATAATTAATAGTTTAGAGGTTCCAATAGCTGCATATTTTTTACCATCTAATGCAGTCCAACTGTGCTGGTCGCGAGCTGGACCTGACAAGGTTGTAGAGACGAGCTGCTGGAAGCCACCTATTTTTTCAGGTTCTCCATAACGAAACCTTACAAAATCACCATCAATCCATTGCCCTTCGGCTCCGGTTGCAGTTTGTTGTTTGTTGAATCCTGGCTTAAATTGTATCTTCTGTAAAGGCATAAGCCTTCCTTTATATAGATTATATTAGTAAATGCACTATTTTTTTGGAAGTATTATATTCCAATCTAGCTTAGATATCAATTGCTCTAATTCAACAATCTTTAATTCATGTTGTTTAATATAGTTATGTAATTCTTCTATATCAACAAGTATCCATTCCGATACTGTTTCAAATACCATTTTATCAGCTTTAGTTTTAAATGAACCTTTTTTAGATAAATCTTTATTTAAAGGCCTTAAATCAAATTTAAATTCTTGATTAGATCTATCTTTTAAAATACCAGAAACGTCCCATAACTCTTCTTTTTTTTGTTTAATTGTTGGCTCAATAGGATTAATTAATTGATCTATGAACCTCATTTTAATTTTTATCTAAAAGCAGGGCCGTACAAAAAAATAGCTAAAGTTCTTCTTTCTCCTTTTGTTATAGGTGTTACTTTATGATTTATAGCTGATTTAAACATTACAATATTTCCAGGATTGTTTAATTCTTTAACTTCCATTTCGTTATTATGAAATAAATAAAAAGATCCTCCTTCATATTTTTTTAAAGATAAATTTATTAAAATTGTAAGTTTTAAATCTGTTAAAGGATTATCAGTTCCATCTGTATGCCAATCATATTTTCCTAAATTTTTATCAGAATATATATTTAAATTGCATCCGTCAAAGTCAGATGGATAAAATATATCATATCCAAAATTATGTTGAGCAGCGTGAACACATTCATTTATTATATTATTTAATAGATGTTTTATTTTAAAAAAATAAATACTTTTAACGATTGCATTTTTTTTATCATTATTATTTAAATCTTTAGCAATAGATTCTTTTTTTTCAATAAAATTGAAATTTTTTTCAATAAAATTGTTTATTTTTAATATATTTTTTTTATCTATTTTATTATTCCAATACCAATAATTAAATTTAGGAATTTCTTTTTTCATAAGTATAAAGTATTAAAACTTAATACTATTCTTTCTGTAGAATTATTTTTTTCTTCATTAGATCCATGCATTAACCAACTTGGAAAAAGAATTAAATCACCTATTTGTGGTATAAAATAATAATTCTCGCAACTAAATTCAGTTTGTTTAAAAACATTTACAAAAGTAAGATAGGTATTTGGATTGTAAAAATATATTTTACTACTATTTTTATCTACTTTTAAATAAAGAGCCCCTGACACAATACTATCTGGATGAGAATGTTTATTTAAAATACTGTTTTTATTTTGAATATTTATCCAAGAATTATCTAATTTTAAGTTTCTAACACCGTAATCTATAGCGTATTCATTAATTTTATTTTTTATTTTTTCTATAATATTTTTATCAATATTAGATAAAACATCACTATTTAATCCATGCGTTGACGTTGCTTTTCCTTTTAAAGATAAATGGGGAGATAATTTTTTATTTAAAGTTATTTCTATAATTTTATTTAATTCTTTTTCATTTAAAAAATTACTGACATACTTTATTAAAGTAGGAAATACTTTAACATTTAAAGTATTAGGCATTATGTTTAAATAAATGTTTTATAACTTTATTTAAATAAACAATTTTTGTCAAAAATTCCTGATTAATTTCAAATAATTTTTCAATTTGAATTTCAAGTTTTTGATTATAATCTTTTAAATCACTATTCATTAAAACTTCAGACTTTCTAAGAACCGTTTCAGATTTTAGTTGTTCTTCTAATTTTTTTATTTGTTCTTCTAACTCTTTTATTTTTATATCATTATTTATCATATATTTTTACCTCTGAATCCCGAAGGTAGTCCTAAATGAGGTCTTTTATCAAATTTGTTTTTTTCCGCGTCTTTTATAGAAGCATCATTATAATGTAAAAATACTTGGGCACAATTATTTCCGTCAAATTTATTTCGCCAATGTTCTAATTCACATCCTCTGTATATTAACATATCTCCTGGATTTAAAATTATTTTTATTCCTTTTGATTTTCCAGGAACATATTTATCCTTTTCATGAAATCCATTTTTAGGATTTAAATCTATAAATATAGGCCAAATATTACCTCCTAAATTTAAAGTCGTAGATATTTCACAACTAAATCTATCTTTATGACGATCAAGTACATCTCCTTCTTTATAAACTCTAGCGTAAGAATAATTTTCTATTAATTTTAATTTAATTTTTTTTTCAACTAAAGGTTTTAATTTAAGTAATAATGTTTCCATTACAATGTCGGAATAATGAGAATATGTATTTGGAACTTGTGGATCAAACCAAGTTCCCCAATCTATATTGCTCTTATCTACATATTTTGATTGATATAAAGTATCATAAACTTTTCTTTTTATTATAAAATAATTATAACAAAAATAAGCAAGTTCTTTTGATATTGCTTTTTTAATAATTAAATATTTATCTTTTTTAAAGTTCATTTTATTATATAAAAGAATTTCCTAAATTCCATATTACTAATGAATACCTTGTTCCTTTTGTTACAGGTGCTACACGATGCCATACGTGACTTGGAAATACAACAATAGATCCTTTTGGAAGGATTTCTTTACACTTAACTATATTAATTTTTCCATCGGATTTATTTCTAAAATCAAATTCTAATTCTCCTCCTTTATATTCTTCAGGATTGGATAAAGAACATGTTACAGATAATTTTCTAATTTTATTATGTACACTTACATTTTTAGGGTCGTTGTATGGACTATCCCAACTATCACAATGCCAATCATAAAATTGATTTTTTTTATATTCAGTAAATTGACAACTTTCAGAAAAATCCCATTGAAAATTCCAACCAGCATTTATATTTGCTGTTTGAATAAATGGTTGAATTTCTTTATAAATCCATTGTTCATTTAACCAAGCAACATTTGATTTTCTTATTTTTTGAACTTCTTTTGTATATTTATTAGCAGTTCCAGTTAATGCTTTTTTTCTTTGTAAAGATTTACCAAGTTTAATAACTTTATCACAAAATTCAGTGGATAATGCTTTTTCAAAATACCAGTAATAATTTTTTAAATTCATATTTTATTCTATATTCTTTCTTTATATAAAATTATACTTTACTTGTAAAGTACCTATACTTGATCCCAATTTTGAGTATTAGAATTCCATGTAAAATCAACTTTATTAAGCTGATTATCATAACCAAAACCAACCCATTTTAATATAGATTCATTCCATGAAATTATTAAAGGATCATCATTTAAAGGGCATTTTACAATAGAAGGTTTTAAAGTAGGTGCTACCCAATTAAAATTAGAATCTAATGTCCATGAAGCATGGGGTTTAACATTATTATAAAATATATCATTTTGTTCATTATAATAATCTCCTTTACCTGCAAATTTTCTTCTAAAATTATTGTTATAAGATGTTTGAACCCATTTAATTCCGTTAGAAGATAATGGAACAACACTTTCAAAATGTTTAGCTGCTTCTAAAGACTGTTCTCCACCATTATTAGCAATATCTTGATTACAAGCTACTACTGTTCTTATAACTATATTATTTGAATCTAATTCAGCGAAATGAGCCATATATTAAATTGTTAATGTTCCAGATACTGTAAAAGTAAGAACTTTATCCGATCCATCTGTTGTAATTGTATTTGTTCCTGGACTCACAGCTAAAGATACCGGTGCATTAGCAGTAGGAACTCTTAAAAAAATTATTCCAGAACCACCTGCTTGATCGGTGTTTCCACCTGGTCCTGGAGCTCCTCCGCCTCCACCTGTGTTAGCTGTTCCCGCTGTTCCATTACTTACATTACCTCCATTATAAGGTCCACCTGCTCCTCCTCCACCAGGCCCTCCTGATCCTGCAGATTGTACATAACCACCACCACCGCCACCACCAGCATAAGTTACTGGAGATCCTGAAATACTATTTGAAACACCTGGCCCACCTGGTCCAGAATTGCTTGGGTTTGGACTAGATCCTTCTCCATTAACTCCAGCTCCACCTGCTCCGCCACCACCCGATGATCCAAATGATCCACCTCCTGGCCCACCTGGGTTTCCTTGTGAAGGACTTACTGGGGGAACATTTCCTAGACCTGTATAGTCTGTTTGTTGATGACTTTGACCTGCACCACTTCCACCATCTCTAACAGAAGCATTATCTGGACTAGCTCCTGGAGGTCCGTAAGCCTGAGCTGTATTCATTACTCCCCCACCTGCAGAAATTATATTTGAACCAATAGAAGAATTTTCACCATGACCCGCTATAAAAGCAGCACCTGGAGATGGTTGTGGAGAGGATGCTCCACCTGCTCCTACTGTAATTGTTGTAATTTTTTGATTTATTGTTGTTTTTGTTCCCCCTGGAAAAGATGTTCTAAATCCACCAGCACCTCCTCCGCCACCGAGACCTGAAAATCCTCCTCCACCACCTGCTACTACTAAATAATCAAAATCAACGGGTGTAATACCAGCTGCTGTAAATCCAAATCCTTTTGCTGATCCAGCTCCACGTGTTGAGTTTAAAGGCATTCTTTCTACTCCTTATTTAAATTGAGTTTGCGACGCTAATATTGTGTAAGTTGATGCCGCTGTTTTAATTGCTGTGTAAGTGTAGACATCATTAGATGAAGCATTTCCAGTTGTTGGAGCAGTTCCACCTTGATAAACCACTGTAACTCCTGTTGATGTACCATCAACTGTTAATACAGATGTGTTAAAAAATGTTGTGTTAGCTTGTTTCGTAATTAATGCAGCTGTTACAGACTCACCTGTTGCTAGAGCCGAGTTTAAAGTAGTTGAAGCATTTCCTCTAAAATTAACTGTAAAATTAGAACCTAAATTAACATTTTGAAAATATACAGCTTGTGTAAGTACATCATATGTAAATGCAGTTACGAAAGTTGTAGAAACTGTTACGGCTTCAAACACACCAAATATTTTAGTTTCACCATTTGCTGTAATTCTTCCAAGATCACCTTTTGGTGTTAATGTAATTCCAACGTTGGTATCTCCACCTGTTGCAGAAATAACTGGATTATTTCCAGTTGCTGCGTTTGTAACTGAAATTTCATTTACTGCTGATGCTGTAGTTGCAAATTTAATTTGCTCATTACCACTTTCATCACCAATAAAATTACCACTATCTATTAAAATATTTTTAGCATTAGTGTCTAAATTTGCTGCAAGCGTTGGAGAAAAATCATTGGATAATTTTCCAATATTAGAATCTACAACATCAGTTCCATTTAAATATAAAATTTTTGTTCCTTTATCTGTTGCAGAGAAAGTAACACCTGTTTGACCTTGAACTAAAACAGTTACAGTAAATGCACCTGTTGTACTATTTTTAATTACATAAACTTTATTTGTAACACCAGAAGCAGTAGTTATAGTTACAGTTCTATTTCCTGTAATTGCTCCTGTTAATTCTATAACAGCGTTTTTACCATTTGATGTTAAACCATTTGAAAAAGTTAAATCTGTATTTCCAGCAGCACCTGCAATAGATATACCAGAATAACCAGCAATAGCTTGTTGAAGAATAACTAAGTTTGTATTTGTAATATCGCCCCATGTACCGGCGTTTTCGCCTGTAACTTGAATCTCTAGTTTAAGGTCTGATGAATAACTTGATGCCATAATTTTAATCCTTATTTTGTTATATTATTAAATTTAAGCGGCTGTGTCAACCTCTATCCAAGTTGCATCAGTTCCGGTGTTTATTTTAGTCCAGATTTGATTATTTATATTATTTAAAGATACTGTCAAGCCATTTCCTGTAACAGAAACATTGGTATTACCCCCAGCAAATACTGTATCTTCTTCGATTTTTAAGCCTATTCCAGTAACACTTGCAAGAGTAACTGCCTCCCCTGAAGCAGTTCCTAATCCTATTTCTAGACCTTCTCCCGTTAATGTAACCTCACCAGTTCCAATAACTACTGTTCCAACTGCTAAATCAATAGTCATTCCAATACCAACAACTGTGGCATCTGGACTTGGATCTACTTCTCCTTCAGCAATATTTAAATTTATAGTTAATTCACCTTGACCCCATTCCTGAGTTCCCCAAGCGACTTGTCCCCATCCAGCATTAATTGTTGAGTTAACTTCAGCGATTGCATCTATTTTTACTTGAGTAATAGAACTTCCACCCCATTCTGTAGTAGCAGCTCCCCATACATCTTGACCCCAATATTCTGTAATTCCAGAATTTATATTTAATCCTAATCCTGTATTTGAAACTTGAACTGTTTGAGATATTCCATCTGCTCCCCAGTCATTATAACCCCAAGCTAATCTACCCCATCCTGTATTAACTTCAGCATTTATTGTTACACTTGATAAATTTAAATTTAATTGTTCACCCGTAACAGCTAATGTTCCATCAATTCCCCAACCGTTTTCTCCCCAAGTTAATCTACCCCACCCTGTATTAACTTCAAAATTTATTGAAACATTATTTAAAGAAATATTTAATTGTTGACCTGTTGGAAATGCAACTATATCTAAAGTATTAGAATCCCATGAAGTTACACCCCAACCATATGCTCCCCAACCGTCATTTACTTCGGCAGTAATTGATACGGAATCTAATGATAAATTTAATTGTTGACCTTGAAGTAAAACATCACCTGTTAATCCCCAACGTCCCGATGACCATGTGCCTCTACCCCATCCATCATTTATTTGTCCGGCAGAAGTTTCATCACCTAATGAAAGTCCAACATAAGGAAATTGTCCGCCCCAAAAATTAGAGCCAAAATTTCCTGCATTCCATGCAATAGGAGTATCTACAACACTAGTAACGGGTACAGTTATATTATTTTGTTGTCCCCATAGTCCTGAATTCCAATTTAAAGCACTCCAAGTATTAATTGTAACATCCATGTTATTACCCATACTAAAACCATGGACATTACATAAATAATAAAAATCTGATGTTTGAGCGACTGTAATTTCTATGTATCTTACAGATGCTGCATTGAATAAAGATGTATTTCTATAATTGGTAGCATTAGATGCACCATCTAAATAATAACTTACACCTGTTGAAATAATCCCTGCGGTGCTTGTTGTAGTTGAAAGAATTAATGGATGACCATTATTAGTTGCGTCGTTTTGATTAAATCTAAAAGTTCCACCTGTTACGACAGGGACAATAGGTTTTTGAACGCTATCAATATAATAACCACCTCCCGTGCCTGCAGGAACTGTGACTATAAGTTGAACCATAATAGGTTACTCCTATTATGCGTTACCGATTCTTAAGATAGCCGCTGATGAAGTATCTGCTGGAAACTGGATTGTAAAAGTTCCAGATGTTGCAGTTTTATCTGCTCCAAAACTTAATACTGCTACTGCTTTATTAGAAGATGATGTATTATAAATTAAAGCTCCTGCTGCAGTTAAAGTAACTCCAGTAAAAGAAATATCTGCAAAATCTATAAATGCAACTCCACTTGAAACAACTGGGGATACATTTGTTAAAATTCCACCACCCGTTACATACTGACCAGTGTTAGGAATTTCAGCTGTAGTTGAAAAAGAAGTCGTTGCTGAACTCATTACTGAAGCAGATGTGTATAATGCTAATTTAAAAACGTTTCCTGTAGCCGCCGTAAAGTTATGTTGTCCTTGTAAAAGTTCTCCTTTGAAAGAATTTGCTACTGCTTGTGTTATTGCCATAATATTTTCCTATCCTTGTTTTTGAATCTGAGGTGAACCTTCTTGAAATTCATCTCGTCTTCTTCTTCCCATTTGTTCAATAGAGAATCCTTGTAGCACACTTTG
>Ga0181350_1000701_pt1 | contig 9818 bp, 3 predicted proteins | sample Su13VDMM110DCMD_FD_130105 | JGI IMG/M metagenome (GOLD analysis project Ga0181350, IMG submission 130105) | Freshwater viral communities from Lake Michigan, USA - Su13.VD.MM110.DCM.D | ecosystem: Environmental > Aquatic > Freshwater > Lake | place: USA: Michigan | collected 2013-07-16
CCTCCTCCTTGGAAGGTTCCAGAGGTATAAGCAGTTACATTAATAGCACCACCTCCACCGCCCGAAGCAGAGCCAAATACACCACCAGAGAAACGACCATCTACTTGTGCTCTACCATTCCATTTCTGTGCTGGGGTTGTTTGGCCTGCTGTTCCACCTGCTCCTCCCACATTAGGACGAAGGGTTACATCGCCACCCTTACCACCTGTTGGCTGACCTCCTGTGTTATTTAATGAGGTGTTAGTTGCCGCAGTTCCAGCAGTTCCATTACCAAAGTTTACAGCGGTTAGAGCAAATGCGTTGCCGCCCTGTCCGCCAAATCCACCAAGATAATTTCTGGAACCAAGACCTGTTGCTCCTGCGTTTGATGTAGAGGATAAACCATCATCATTAAAAGAACCAGTTGCCGCAATTGTTAGAGTTCCCATAACAAAAATTCTATACCCGTTAGGCTTGTATACACAACTTGCTGGAATTGTTAGGTTATTGTAGTGCATTTCTCTTGCGGCAGTATGAGAAACTGAAACAGTAAAGTCCCCATCACTTCCATCACCGAAGTAACCATTAAGGAAATCACCCGATAGTGATGAACCACCAGCAGAACCGAATACATCAACACCAGTAGTTGTTCCAGACATTAATTATTTTCCTTATTAGTAAAGGTTTGTTTCGTAAGTAATAATTGCTTTTGTTAAAACAGCAGTTCCAGCATTAGTTCTAACTGTTAGGAACAAGTCTTTGGTTTCTAACAAAGCATCTGTTTCTACTTTAAACACAACCGAACCAGCCGTAGCAGTAGTTACACCAGTAGCAATTGTAGCAGTTGCCTCTGGAACTATACAGAAGTCAGCAGCAGCATCTCTTGTAACTCTCATAGTAAGTGTTGTAGCACCAGCGGCTATTGTTGTTACTTCAATATAAATTCCAGAGATACGCATAGGAAATTTAACAGAAGCAAAGTCAGTTGGCTTTCCACCAATAGGGCCACCTCCTCCTACGTTAAGACTTAATGTGGTTCTTGGTGAATAATAAGCAGTAGTAAGGTTCTGTGTTATTGCGCCTGTGCTTAATCTTTTAATTTGTGGTATTGCGAAAGCCATTATTGTTTCCCTCTAATAAATGTTATTTCTTTTTCTTTCCGTAGCATAATCATTCTCCTTCTGTTGTTATTCTTTTTACACCCTTACCTTGTTTTAGAGTTTGTAAATCTCTGTATTGTGCTTGGGCTATTTCGTATTCTACCTGTAACCAATCTGGTGCTTCCATAGGTGTTTCTAAACCAACACCATACAAATACCATTTACCATCTTTGTATCTTTTAAGTTCTGGATTTTTTATGTTGTTTGCTTTTGCTGTTATTTGCGCCCAATCATAAACTCCACGCTGAAAGCCTACAATAGTAGCAAGATACTTGGAGAAGATAAATCCTGCTGCTCCTTGTTCTGTGCTGAACTTATAGTATTGTCCGTTGTATGTAGGTTTACCAGCAAGGAAGGTAGGAAGTCCACCATACTTCTCTTTTAGTTTTTCTATTTCCATGTTGTCGATAGGTTCAATACCATAAATATTTATTACTTGTGGCATAGCACCTACTTGATTTAGAACAGCCATATCTGTTGCTGGAACCATACCATAAATTCCATCTTTACCCTTTTGTGATAATTCATAAATGTCTTGTAAGAAGGCTAATTCTGGACGCTTACCAGCATACCAATCTACTACTCCCTTTACATAGTCGGCTTCACTTTTGTTTACATAATCATAACTATTCATCAATCCAAAAATTCCAACAAAGGAATTAAATTGTGAAAGCATAGGGTCGTCAATACCAAAGAAGGCTACATCTTTTTCATCATACTCTACATTCTTTGAGGTCATACTTACCCAAAGACGAGAGCGTTGGTAATCTTCTAACTCTTGTCCGTATTCTTTTGCTGCTCTATCTGCTGATGCTCGTTGGATAATTACCTTACGAAGAATAGCGTTCTCTGTTGGCTCTCTTAAAAAAGCCATCATAGTTTCAGCCATAGATTGACGCATGAATGAATAAAATAGAATTGCTCTTGCTATTGTTTTTCTTTCTGCTTCACTAACAGCGGTATAATCAAGAAGAGTATTTCTTGAAAGATTTGCTGCTTCTGCTTCTGTTGCTCCTCTTGCTAATGCTTCCTTAAATACAGCACGACGAAACACTATGTCTGCTTCACTACCCATAGTATTCCAAAAGTTTCTTTGTCTGGATAAGGTAGTAAGATGTTGTGCTGTTGTCTTTGCTGTATCACTTGTTCTAATACTTCCTTTCAATACATCAACAGTTTCAGCAAGTATTCTATCACTAAACTCAAAATCAATTTGTCCCATTCTCCATTTGTTTCTTGAAAGAATAGCGTTGAACTCTGTTGAGTTTATTACTTTTCCAGATGGAGTTATGATAGGTGTAATGTCGCTAAATCCATAAGAACTTTTAGAAGCAATCTTATGTAGAATAGCACCAGCCCCAATACCAGCAGCACCACCAATAAGACCACCAACAGGTCCAGCAGCAGCCGTTCCTATTGTAGCACCAGTAAGACCAATACCAGCCATAGTTCTTGGGGCACCAACCGCTCTTGCTGCTTCCATTACTGGCTTACCAAATGAAGCAGGTATTTGTTTAGCAACTACTCCAACATAAGTAGGATTAGTTACTGCTGCGATAAGAGGAGCAGAGAAATTATTAACACCAAAGAAGCGAGTATTAGGTGCGATGTATCCACCAAGCATACCTTGAACTGTTCTCATTCTAACATCGTCAATAACATTTAGAAGTTCTTGACCGAAGTAAGAAGCAACATCTTTATTCTTTGCTGCTAATGCTTCAAGTCCTCTTTCAACATAAATGTTATTAGATGTTAGTTGTTCTAAAATACCATAAGTAGTATCATCAACCAACACTTTGGTATTACCAAGTTGTTTTGCTTTCAACATAATGTCGCTGAAAGTTATGTCTCCTCTAACTATGTCGATTGGAATACCAGTTGCTTGTAGTTTAGAAACCAAGTCATAAGCATTTACGTTTATTAATGATTGTAATTGTGTAACATAATAACTTCTTGCTTCTGCTATTAGTATTTCGTTTAGTGGTTGTCCTACATTTATTTTAAAGTTTAGTTCTGGATAGGCTCTTTCTAATCCAGCAACAAATTTATCACTCCAACCAGAAGTAAAGTATTCAGCAATAAACTTATCTACTATTTTAGTTTCTAATTCTGCTACTGAAATTGAACCCTCAACAGAAGCATTACGAATAACTGATTGGTAAACATCAGCAATAACAGATGGAATGTCTGTGTTGGCTTTTGTTGCTATTTGTTTTACAAGGTCAGCAGCAGTTAGTCTTAATAAGGTTCTTACATAATCTTCTGTTATTTCTCCTGCTGGCTTAACCATCGTAACTTCATCACGAAGCGTAGCATTATTATATATTCTTTCCCATCCTTCAACGTATTGAGGAACACCAGAAGCATTTTGGTTTCCAATAAGTTCTCTTGGTGGTTTGTTTAGAGAAGATGCTTTTGCTTTCATAGCATCATAAGTTCTTTGTGCTGTCTCTCCTGCTTCGGTTGCTTTTATTTGTATGTTAATATCATCTAATACTTTTTTACTACCAACAACCAACTCTGGTAAATCTTTTGCTAATGTTTCGCCAAATTCATCTATTAATTTTAATCTTCTTCTATCAAGTGATGAAGCAATAAGTAAAGATAAGACACCTTCCTTATCTAAAATACCTTCAATTTTATCTTTTACATCAAGTAATTTGGATAATTTATCTCTTACTACACTTGCTACTCTTGTATCTAAACCTTTTGTTTGTAATGGTGAGAAACGTTTTTGTAATCTTTTTAATACATCTTCAACTACTTCATAAGACATTCTAAATTCATGCCCTATTACTACGCCAGCATCGTCTACAATTTCTGTAAAGCGTCCAGCGTCAGCCATTTCAGTTATTATTTTATCAATAGTTAAACCATAATTCTCACGGAATAGTTTTGCTTCATCTGTAATAGTAAAGAACTTTGATACAAGATTAGATAAGTCTTCAAGTATTTCTGCTTTTGATACATAATCTAATGTATTACCATCAACTTCTTTTATGTTAAAAGTATCATCTATTTCTCTTTGTAAGATAGATGCTGGGCTTTCTCCGTTTGCTATTGCTGCTCTCCAAGCAGTTTGTGCTTCTGCTGGTAAAGCATTAATTCTTGCGGAGAGTTGTTCTACTCTATTAAATAAATCTATGTTTGCTCTTGGGATGTTTAGTTTAATACCAAGTGTTTCAAACGAATACTGCTTTAATCCTTTTGATAGAACCCTACCAAATACACCATTAGTTAAATCCTCAAAGGCTCTTGTAGTAGTTAATCTACGAACAACAGGAACAGCAGCACGTTGAGATAGTCTACCAGTAGTAGTAAGTTCAACAAGGCTTTGTGCTTTTGGAAGTATTGTAGAAGCAACTTGACTTTTTACAAGGTCATTTACTCTATTAAAATCTTCTATTGATAATGTGCCACCTTCTACTTTGCCGATAAGATTTCTAACATAGGTAGGTGTTTTACCGCTTCGTAATAGATAATCATTTAGAAGAGTATTTATTCTTCTTCTTTGTGAGTAAGTAAAAGAAACTGTATCTTCTCTGGAAAATAGTTCTGCTAATTCTTTATCAGTAGCATCACCAAAAAGTATTGCTCTTGTTTCTTTATTTATCTGGTCGCCATACTTTTCCCACAACTTTGTTTTTACAGCAGTAGTAGGAGTAACAAGAACCCAATTATTAAAAGTAGTTTCAGCAATTAATCTATCTACATCTGTTAGAATGTCTGCTGAAATTAAACTTCCTCTTTCATTTACTTTTGTTAGATTAATAATAACATCTTGTATTGATGGCTGTAATCTTGTTGGAACAGAACCTTGTGCTACTTCTTTGATTGCTTTTTGTATTTCTTCTAATACTACTTCTCTACCAATTACAGGAACTCCACCTCTCATAGCAGCAGCGGCAACATCTTCATAAACAGCAGCAGCCAATCTATTAGAAGCAATATCTAACAACTCTGGTGATAAATTAATAGGAGCATTAATACCAGTAGTAGTTGTGGTTGCTCCTCTACCACCAGATAATACATCATAAACAGTTTCATAAATAGCATTTAGTGCTTTACCTTTGTAAAGTAAAGTATTGAATTCTGGAAATGGTTTACCAGATGTTGGGAATACATCGTTTCTAACTATGTTATTAGCAAGATTACGAGCAACACCTTCTCCAACAACTTGTTCTAATTTTGCTGGTTGAAAAAATAAAGCAACTTTTTCTGTTGCTGGTATTTTTCCTAATCCAGATGCTTCTGTTAGAGCATCATAAAGTCTTATTGTTCCTACTCTATTACCAACAAGAGAAGCAGTAGTGCGTAATGGTTTACCAATAAAGCCTGCTGTTCCTTCTAATGCTTCTGCTGTCTTTCCAAATTTGGCTGCTGCTGCTAATCTACTTGTTGTAGTAACGCCTCTTGAAAAAGCAGTAAGAGAAGATATAGGCATAAGAAGTTCTGTTGCTAAACCAGCAATCCAAGGAACCCAAGTAAGTCCTTCTCTTTCATAGTATTCTTTTATTACTGGTGCTTCTGCTATGTCGTTTCCCGTCCATCTACCAGTAGCAGTAGCAAAAGCCCAATCCTCAAAGTATCCAGTTCCTTCGGTCATACCAAACGTAGCAGGTAAACCAGCAAACTTCTTTGCGTTTAATGTTGGTGCTGTGCCTTGTATGTTTCTACCAGTAGAAGCAATAGCACCAAATGGATTGTAAGCAACAGCATAATCAACTGGACTTGCTGTTCCTTTCTCCACACGGTCCCAAGCAAGAGACATAGATTTTTGGATTGTGTAGTTCCAATCGCTTTTATCTAATACCTTACCTTTATTATCTACTTCGTAAGTTAGAAATTCAACAAGAGGTTCTAATGCTCCACGACCCAAACCACCAAGCACTCTCAATCCTGCTTTAAGTGGAGTTTCAAATGCGGGTGTTCCCTTTATTTCTTTTACATCAAAGGTAAAATCTTTGGAGTTCCATACAAGTTCTTGATTAGAAGCCAGAGCCCAAGTAAGACCAGCCTTTGGTGCTTCTAATAATCCTTCACCAAATTTAAGTTCTTCTTTTGGTAGTAACTCTGGTGCTACATCTGTCGTCCAAAGGTTTACTACTTCATCTGCTTGTAAACTTATCTCTTTGTATCGAGGGTCAGTATTAGGAATAACATTTCCTTTGGCTGCTTCATTATCAAGAATTATTCTTTTGGTGCTTGCTTTAATGTCGTCTTGTGTTCTTTTAACTAAATCCTTAAAGCGTTCTTGCTTCCATTCTTCTACTTTATCTTCGTCTATTCCACCGCGAACTCGGTCTTTAAAATAAACAAAGTAGTTCTCACCCTTAAATTTCTTTGTTCCATTACGCCAAGCAACTAAATCTTTTATTGCTTCTTCTTCAAGTAATGCTTTTGTTTCATCACCTCTTTTTTGTGAGGCTTCTTTAATTGCTACTTGTCTTGGTGAAAGTAATGGTTGTGGTTTAAGTGCGGCACCTAATTTAGAAAAGATACTTACATCTTCACTTTCATAAAATTCTGGATTTACAAGGTTGTCGTCTGTTAGTGCTGGACTATCTGCTTCAATACGTTCAGCAGTAAGTATTTCTCTTGGTCCGCTAATAACGCCTCTAACAATTTGTGCTGCTCTTGCCTCTGCTTCATAGAGAGAAGCACCCTGCTGGATAAGTTCTTTCTTTGCTTTTAGATAAGCAGACTTTTCACTATCATCAAATTTAGCATAGAGTTTCTGTAAGCGTGATGCCTCTTCTGTAACAGGCGCACCTTCTTCTCTTTCTTCTGGTGTAGTAGTTGCTACAATTCTTTCTGGTTCAGCCTTGGCTCTTTCTGGTGTAGCAGCAAGGAATACAGGTTCTGGTTCTATGCGAGGTAAAGCAACTTCTTCACCAACAGGTTCATCTGGTTCTGGTGGTCTTGCTCCTTCTCTATCTAATCTTTCTCTTTCAGTCTCAAAGAAAGGACTTTCATAAACAACACCTGTTTCTTCTTCTTCTAACTCTGGTGAAGGAACACCAACATCAAAGGTAGGAAGAGGAGCAGATACAGGTTCTTTAAAGATAGGAGCAGCAATAGTAGGCTCTCTACCTTGTAATACATCTGCTCTTACTCTACCTACATTTTCTCTTGATTTTGTAAGTGCGTATTCATCAGCATACTCTTGACCCAATACTTGGAGTTTTTTGTATGTTCGTATTTGTTCTGTTGTAAGCGCACTCTCAACTGATGGTTTCGCCATTCGTCATTCCCTCTACAATAAGGTTATTATTTTCTATGGAGTTCCAGATGGAGGTTTTGGACGAGTATTTGTAAAGTTAAAATAATCTTCTCCAATTACGTTGTAGAGTATGTCTTCTTTTGCTTTCTTTCCTACTTCACTATCATCATAAAGACCAGAACCAATAGTAAGTCTTGTTACTTCTTCTTGTAAATCCTGTCCTTTTATTGCGCCTTCCTTCAAGCGTTTAGCAATATCAGTAGCAATAGTTGCTTCTGTTTCTCCTAATGTTCTTGGAGTAAATGTTCCTCCTCCAACACTAATGTCTTTCTGTGCCATTTGTGTGTATGAGAATAATTCATCTGCTCCTGTAAATTGTCTTGGTGGGATTGTAGATACTGGTGCTTGTCTTCCAACACTACCTTTTACTGGCTGAAATGGTGCTTCTAATCTACCTGCTGGACCCATAGAAGGAGTAAGTGGAACACCTTGTTCTAATGCTCTACGTCTTGTAGCACTCTCACCAGAGTAATAAGGTGCTACTTCACCAAAGCCTCTACGACTTCTTTGTGGGTTGTAAAGTTCAGCACCACGACCCATTATGTCTTCTCTTGTTGGAACTGGTGTTGGGTCTTCTAATGGCTTTAATCCAAGTTCTTTCTGTCTTGCGTTTAGTTTTCCTTCACGAAGATAAGTTTGGAATACAGGCATATCAATTTGTGAGAAGGCATAACTTTCAGCAATAGTAGGTTTAGTATCTAATCCATACTCTTTCTTGTATTTAGCAATAGCCCTATCTGGGGACAGACCTACCGAAGCAGCAGATGTTCCAATACGTTCAAGCATAACTTGTTCTATTGCTGCTGCTTCTGTTGCGTCAACACCACCATCATTTTGTATTGCCTCAATAACAGCATGAGTAAGATAAGTATTTACAGGTTGTAATGCTTTATCAAATGCTGCTTCTGCTGCTTCGTCTTTTGTTAAAATTCTTCTATCTGTTATTATCTTTATTTCATCATCAAGTTTAGAGATAGTCTTTTTAAGGTCGGCAGTAGTAGCACCTGCTTTATCAAGGTATTCTTTTGTCTTTGCTTTCTTTAAGGCATCAAGAACAGTAGCATCTATATCGCCTTGACTTAATCCATACTTGCTTGCTATTTCAAGGTTGATTGTATCAAACTCTTGCTGTGTAACTGGACCACCAGACTTACCAGTTTCTACTGCTTGAACTAATTTACCCTGTAAGTCAAGAGCAGCAGCAATCTTTTGTTCGTTTGATAGACCATTAAATCCAGCATCAACAGAAGTATTGTTTCTTACAAAGTCTTGAATAACTGCTTCTGTAACAGCACCAGTATTAATTTGTGCTGCTACTTGCGCGTCTCCAACAGACTTGGAGAATACATCACTAACAGAAGTAGGAAGTTGAAATAGTTTTTCAGCCTTATCAATAAGTTCTACTCTTTGTGCGGATATATCTACGGATGCCCCTGTAATGGCTGCTGCTGCCTCTCTGCGTTGCTGTAATAGTTTAGCAAGGGTTTCATCATCAGTAGGACCAGAACCGCTTTTAGAAGCCTTTATACGCTTTACAGCAAGGTCTTGTGCTTTCAAGTCATAAGAGGCACGCTCCTTACGAAGTGATTGAAGTTCTTTATCAGTAGCATCAAATAAATCTTCTCTTGATTTGCGGTATGCGTCTGCGCTTTTATACTTTTGTTCTAATTCAGTTTTAGCCCATTCAAGTCTTTTAGCAAGTATGTCTGCTTTACCTTTAAGATAAGTAGCAGAATAAGTTTGCCCTACTGTCCCACTAAATGGTAAGGGTGTAGGTAATTGTTTTGTGGATACAGCCATTTAATTTCTTCCCCCGTAAAGGTATTTTTGATACATCATCATCATCTGTGCTTGCTCTTGTTCTTCTGGGTTCATAGATAAAAGTTCTGTTTCCATTTCAGCAAACAAATCTTCTTGGGCTTCAACCTCGCTTGCTTCTTTATACGCACCCACAGCCCCACTAACACCAGCAGCAACAGAGGCAAGGTTGGCTTCTCTAACTGCTTCTGCTCTTTTGCTTTCTTCTCCAAGCAATTCAAAGATACGGGCTTCTTCAAGTTTTTGTTCTTGAAGATTTCTTGCTTCAATCTTTTCTCTTGCTACTTGTTCTTGTCCTGCTACTCTTGCTTCTTGACCTTGTGCCATCTTGAAATAAGAACCAGCACCTACATCAGCACCAGATAAGGCTTGACCGAACTGAACCTGTTGCTCTCTTCTTGCTGCTCTCATAGGGTCAATAAGTTCTGCTTCAAGTTGTGCTCGTTCAGCATCAGTCAAACCAAGCATACCAAGTTCTTGTCTGCGTTGTAGTTCTTGTAATTCTTTTAGTTGTGCTACTTGTAAAGGGTCGTCTTCATAAGATAATCCACTAATCAATCCTCCACCAAGAGCACCTA
>Ga0181350_1000703_pt1 | contig 9815 bp, 11 predicted proteins | sample Su13VDMM110DCMD_FD_130105 | JGI IMG/M metagenome (GOLD analysis project Ga0181350, IMG submission 130105) | Freshwater viral communities from Lake Michigan, USA - Su13.VD.MM110.DCM.D | ecosystem: Environmental > Aquatic > Freshwater > Lake | place: USA: Michigan | collected 2013-07-16
CGCTTTGATGATATTAATAAAACACACGAGCGTTTAGAATTAATTATTGAATGGTATAATGCCTGGACTATTGTTGAGAATAACATTAGCCAATTCATTAATTATATGATGTATAGAAAAAAACAGAAGTATCTTGTACCCAGATCTCAAATATTATTCTTAAAAGATATAGGGGCTAACGCTAATGTATTCCAGGAATATGGCTGGAGAAATACAGGTACTCTATTTAAAAGCCATATGATAAGTTATGCTATTGATTTTCTTAAAGAAGAACTTCATGAAGAAACAACTGATGACGGCAAGGTGGTTAAAACAACCTATGGCATTGAGCGTATTCCAGACATCATGTTGATGAGAGAAATGCAGGCTTATAGAGATGGAGTTAACGTGGATAGACTTGTATCATTTGCGGCATTAATTGCTTTTGCTAAAGTGCAACAAGCAAATAGAGGTTATAAAAAGCGTTATGAGGAAACTGGACTAGCAAAAAACTTGGATAACAACAAGAATTTCAGTAAATTGAATATGAGCCCTTTCCGTCACGTAGGTGGTGGAAGTAATAGATTTAGCGGTATGAAGATACCAAGACAACCATTTAGAAATATAAGATAAGTATGGAAATATACAATGCGATGCAAATTAAGGCTGGTGCCAAAGTTGAGTACAACAAAATGGGTACTCTTAACCAGCCTATTCAATTTATATCTCGCGACCAAAAAGACAAGGATTGGGCTAACTGGAATCTAGATTGGATTGAGTGGCAAGGTCTAAGACAAGTGCGTAGAAATGCGCGTCGCTTACTAAAGAACTACAAGCTGGCTAAAGGCATCATTGATAGAAATGACTACATTATCGAAGAAGATAATGAGTATGCAGACATGATTGATAGCTTAACTAAAGAAGATGCATCTGCACTTGAGTTAAAGTTTTATCCAATTGTTCCTAATGTAATCAATACATTAGTAGCAGAATTTGCAAAAAGAAATAGTAAGGTTTCATTTAAAGGAGTAGATGATCGCTCTTATAATGAGATGATGGAGCTTAAGCGATCAGAACTTGAGCAAACATTGTTAGCAGATGCTGAAAAGCAGATGATGATGACAATGCAAGAGATGGGTGTTGGAGAAGAGGATGAGCAGTTTCAACAAGCAATGCAACCCGAATCATTAAAATCTTTACCTGAAATTCAAAGCTTTTTTTCTAAGTCATACAAGTCTATGATAGAGCAATGGGCCGAGCATCAATTACAAGTTGATACAGAGCGCTTTAGAATGGATGAGTTAGAGGAGCGCGGTTTCCGCGATATGTTAATTACAGACCGCGAGTTCTGGCACTTTAAGATGATGGAGGATGACTACAACATTGAGTTATGGAATCCGGTATTAACATTCTACCATAAGTCACCTGAAGTACGCTACATGTCAGATGCTAGTTGGGTGGGTAAGTTTGATATGATGACCGTGTCAGATGCAATAGATGCATATGGTTGGTTGATGACTGAGGAACAACTAGCAACTCTTGAGGCTATTTACCCAGTACGTTCTGCTGGTTACCCAATTCAGGGTTATCAAAATGACGGTACTTACTATGATGGTACTAAGTCACATGAGTGGAATACCAATATGCCATCTTTAGGATATCGCCAGTTTACTTCAATGTGGGATAATACTTTAGTAGGAGGTGATATTGTTAACTGGATCATGAGCGAGAATGAGGACTTCTATGATTTTGGAACAATTAACTTATTACGTGTTACTACGGTATATTGGAAATCACAACGCAAAGTAGGTCACTTAACCAAAATTTTTGATGATGGTACAGTACTTCAAGATATTGTTACAGAAGATTATAAGGTTGTAGATAAACCTGTTTATAATACACGTCTTGTAAAAAATAAGACTAAAGATAACTTGGTATTTGGTGATCACGTAGATTGGATTTGGATTAATGATGTATGGGGTGGGGTTAAGATTGGACCACATCACCCATCATTCTGGGGAACTAAAAACCCAGGAGGTATTAATCCTATTTATTTAGGAGTAAATCAAAATGAAGTTGGTCCACTTAAGTTTCAATTTAAAGGAGATGAATCTCTTTATGGTTGTAAACTTCCTGTGGAAGGCTCTGTATTCTCGGACCGTAATACAAGATCTACTTCTTTAGTAGATATGATGAAGCCATTTCAAATTGGGTACAACATTGTAAATAACCAAATTGCAGATATACTTGTAGATGAACTAGGGACAGTTATCTTACTGGATCAGAATGCTTTACCTCGCCACTCATTAGGAGAAGATTGGGGAAAGAATAATCTAGCAAAGGCATATGTGGCAATGAAGAACTTCCAAATGCTTCCCCTAGATACTTCAATCACGAATACAGAAAATGCATTAGCATTCCAGCATTACCAAAAACTTGACCTTGAACAAACTAATCGCTTGATGTCTCGTATTCAACTTGCACAATACTTTAAAGGACAAGCATTTGAAACTATTGGTATTACAGCACAGCGTATGGGTCAGCAACTTGGCCAGACTAATACAGCTACTGGAATTGAGCAAGCTGTAGCAGGATCATATGCGCAAACTGAAATGTACTTTATTCAGCATTCAGATTACTTGATGCCGCGTGTGCAACAAATGCGTACCGACTTAGCACAGTATTATAACTCTACTAAACCTTCATTACGTTTACGCTATATCACTAATACTGAGGAAAGTAAGAACTTTGAAATGAATGGTACAGAGTTGTTAATGCGTGATATAAATGTATTCTGCACTACTAAAGCAAATCATAGAGCTGTTCTTGAACAACTTAAAGGTTTGGCTCTTAACAATAATACATCTGGTGCTTCTATCTTTGATCTTGGTAATATTATTAAATCTGATTCTATAGCGGAGGTTGACAGCATACTTAAGGAGTCTGATGCTAAAATGCAGCAACAACGTCAAGAGCAAATGCAGCATGAGCAGCAAATGCAAGAGCAAGCGCTTAAAGCTAAGCAAGATGAAGCTCGTCAGAAGATGGAGTTTGAGGCTGCTGAGAATGCTAAAGATCGCCAAGCTAGAATTGTTGAAGCTGAAATTAAGTCTGCAGGCTATGGTTCAATGCAAGATATCAATGAGAATAAGCAAAGTGACTATGCAGATATGCTTGGTCAAATTCAAAAAACTCAACAATATCAAGACAGCGCTGGACTACAAAGAGAAAAAGAATCTAACCGCATGCAGGAGAATTCTTCAAAGTTGCAACTAGAAAGAGAGAAGCTTAATGTGCAAAAACAAATAGCAGATACTCAATTAGCAATAGCAATGGAGAACAAAAATAAGTTTGATGTAAAGAAAAACGCTAATGAAAAGAAGAAAAAATAAGTGTGTAGCTATCTAGTGCGCACTTTTTTTATTTCATTAAAACTTATTTTATTTATTTAGATAGTTTTGCGTATATTAATGTAAAGACATTCACATAAAACCAACAAACACACATGTCTACAAACACAGAAACAACCGAGGTATCACAAGTTGATGTAAACCTTGACGAATTATTAGGGATTCCAGGAGCTGATAATATCATGCTTCCAGATGAAGAAAAAAAACCAAACTTGTTTAGCAGCACAGCTGTTGACACAAAGTTCCTTGACAATGCTCCTGAAGAGGAGGAAGACGAAGACGGTAATAAGATAAAACCTATTACCAAAGAAGAGGTGGCATCTTTATTAGATGAACCTCTTAAAGATGATGATGATGAACCATCTGCAAAAACTGCAGGTCGTCCTAAGCTTGATAAAAGCGGAATGCATGAACTTGTAACAAAGCTCATTGACAAAGGACAATTGGTACCATTTGATGATGATAAACCTTTAGAAGAATATTCTTTAAAGGATTTTGAAGAATTGCTTGAAGCTAACTTCAGTGAAAGAGAAAACAAAATTCGCCAGGATACCCCTAAAGAATTTTTTGAAGCACTTCCAGAAGAACTACAAGCTGCAGCAAAATATGTTGCAGATGGTGGAGAAGATCTTAAAGGATTATTTAGAATTTTATCTGAGGTTGAAGAAACCAGAGGACTAGACCCTAGAGATGACCAAGATCAAGAACACATTATACGTGAATATTTGCGTGCTACTAACTTTGGTTCAGTAGATGATATTGAAGAAGAAATTGAGGAATGGCGTGATAGAGGAGATCTTGAAGCTAAGGCCTTGAAGTTCAAACCAAAGTTGGACAAAATGCACGAACAAGTTGTTGCTCAAAAGCTTGCTCAACAAGAGCATATGAAAAGACAACAACAACAGGCAGCTCAAGACTATATGCATAATGTATATGACACCTTGAAAAACGGTGAAGTTGGTGGAGTTAAATTAGATAAAAAGACACAAGGTATGTTATACGCTGGTCTTATTCAACCTAATTATCCTTCAATTTCTGGAAAACAAACTAACATGCTTGGCCACTTATTGGAGAAATACCAATATGTTGAACCAAGACATGACCTAATAGCGGAAGCACTTTGGTTGCTAGCTGATGCAGAAGGCTACAAAGCTAAGATCAGAGAGCAAGGCAAAAATGCACAGGTAGAGAAAACAGTACGCCAGCTTAAAACAGAAGAAGCTCGCCGCACAGTTAGCTCGCCAGTTGTAGAGAAAGAGGAAAAGGTTCAACGCCGTATTCCTAGAAATGATAACTTTTTTAAACGATAAATTAACTAACCCTTAAATAAATAAAACATGTCAACTCCAGTTTTAAACAATGGTATATATCTACGAGATACCAACTACGCAGCTAGTTCACACGTAGATTCTTACCACTTGGTTAACATGCTCAAGAACTCTGAACCTATGGATTTAGGACCAGTGGATCTTTGGGCAATGGCGCAAAAGGTAGAAATGCCTTTGTACCAAATGTCTAGCTTTGGTGGAAAGAACGTAATTAATGTAGACAATGCAAGAGGTGAATACAAATGGCAAACGCCAGTTGTACTAGATCTTCCTTACATTGTTGATGATGTAGAATTAGAAGGCGCTGAATCAGTAGGTGCTGATGGTACTACATTCAAAATTAAAATCTCACGCAGAGAATTTGGACATGGTGATATCATCACTTATGACAAGTACAACGGTGCTGAGTTATACATCACTGTAGATGATATTATTCCTCTAGGTGATGGTTTTTTGTACACTGTACAATTGGTTAACAATGATAGCTCTTTTGCTTTATCAACTAACTATCTTGCACCAGGTACTAAAATCTTCCGTAAAGGTTCTGCACGCGGTGAATACGGAGAGCGTTTCTCTGACATCGTAACAGCTACCGGATTCCGTGAATTCTACAATTTCGTAGGAGGAGCAGAAGCACACGTACACTATTCTATTTCATCTCGCGCGGATCTTATGATCAAGGGTGGTATGAATGCAGATGGTACTGTACCAGTAGTAGAAATCTGGCGTAACTTTGACAAGAACATGGATCCATCTGTAGCTAACCTTGACAACATGGTTTCGCGTATGGGTAAGGATTATGTTAAGCGTGCAATGGGTAATGGTTCATTATCTCGTACATTCTTAACTGCAATGGAAGCAGCTCACTTAACTAAAGTAGCTAGTGACATTGAAACTTACTTAATGTGGGGACAAGGTGGTCGCGTGCGTCAAGATGGTCCAGATGATATTCGTTTATCAGTGGGTCTTTGGAAGCAATTGGACAACTCGTTCAAGCGCGTATACAACAAGGCTGGTTTCAACTTAGATTTGTTCCGTTCTGAATTGTACAACTTCTACGCTGGTAAGGTTGACTTCCAAGGTCCAGATCCTAAGCGTCAGCTTATCGTACAAACCGGTATGGCAGGTATGCGTATGGTTAATGCAGCAATTGCACGTGAGGCTATGTCTTCAGGATTGTTGATCCAAGCTGCTGACATCGGAGCAATCACTGGTAAAGGTATGGACTTGAACTTTGGATTTGCTTACACTTCTTATGTTATTCCATTCTTGGCTAACGTGAAGTTTGTGTTGAATCCAGCGTTTGATAACTTGCATACTAACGACATTGAAAACCCAATCATTGATGGTTTCCCATTGTCTTCTTACTCATTCATTATCTTTGATATCACAGATAACACTAATGACAACATCTTCTTGTTGAAGTTATCTTGGGATAATCAATTGAAGTGGTGGTACCAAAACGGAACTATGGATTACATGGGACGTAGCCAAGGCTTTGCGTCTTCTGGACAATTCAACGGTTACCGTGTATACATGACACAAAACATGCCTGCGATCTGGGTTAAAGACCCGACCAAAGTATTGAAAATTGTTATGCGTAACCCAATCACTGGTGGATCATTCTAATCATAAATAATATGTAAACGAGGGGGAGGCTAAAATCTCCCCCTTTTTACTATCTTTACAAAAAACCAATAAAATAAAACCAACAAACATGGCAACAAGTTTTACAAAAGTTGAGAGGTACTCGGAAACAAAACGCTCTCCAATTGCAATTAAACCTTACTTTGATGATCGTATTGTCAACATGGGTTTAGAAAAATATGGTATGGCTCTTTATGAAGGAGTTAAGCACATGGAACAACTAGCATGTCTTGAATTCAACGGAATCAAGAGATATGTAACAGGACTTAATGAATTTGCACCTGAGATTAAAAATATCCCAGATGTTGAAACTAGAGAAGCAGTTATCAAAGAAATTAGAAATGTAGTTTCTGAAATTGAAAAAGAACTTGCTGCTAATGTACTTGATACTGAAGATAAAGAATTTTGGAATAAAGTAAAATTACTTAGACCAGACAATGATGAATTTTGGTCAAAGATTGAAATTAAAGTGGGTAATGATCCAATTTATTTAGATCCTAAAGATCCATATGATTTAATTAAACTATATGCAATTAACGCAGGTGGTTTTAGCATTGTTGCAAAAAGCTATGAAGATGCTAGATCAAAAATGCCAGCACCTAAGTTTTTCTTAGATAAGCATGTTGAGACTGTATCAACTAAAACTGAAAGTAAAAAGTTACGTAATAAAGCTCTTTCTGAATTACAAAAACTATTTGATAAAAATATGAATAAGCTTTTATACGTTGCCAAAGTAGTTGATACTGCTAGTGCTCAGTATAAAAAGAATACACCAAATGATATTATCTATGACAACATGGATAACTTTATTGGAGGCGAGGGTTCAGAAAAAAGTTCAAATCGCGCTGCACAAATGTTTCTTGATGCTTGTGATTTAAGTATGGAAGTTTTAAAATTAAGATCTCTTGTAAAAGATGCTACATTTTATAAATTCATTGTGGCCAAAAGTGATGGCTTTATTTACCACAAAGATAAAAATGTATTACTTGGACGTAATCAACCAGATGTTGTAGAGTATTTGAATAATCCACTTAATGAAGAAATTTTGTTAGATTTAATGAAAAAAGTAGAAAAGTATTGGAATCAATAACTATCTTTAGTATAACAACTTAATATATATATCAAAATGGCAACAAAGAATATGTCCGGTGGTGTTTACGTAAATCTTAATCCACCAGTTATAGTAGAACGTGCACCTAAGTCTAGCGGCACTTATGTAGGTTTAAATCCAAAAGCAACTGCGCAAAACAGTGCACCTAAAAATGCAAAATCTGGCGGAGTAAATACACCATTGGCTAAACCAGAAAGACGTAACCCACAAACAAAGGTTAAGTAAGATGCCTATTCTTACTCCAGAAGAAAAAAGAAACCTAATAGGTTTTAGTAAAACAAACCCCTCCTACAAAATGGGTGGGGCTTTGTCTTCTTTATATCCTTCTAAAAAGAAGGGTTGTGGATGTAAAAAATAATTTAATTTAATAATACAATGACTAAAAAACCCAAAGTTCCTAGAAGAACAACAACAACAACTCCTCTTGTTGGAGTTGGAGCGCCTGCTAATTCTTCTATTAAAGAAACTGTAGTTAGAAATAGAAAAGGCGATGTTAAGAAATCAGTAATAAAAAACTCCTATGATCCTTACTATAAAAAAGTTGTTAAAAACGGCGAAACAAAAGTAAGAAACACAGCAAGAGGTGCAGCACTTGATACTAGATATGCAATTGCTGATGCTGCCTCTGCAGTAGGTAGAGGAGTTAAAAATACTGTTAAAGCTGTAGTAGGAAAAGGTCCTGGTGCTCCTGAGAGACGCGAGGCTCGTCAAGATAGACGTACTACTCGTGTTGAGGGCAGATCCGAAAGAGCTGATATAAGACAAGATAGAGCAGCAACTAAAGTAGCAAACAAAGCAGCTGATAAAGCAGCTCGTCAAGAAGGACGTTGGAATAAACAAGTTAGAAAAGAAGAAGTGCTAGGTCCTGTTAAAGATGCTAAAGCTGAACGTACTGCTCTAGTATTACGTGGTGGAAAAAATCCTAGTTCTGTTTCAACTACTACTAATGTTAACAGCAATAATCAAACAACTAAAGTACAGGCAAACCCTTTATCTGGAAGTAAATCTGACTCAACAGGAGGATCTTCTAACTCTAGTTCTGATGCTCAAGGGGGATCATCTTCATCAAGATCAAATTCTAGTATCTCAAAGCGCCTTAAGAAAGTAGGTGGTAAATTTGTGGATCTTAGTAAAGAAAAACATGGTGGAGCGATTAAGAGAAGAAAATAATAATGGCTGAAAAAAAGAATTGGATACAAGGTGCAGTTAACCCTAAACATAAGGGTTACTGCACTCCAATGTCTAAAGCAACATGTACTCCTAAACGTAAAGCATTAGCTAGAACATTTAAGGCTATGGCTAAAAAGAAATAATATGGCAGCTAAAAGTAAATCTAAAGTAAATGAAGCAGGGGTATACACTAAGCCTGGTATGAGAGAGACTATATTCAAGAGACTCAAAGCTGGAAGTAAAGGCGGAGATCCCGGAGAATGGTCTGCTAGAAAAGCACAACTAATGGCTAAGGAATACAAAACCAAAGGTGGTGGCTATAAAACAAAGGAGTAATGGCTAAAGATCCTCAACAAAGTCTTAGAGATTGGTCTGCACAAAAGTGGATGACCTCTGGCACTGCAGCTAATAAAAAGAAAGGATCATCAAAGGAAGTTAAGTCTAAAGGTACTAAGAGATATTTACCTGAAGCTGCTTGGTCTTCTTTATCTTCTGGAGAGAAAGCTGCTACTAATAAAGCTAAAGCTAAAGGTAATAGGAAGGGTAAACAATTTGTTAAACAACCAAAAAACATTGCAGCAAAAGCAGCAAGACATAGATAATGGCAAAGACTAAAGCACAACAAGCTGCTATTGCAGTTTCTATGAAGAAGACGGGTAAGACTCCAAAGATGGCTAAAGGAGGTTCTGCTAAGAACTGTTGGCCAGGATATGAGAAGAAGGGAAGTAAAACTATGTATGGTAAGACATATAATAACTGCGTTAAGAAATAATAAAGCTAATGGCAAAATCACCAGCATGGCAAAGAAAAGAAGGTAAGGCTCCAAGTGGAGGCCTTAATGCTGCAGGAAGAGCTTCTTATAATAAAGCTAATCCCGGCAAACCTGGGTTAAAAGCACCTCAACCAGAAGGTGGTTCTAGAAAGAAAAGCTTTTGTGCTAGAATGTCTGGCATGAAGAAAAAACTTACTAGTGCAAAAACGGCTAATGATCCTGATAGCAGAATCAATAAGTCACTTAGAAAATGGAAATGTTAAAACTATAATACTATGAAAAAATGTGCAACTTGTGGCTCTGTTAAAATGAAAGCAGGCGGAGCAAAAAAAATGGGAATGGGTGGAATGCATATGATGCCTGATGGGTCTATGATGAAAGATTCTATGATGAAAGCA
>Ga0181350_1000704_pt1 | contig 9808 bp, 4 predicted proteins | sample Su13VDMM110DCMD_FD_130105 | JGI IMG/M metagenome (GOLD analysis project Ga0181350, IMG submission 130105) | Freshwater viral communities from Lake Michigan, USA - Su13.VD.MM110.DCM.D | ecosystem: Environmental > Aquatic > Freshwater > Lake | place: USA: Michigan | collected 2013-07-16
ATAGTTTTCTGCAAAATAATTAGCATCTTCATCTGAATCAAATCTCATAGCCTCAGTAGATTCTGGACCATAGTCTCCAATCTGTAATACTCCATTAACAGATTGAATTTGAGGTACAGCATAATTATCCATACTTGCCATGTAGTGTGTACCTGTATCCCCATTATCAAACTCATAAGGTTGATCTGGTATATTAATCATTCTTTGAGCTGAAGGATTATTAAACTCATTGGCATAAGCAAGTCTTGCTTTCATCATAGCATTCATTGCATCCTGTTCTCCACCATCTTGTTTAATTCCTAATGGAGGTCTTCCATAAACTTGTGACATGTACTCTGCTTCTCCTTCTAATGTACTAGGATCACTATACATTAGTGGGTCAACAACTTTATCATACTTTAATTGATCTGGCATAAATCTATCTAGATCCTCATTCCATGTATGACCTCCTAACTCAGGAGCTATTGTTTTTAGATTACTTATATATCTATCAACATCATCTCCTTTTCTATTAAAGTATGTAGCAGCTTGTTCATCTGATGCTGCTGCCGATGGTCTAAGCTTTGGACTATATGGATCTGATCTAAATCCATCTTGTCTATTTTGATAAGCATGAGCCATCTCATGATTTAGTTCTTCCTCTGATGCATTGGGGTCTAAATAAATTGTATCCATTCTAGGATCATAATATGATCTTTCTCCTTTTGGTAAATAAGATACAGAAACTTCAGGAGGTAAACTACCGCCATCTTGAAAGTACGGGGAATAAGGATCAAAGATTTTATTCTTAACAGATTTTGGTTTTTTAAATAAAGGGTTCTTTGCAAATAATCTATTCTTAGCCATCAGGCTTCTTGAATATTTTTTAGATGGTTTTTTGCTTCCCCCTCTTTTTGCTTGTGGTATTTCATATACCATGTCTCCTTGAAACTGGTATTCATTACCAGGAGTCATGTATTGCATGTTACCAAGATTATCAATACCAACTAGGTCATCTTCTACTCCTTGCATAGTTATCTTACCTGTAGGTGTTGGTACTGCAGTAGGTTGACCAGGATAATCCCATTGACCTCTCTCAGATATAATAAATCCGTTAGTGAATCTTTTTAATTCATTTGGTCCTCCAGGTAAACCTGCCACTTCATATTTTTTAAAAGACTTTTTCATTATCTATATGATGCTTGGTTCTTACTGTTTATTATTTTAAGTATAAAGTTAATATCTCTTTCTTCTGGTGTTGCAAGTTTTGATAGGAATAGATAGTTTAAATAATGTCTAAATCTTTTTCTTTGCATCTCAGGTTTATTGTAATTCAAGTTATTTGCATTCAGAGTTTTAACATAACCATTAGGTTGTGTATTCCAAATAACTTGATCTGCATAGTTACCTAATAACTGAGTAGTTCCTGGAATAAGCTGTCCAGTTGGAGGATAATCAGATCCAATAGGAAACTCTCCTCTATCTTTTGTAATATCCCAGAACTGGTTGAATCTATATTTGTTTTCTTCTTTTGAAAATAAAATATCAAATGAAGATAAGTTAGATTGATTTAGTTTAGGATAATCAAGTGAAAGAGTAATATTGTTCTTAGGGAATATATTTAAGTTTAAGTAACCAGATACTTGTTCTGTGTTAGATACCACAGCTTGATTAAAGTTTGCATCTAGAACATGGAACTGATCTACACAATTAAGATGAGAATATCTATATGCTTCTAGTATATATTCAAATGATTTAATAACTGTAGGTGATTGTCCAGTAACTATAGGATACTCAATCTCAAATGGATATTGAGTACCATAATAATTATTAAAATCTGTACATGAATTATTGTGTTTCCAGATAGTATTATTCTTTACAGTAAATACAGTTTCTTTAGATGAGAAAGCTAGATCTGGATGCCAGTCATGATAACTAATAAACACGTTCATCTTAGGGTCATAACTTATTGTCCAAGATGCATCATCAAATATTGCTGGATCTCCTAGTTGATATCTAACACCAGAATAAATAAATCTATTAATGGTAGGATTGTATATTACTTTACCTAAGTTAGGTTTTAACTGGTAATCTTTTTTACTAAAATATAATAATGAGTTTCTATTGTCATACATTGATTGTACACCAATACCAGCTACTGGATTATCTACATGTGGAAAATCTGGGAAGTCCTCTGTAAGCTTATATGGTAAGAATAATGCAAACCACCACTTAAGACCATTCTGAGATATTTCTTTAATTCCTTCTCCGTATGAAAATATCTTTCCTTGGTTCATTGACACATAGTAAAGACCTGCCGGAGAATAAATTACTGATCTAATATTTTGTGATGAGCCATATTCAAATGGAGCATCTGAATTAGCTGCTGATGAAGGTGGGTTAGAAAATAAACCTCCGTCACCTATAGTAACTTTTTTACCCAAGTTTGTAGTTAATTGATCTACACCTTGATAGAATAAAGGACCGGTGGTTGGGAATGTAAATAACATACCACTCATCCCTACAGGTTTAACTGTAGTTATTCTATCATTAAACTGTACATAGTTTAATGGTAAATAAATTAACCAGTTATTGTCATATGATTCATCATCTTGATATAATGAATATAATGCTCTGTTAGGATAATAAGTAAAACATAATTCAGCCACATAAGGATTGTATGTTAATCCTTGTAAAGATCCTGCAGAAAGATATTGTGTAAAGAACTTAGTAACACTTAATGAGTAATCATAGTTATAGAAGTTACCTTTAGTAATTACTTCTGGATCCATATCAAATAACTGCCGCATATCTGTATACTGATATGGTATATATGGTTGTTCATATTGGAAAGTCCCTTGTGATCTAAAGTCTACAAGAACATTACTTTCCACAAAGAAGTCTCTTACACCTGAATTAGCTAAATAGAAATAAGAATTTTTAACAGATAAAAATCCATCATAACCTCTTGGAAATGGACCAGCACCATTCTCATCATCATCCTGTCTATTATAGTTATCATTATCTAAATTATAATATCCTCTTGGAAGTGCTCCAGTACCAAAAGAAGGATTAGCATTGAATAACCCTTGTATTATTGATAGTGGGTTACCCCCACCTGCTAATGGATTCTCATCCTTAGAATATGGTTGAGAGTTCATCCAGTATCTTGCTGTTGGAATATTATTATACAAAGCATAATTCCAAGGAGTACCATCAGGAAGATTATATAACCAGTTGTAGAAAAATAACATTGTATTCTTTTCTGTAAATCTATTTATATAAGTATCTCCGCCAAAAATAGGTTGTGTTGGTAATAACACAATATGTTGAACTTGTGTAGGATTATTAACTGGAGGACAAACAGCTGATGTTGTTACAATTGAAACATCTCCATCAGGATTTGTTACTGGATCATATACACTATTTCTATCAAATCTAACTTCACAAGATGTTGCAACAACTTGTTTAATACTTTCTAATTGTCCATATTGATTTTGTACATTGTATTTTAATCCAACATAATGACTAGCAATGTTTGATAAGAAACTATTAAATATTGTTTCATTTTCAAATGACATTCCAAAAGCTGAATTAGATACTGCTTTACCAAGATTAATTAAACTATTATCTTCTTGGTTACCTGGAACTATAACACCACCCGCATATGTACCAATTAAGTTAGGACCTTCAGTTGGAGCAGTAAGCGGATTTAAATTATTAGGTGCAGCAGTTCTTAAAAATGCTGTCTTAGTTCTATTTAGATTATTAATACTAAATCTTTGAAAGTTATTAAAACCATCAATATAATCTGGAACTTCTTGATTACTATCTGTAAGATAGAAACCTTCTTCTAAACTAAATCTTTGCAATAAACTTCTTACAGGCGGAACAAATCTTGCATAGAATCCATGAGCAAGAGACTGTAATGCATATTGTCTAAATGGTAAGAATGCCTGTATTACTCTTAATATGGTATTAAAACCTTCAGAAAAGTAATAAGGGATCATTACAGTTGGATAAAGAAACGTAGGAGCACCAGGTATATTTTGGAGCACTGTTGCAGCAGTTTGTTCATAAAGCAATGTTGGTGTTGTATATAATCCTATGTCATTAAACTTATCTGAATAAAATTCAAAAATTTGTTGTAGCGTTGGGTTTAAAGGAAGAATTCCTGGTATTGGAGAAGGTCCACCAGCATTTGGTGCAAACACAGATCCAAGTTGTCCACCCAAATCAAAATAATTTTTTACATCTTGTTGAAATGCTTGATAATAAGTATTAGCTTGAAAAACTGCTGTTGGATCTAAGTTTCCTGGAGGAGGATTTGGTGGAGATAAGTTACTACCCGCACCTGATGCAAAATTCCAATAATCATATTTTTGATATGGTACTTGAAAATCAGGAAGCCCTGGAGTTTGTGTTTGTTGTTTACCAAGCAGATTTAAAAAAGCATTTCCTAAACCAACAAGCACTGCTAAATAAAATGCCTCATTAGACATCAACTGATTCTCTGGATGTTTATTTGGAATACTAAACTGATGAAAACCATTACCTTCTAAACTTCCGTAAATCTTTAACTCAGTTTGATTTAAGAAAGGATTTCTAAAACTTGTGTCAGGAGATGTAAATGTAAGAAGGTTCCTAGGTATATTTTGATTTACAAATGTTTCATTACCTTGAGAATCTATGTTTATAGTTTTAATGAATGGATCATTATATCTATAATCATGATCAACTGGATTAAGAGTATTACCTAAAGGAATAGTACAGTTAAATGGATAGTTTGCATAAAGACCCTTTCTATTACCTTTTGACTGACCTTGTATCTGATAGTCTCTAAAGTTATTGATCATACCTTTAGCAACTATACTTTGATTACCTTCTCTTGACCCTCTTAGAATTTCATAACCAACAATTCCTGGTATTGGATTTCCATCATTATCTTTTGGATATATGATTCCATTAAATCTAACACCCATAATTCTAATATACTTTTTACCATCAGAAGGACTGACTGCAAAATTTGCATTGTCTACTCTAAAGTGATATGTCTCAGGTGACAAAGCATTATCAGGAAATTTATGATGTCTTATTGGTTTACCACACAAATCATAATTTGGATTTGTAGTCCCTGTCCAACACTGTGAACTTGAATTCCAAACATCAGCTTGATTAGGTGGATATATTTCTGTTGATTCCCAATATCCCATTTTACCAAATGCTAATACTTTTCCTCCATCTGGCAGTATTGGATTATTAATTAAAAATGCACCGGTTTGTGTTGCTGTATTTATAGTCTGAAACAACATTGTGTCATCAGGAAAACTATTTGGATCTAAATAAGGAGCAAAAGATCCATATGGATCAGTGTCTAATAAAGTTTGTATAGTTCCATTAGGTGCAACAAAGGTATATGGTTCACCAGCTCTACCTGGAATATGATAAGAAGCTGATTTATCTCCTGTATTATATACCCAACGTATAAAGAATGCATATACTTCATCTCTAAGATATCCAGTCTTTGATCCACCTTTAATATAATAGTCTTCTGGATATTCAACAGAAACCCATTCTGTATTAATTAAGTTTGCTAATGGCTGGTAGTTAAAATCAAATTTAGATTTAGGAGCTATCCTTAATAAATATTGATTAACACTAACCATTTGATCAGATGTTTCATACACAGGATTCTGAATGGTAATTAAACTTAATGGAACAGTTTCTAATGTGAGTGGTATATCATCTAATAAAATTACTGTTTGTGATGTAGAATAATATCCAATCTTTTTTGCAATAACATTTTCATTTATAGATGCTACTATTACAAGTTCAAACTGCTGAAAGTTATCTGTATCTAAATCTAAATTTAATTGTAAAGATCCTTGTGATAAATTTCTTTCAGTATATACAGGTTGTAAGTTACTTGGAGAAAAATAGTTCGTTACTTTTTGAGTGTTAATTGTATAAGCTACAATTGCAAAGTATGTTCCATTTTCTAATGTACCTGTACCAGGTGCAACAGACAATTCTACACACGGTGTTTTAACAAGAGATGCTAATCTTATTTTATCACAGTCTAGTTGATTAGTGTCAAAACATATATGACAATTTGTTGGTAAGCATTGTTGTTCCCAAGCACCTATTGGCCAGAGCTGTTGATTGCCTGCGCCATCTAAATAATAATTGTAATTAGCACCTGCTACTGATTGATCAGAACCTCCCCAGGTAAGTGCTGGATTTGGCCAAGTTTTAGGATCCCCAATATCCATATATCTATCTACATTGTTTCCATCAACCCAATAAACTTCCCATCTACAATCTCCCTTCTGTCTTGATCCACCAGTTATGAGATGTAAATTACTAAAGTTTAAACATGGTGCAGAAACAATTGGTCTATACCTACAGAAGTCTTCTTCATATAAACCAATCTCAGAGTTAACAAAATTTCCATTAACATTAGCTGCAGTAAAGACAATCCATTTATCAGCAAAGAGATGTATTAATCCAATAATATCTTTCTCTCCCTGCATAGTTTCACCACTTGTTCCGCAGAGATAGTTTGAGTCTTCATTAGTTAATGTACCTAAGTTACCTTCATCTGTATTGTTAACCATGTTTCTTGCATGTGTCCACAATCCAGATTCTACAAATGAAGGGTCTGTATCTTTATTAAGACCTTTTGAAAAACTATTGGTAACTACCTGACTAGTATTTTGAATTTCTTTACCCATTATATCATTCTATTACCAGTTATATTTCTATAGTAAGCTGCATTAGGTGAATAACTTTGAAACATAGAGTAGTACTTACCGTACATAGCTTTTCTATTTGTCCACCACATTTGTTCTAACTCTCTAAAGTTTGGAGTATTAACTAAACTTAATGCATTGTTTCTTGCAGCTTTAAGTCTTTGTTCTACTAGCTGCATTCTTTGTGCTACATCCTCTCCATTTAAATATAAGTTTTCAAAGATTCTAGCTTTTAGTGCATACTCATAGTACTCATTTAAAAGATCATGATCTGGAACCATTAAGTTTCCATTATCATCTTCCATTTGACCTTGGTAATTTAAATATACTCTTCCTGTTTGAAATGTTGTAAATAAAAATCCTCCTTTAATCCATCCCTCGTTTGCAGCATTCCAATAGAGATTTGGACAATCACACTCTATCTCTTGACTAGCTTTCATTCTTAATGGAAGAAGATCTCTATAAACTCTAGTAGTATATGATCCAGAGTTGTTCATAACTTGAACAAGTTCCCATTTTTCTCCTTTACAGTTCATGAATACTCTAGGTGCAATACATGTATTCCCATAAGGATTATTAGGATCATGCTCTGTAGGTATAGGATCTACTATAGGAAAATTAAGGTCACAGGCTGCAGTTTTATTACATGGATTAGAATTACATGTTCTACAGTTAACAGTTGGTGGAGCACATACATCTACCGTAGATGGGACTTCTTGATAAGGTACTTCCATAATATGTGTTCCTGATGCCATTGGTCCATAACCAACATGTTGCTCAAAGTTTCCACAAACAAATGCAAAGTTGAACACATAAAAATCATCTGGTAGTTTTACTCTACCATGACATACCTCTAATATAATTTCTTTAGTTTGGTTTACTCTTAAACCAAGATCATAGTTTATTTTTTTAGTAAGCTTGATAAGCTGTTGAGGCTCTATCATATTTTCAAGAGCAAAAGTATTTAAGTCAACTGTTACATCTTCTAACAATTGATCAAATGTTCTGTATCTAAGAGTATAATTAAAATCCATTATCTAAGTGAGTTTTGACTATCATCAGCATTGTCAGAAGGAACCTGCATTGACATAGATAGTTCTTTGATTACAAATTGCTCTACTTCAGAAAATAAATATTCTGGAATAGTTAATCGTTTATCTTGTGCTATTTCACATTCTTGTTTTGGATCACATGGATCTGTAACTCCTTGAAATATAGCTTCCATTCTTACTGCTTCCCAATCAATGTTTGGTGCATATAAGTATCCATTAAGATACCAGAAATATTTTCTTGTATTATATTTAAATGTTGTTGTTCTAACCATAGACACCCAAGTACCTGGATCTGTTCTAAACATTTCTATTGTACCATCTATTGAAGATGTAGTACGTATAATAGGACCAAATGTTCCCTCTAGAATAGTTGGAAGTTTATCTTTAGATCTCTTAAAATAACATCCGGAGTAAACTCCTATGCAACCAGCTTCTACTTTATCTACATCAATAAGCTCAATGTAAGGAAGCACCTGAAAGATAGAACTAATCTTCATTAACTTAAATTGATTATCCTCTCTCTTTAAAAGAGTCTGGCCATATTTAATTAATGAGCTATAGATTACTCTATCAGTTAAGAATGGATCTTCCTTTACTGCTTTTAAAGTATTTCTAACTCTTGATATAGATTCACCAATAGTTGTCATAAGTCAAATTCATTATAATGTTTTAAGCCTTCTGTTTCTTGTTTTTTAGCAGAGCTGGCTAAATAGTTTCTAGTATTGTTAAGTTTTATTCCTCTTGTTGGTTCAACTACTACATACATGTTCCAGTTTTCTGGATAAGCTTTTGCTACGGATCTTTTAAAATCTCTGCATGCTGTAAAACCCCAAAACTCTCTATTCTTCATTTTGTGTTTTAATGCATAGCTTGTAAAAAATATTTTGGCAAGTTTACCATCTGTTTCCCAGTTTTTATTTGTTACTGTTACTCCATATTTTTTTGACTTAACAAAGTCAGTGTTTTGTTTTTTAGGACTTTGACAAGTTCCAATAAACAACCAACCTATTTGTTCAGGTAGTTGAACACCATCCCTTGTATCTATAACTGTTTGAAAAAGAGCATTGTTAAAATATTTAACAATCTTTCTTAACTCTTTATCATCTAAGTTCTTATACTTAGGATGTTTCTTTTTAAAACTTTCAAAGAACTTCTTGTTCATTATGGTATATACTTCTGGTCTATACCTTGGTGCTGTTACATCAGGACTTCTAAATTCCTTCATACTATACTAATTAATATACTAAAAATAAATGACTTTAACAAATATAGGAATAAAAGCAAAACCCCCGCAAGTGCAGGGGTTCTACCGGTTGTTACAGAAACCAACAAACTGCAACTTTATCCTATAACAGTTACTCTAACTGCACCGCCACCAAATGCAGCATCAGAAACACTAATTGTATTTAACCCAGTAGTTGCCCAAACATAATCTACACCATGAACTAAAGCTATATTTGTATTATCATCAATCACAGATACTACTACATCTGTTGTATTAAGATTGTGTGCTACAACAACAGAACCTGCAGCAGGAATTGTAGGCAAATCAGCATATTTTTTAGCTGCAGATGCTGCAAGAGAATTAGTAATAGTAATTTGATCAGTTATATTATTTGTTGTAATTGATATACCAGTTCCAGCTACAAAAGTTAGTGTATCATTATTACTATCAGCAATTACAGTATTTTGACCTGCTACAGCAATATTTTTAAATATATTTTGTAATGACCCTCTATCTGTATTTGTAACAGTATATGTGGTAGTATTACCTACTACATTTGAAGTAACGCTAATTCCTGTTCCAGAAGCAAGTGCTACTACTGGTAATTGTGTAGGATCAAAACATATTGTATAAGTAGTTACTCCAGTTTCTGGATCTGTTTCAGATGTAATATCTAAATAGTTATTTGTATCACATACTTCTACAACAGATCCTAAATCTGGTCCTGTTATAAATTCACAGAAAAAAGTAATAATATCATTTAATGCATCTGCTAAATTAGTATCTGTTTCAACAACAAC
>Ga0181350_1000706_pt1 | contig 9794 bp, 7 predicted proteins | sample Su13VDMM110DCMD_FD_130105 | JGI IMG/M metagenome (GOLD analysis project Ga0181350, IMG submission 130105) | Freshwater viral communities from Lake Michigan, USA - Su13.VD.MM110.DCM.D | ecosystem: Environmental > Aquatic > Freshwater > Lake | place: USA: Michigan | collected 2013-07-16
AAGGCAGCTTTCTTTTGTTCAGCTGTTCCTTTAAGAGTATTCATTACATCCTGAAAATGTACATTTTTTATTATTTCAGAATTCTTAAACATTTTATTATATTCTTTCTCTCCAAAAACATTAGTCTTTGCATCGTATATATTATTCTTATCTAGTAAATATCTTATAGGTTGAATTCTATTTATAAATTCTGTAGGAGTATTATAGTAATCAAATGTCATACCTTTACTTCTATATCTAGGTGCACTAGCATCAGACTTAGTATAATTAAAAATTTTCTTTTTAGTAGATGTAGGAATTCTTACACCTCCATCATCTGCTGCATGACCAAACTCATGTAAAGGAGTTGTTTCAAATCCTTTTGTAGGATTCCATGCATTAGGTCTATATTCATTTTCTAAATAAATATGACCTGGTTTATCATTTCCTCTACCATAAGAATCAGGACCCCATTTACCAGGTAAGAATTTATCTTGTTTGTAATCATACCATTCACCTTCATATTGCTTAGGTATAGTTATACCAGATATATATTCAGGTTCTTTTGCTATAGACTTAACATAATCAACTTTTTCATTAAGTACATTGTTAAATCTTTCATTAACCTCATTAGTTATAAAAGCATTGTTTTGATCAGGAAATTCTTTTTTAAGTCTTTCTCTATACATAGGGGACTTAATATAAGATAGTAACCAATCTTTTTGTTTATTAGTTCCTTCTGTAGGTTTAGGTTCTATAGGTTTAGGTTCTATATCTATAGAAATAAGTTTAGAAATATTATTTAATCCTCCATATTGTAAATCTGGTATAGATATATCTCCACCATTCTTCATTTTAATAGTACCACCACACTTATGACATGTCATAGGATCTATTCCACCATCTACTGCTTTCCAAGACCATCCACAATTAGAACATGTCACTGTTCTACTAAGAAGACCTCCACCATTAGCCATTCTAGGAAAGTATGTAGACATTCTATTAGGATTAGTTAACATCCATGAAGAACCTCCCTCAGCATATTGACCAAATTGTGTAGCTTTAGCTTTATCTGAAATATAACCACCCGTATCATAATGTTGTTCATCTACATAGTCAGCTCCTGGAAATTGAGTGTTACTTGTATCATATGCTTCTAACCATTTAGAAGGTCCATTATTAGGAGTGGCTTTAATTCTATACGGGGTTGGATTATATAATGTATTAGATGGAATTCTATAATGACTTCCAACTGGAGGCAACCCATTCTTATAACCCTCATTAGAAACAAAAGGAACAGTTGCTTTTTTATTAGGCAACCCACTCATTCCTTTATTAGGAACATGTGCAGTTTTGTTTAAGTTGTTAGCTATAATTGTATTTAAATTAGGCTTCTTCATTATCTTGGTGATTGTAATAATTTTTGATTAGATACTTTAAATAAGAACTTGTTATTTGTACTTTTTACTTTTCTTAAAAATACTCTATTAACATTATGTCTAAACTTCTTACGTTGTAAAACTGGTTTATTATAATTTACATACTGAGGATTAATTGGATAAATATAACCATTAGGTTCAGTATTAAACATGGGCCTAAATATACCACTATATTCTCCTCTATCATTTGTAATATCCCAGAATTGATTAAATCTATATTTTTGTTCTTCTTTAGAAAATTGAATATCAATATAATCTGGACTCAAATTTATCTTTGGATAATTTAACATATTCAAAGGATCATTCTTTGTCTTAAGATTAAGTTGTAGCATTCCACTAATTTGCTCAGAATTATAAATAATAGCCTGGTCAAAGTTTTGGTCTAATACATGAGACTTATCTCTGCAATCATTATACATATTATAAACTTCAAGTAAGTACTCTATACTTCTCATTGTATTTACGGTCTGTCCTGTAGCAGATACAAATTCTATCTCAAATGGATAATCTATACCATAGTAGTTACAATAAGAGTCACAACGTATATTATGTTTCCAAACATTATCTTTATCTACACTCATAAAGTGGGATCTTCCTGGAATTAAGAATGTAGGAACCCAATCATGAAAACTAATCCAACTTTGTGATTTACAATCATAACTCACTGTAAAGTTAGCTGGTTTAAAATGATTAGTATTTGTTAGTGCAATTGGTGTTCCATTTAAGGTAAACCCATTATTTGCAGTATTAAGTTGTAAGCCAGCTGTTAATGGAAAATAATCTTTTTTAGTTATATATATTATGTCATAAGTATTATCATACATCATTTGAACACCCACACCACTTACAGGATTATCATATAAAGTATATGTTGGAAATTGTGTAAGAAGTTGTGAAGGTAAATATTTAGCAAACCACCACCTCATCCCAGCTGCTGCAGATATTTCTTTTAACTGACCAGCATACAAAAATATTTTACCTTGGTTTTGACTCACCCAAAATACACCATGCACTGTATTAATTGAACAATACCTTCCTTGATTAGATGCATATTCAAATGACTCATCAACATTTACCACAGACTGCATTGCTTGTTGAAATAATCCACCATCACCAATTGTTATTTTAGCTCCTGTTCCATCAACTTTAAGTTCCTCAACTCCCATAAATGACATAGGACTTTGATTAGCCATCATAAAAAGAGAACCTGTTTTATTAATAGGTTTAATACAAGAAACTCTAGATAGAAAATCTTTGTAGTTATTAGTTAAAAATATTTTCCAACTATCTTTCTTAGATCCAACTTGTTGTGGTAAAGAATAAATTACACGATTAGGTCTATATGTATAACAACTTGCAGCTTTAATAGGACTATAATCTCTAGGTAATAGATTACCCCATGATATATGACTACTAAATAATTTAGATATACTTAAGTTATAATCATACTTGTAATAGTTTCCACTAATTACAATGTCACTTCTAAACATTGCTTTAAGATCAGAAAATGTTCTATCATCATAATGTCTTCTTGGTATATCCTCTTCCCAATCTCTATATGCTACATTCACTTCACTCTCTACAAAAAAATCACGTACACCATTACAAAATAAATAAAACTGTCCACCATTAACACCAAAAAGTCCAGGATTTTGATTATCAAGATTTCTATATGATGAAAAAGAATCCCCAAAAATATTGTGTTTATATTTAAAATTATTTATCCAATATACCGGATCTGGAATATTATAATATAATTGATAGTTCCATTCAAACTCATCAGGTTCTCCCATAAGCCATGATGTAAAAAATGGCATTGTATTTTTTTCAGTGAATCTATTTACATAAACATCTCCTCCAAAAAATATATTAGTAGTTGTATTAGCAGTGGGTATTATATTAGCAGTGGGTGTTATACAAGTGCTTATTGGAATTTGCTTAATAGATTCTAATTGACCATACTGAGATGCAATAGGTATTTTAAGAGCCCCATAATAAGAAGCAACAGGAGAAGAAATATTAGTATTCTTACTACGATTACCTAATAAAAATCTACTTTGATCGTTTCCAGTTGGTACTATATTTTTATTGACTTGAATAAAAACAGCTTTAGATCTCATTATATTTTGAATAAGATAGTTTCCTGCAAACTGCTGTAAATTGTTTCCACCATAAGCCGACTCAAGAACTTTTCTTCTTCTGTTATTTATAAAATTACTTTTATACGTATTATAAAAAGCATGTGAGTTATACTGAACTGCAAACTGTACTCTTCCAACTAAATACATAAATACATCATATACTTTTTGTTGTTTAGAAGATAACATTGCAACAATTAAAGCAATTACAGCAGCTGTTGTTATTGCCCAAGTTATTATTTGCAAAACATAATATGCCCATGATAAAACTGTCATAATTGTTCCTGTAATATTTCCTCCAGCTGCAGCTGGAGAAGAGGGAAAAGGAGATAGTTGATATGTAAATTCTATTGGGTTGTCTTCTGTTCCTGTAAATTTTATTGCTCCACCAGCTGCACCACCAGCTTTTTTAAATATTGCACCTCCTATAGTTTGCATTGCTTCAGCAGCAGACATTAAATATAAAATATCTCCTACAATTTTTACTAGTCCTGATGCTAATTTAAATCTTGGATGTTTCCATGAATCTTCAAAATAGCCATTAGCAGTACCTGTAAATTCTTGGTATAATTTTATTTCTCCTTGATTTAAAAAAGGATTACTAAATGTTGTGTCTGGACTATGAAAAGAAAAAATATCATCTGTATGTCCTTGTCCTGTTAAAAAAGGATCAGTACGTAAATCATTATATGGATAGTTTTGAAACAAACATTGACTTGAGCTTTTTGTGTCAAACTTCCTCATATTATTAAAAAGCCCTTTTGCAATAATAGATTTGTTTCCTTCTCGTGAACCACGAAGAATTTCATAACCTACTACACCTGGAATAAGATTACCACTATTATCAAGAGGGGGTTGTATATTTTCAAATTGAACTCCTAATATAGTTATAGTGGTTCCATTATTATTAAAAATACTTAGTGGATTATTTGCAACAGATGTAACTGTTTCATCAGGAAATTTATGATGTCTTATAGGAAGACCACATAAATTACCCCATATATCTAGACGATTATCTGGATATAACTCAGTAGATTCCCAATATGACATATCACCTCTAGCAACTATTATTCCTCCATTTAAATATGATGGATTTAAAACAAAAGGTAAACCACCTATACTACCCGTGTTTTCAACTTGCCATGTTTGTCTAGTTACTACTGGAGCAACTTGAGTTTCAAATGCATCATCACCTGTAATGTTTGCTCTATCAGATGGAAGAGCTGGTCTACCTGGTATATGATATGACTCACTAAACTCACCAGTATTATAAATCCAACGTATAAAAAATGCATAAACTTCATCTCTCATGTAGCCTGCATTATTATTACCTTTTATATAGTAATCTGCAGGATACTGAACAGCTGTCCATTTAGTTCTAATGTTATTAGCTATTGGTTGATAGTTAAATTTAAATTTACTATATGTACCTATTCGTAATAAATAGTCATTAGTTTGATACATAGCATCTGTCTTCTCAATAGGTTCAGATCTAAATACTACGTCTCCAACACTTACTGAAACATATTCTGTACTCCATCTATCAACATAAATTGTTCCTTGAGAAGTAGAATAGTATCCAATTCTTTTAGCTACAGTTTGAGCATTTACAGTTGATAGTATTACTAATTCAAATTCATCAAAGTCTTTATCAATTTCACTAATTTTAATTACTAAAGAACTACTTGCATTTTCATGTGTCCATAATGGTTGTACAGCAGTTAATCCAATATAATCAGTAATCTTCACTTGATTTATAGTGTAAGCTATGCAAGCTTGGTAAGATCCGTTAGGCATACTACCAGCTATTAAACCTCTTTCAATTGAAATACAAGGATGAGTAATTAACGGAGCAATTCTAAGAGTCTCACAATTTACAGTTGTAAGGTAAGTTCTTACTCTACAATTGTTTACATAGCTATCAATATAATTGTAATACTGTTGTGTGTTATCAACATCCATTGATCTTGTTGGGTTTATTCCATCATCCCAATAAACTAAACGTTCACAGTCATATCTTTTACGATAAGTCCCAGTAATTAAATTACTAAGTTTAAAACCCAAACAAGGATCATTTAATAACGTTGAATAAGTGCAAGCTGATTCATCAAAGATTCCTATCTCACAATTAGTATCATCTGTTAAATATACTGCCCATTGATCATCTGTAAGATGTATACATCCTATAAGAGTATATGGAAGTTTTATACAAAATAAATTAGATGGCTCATTACCTATAACACCAACTTGACCATCATGGGAGTTATTCACTGCATTACGTGCATGTGTATATAACCCTTCCCCTACAAATGTATCATTGTAGTCTTTGAGCATACCTTTACTAAAGGTATTAGTTGTTGCTCCAGGGTTTCCTTGTTGTTGATCAGCCATGTTTTATATCAAACTTCTTTTTTTCTAAAAATTTATACATCACTCCTGTTAAATGACCACATAACCAAGCTTGAGCTTCTTCATCAGAAACTCCTCTATCTTCAGTGACTCTTACAACAGCATGATATGTTTCATGAGCTATAGTGTTATGTGATAAATACTTAGTGTCTATAATTAAAAAGTATTTATCGATATCTGGACTTAATAATATTCCTTCACTTTCACCACCATCATCTTCTAAAGTTAACTTATATTTTTTATATATTTTCTCTGATTCAGCTTTTAACTGATCTGTTATAATAAGTAACAGTTCACAACTGTACGTAGGAACTTTTATAGTTTTTATTATTTTCATTAATAGCTGTCAAAGCTTTTAAACATATCATAATATCTAGCATACATTGCTTTTCTATTCATTTTCCACACCTGATACATTTCTGCAAAGTCAGGAGTATTAACTATAGTAAGAGCATTATTACGAGCTGATCGTAACTTTGGTTCAATCAACTGTATTTTCTGAGCAACATCTTCTCCATTAATAAATAGATTTTCTAGAATACGTTGTTTAATAGCATACTCATAGTATTCATTAATCATAGGATGATCTAATACAAGTAAGTTACCTAGATCATCTTCCAATGCTCCTTGATAAGAAATAAATAATTTACCATGTTCTATGTTAGTATATATAAAACCATTTTTTATAAAAGCAGTATGTCCATCATGATTGTTAAGAGCATCTGCTCTTCCTCCATCCGTAGACATTCTAATACGTTCAAATGATTCATATGTTCTAGTTTCAGTTTTTCTTTTTTCAACTACTTGTACAAATATCTTTTCTCCATTCTGACACTCTTGTACATAAGTAGCTTCACAGCAACAGTCTGATTCAGCTCTATGACATCTAGAACAATTGCCAACAATTACATTTTCAGTTTCTCTTCCAGCATTAGCTCTATAGTTAACTGTATACGTACCTGTTAAATAAGCATAGTTAAGAACATAAAAGTCATCAGGAAGTTTTACTTTCCTATTCTCTATATCTAAAACTTTTTCTTTTGTTCCATTAATTCTTAAACCTAAATCATAGTTTACTCGTTGAGCAACTTTAATAAGTTGAGCTGGTTCAATAAGACCTTCATTATTATAAATAGCAAAGTCAATACCTACATCACCAAGTAATTCATCAAATGTTTTATATTTAAGTTCTGTATTCATTATCTTGCAATATTTTGTTTATCATTAGCAGCATCTGCTGGAATTTGGTAAAGGCCCATAAAATCTTTAAATACTTGAGCTTCTAACTCAGCTAGTAAATAATCAGGAACATTAAATGATTGATTTTGTTTAACAATACAATTGTCCTCTTCACAAGTCCAAGCACTTATATCATCTTCAAATATTCCCTCTATACGCACAGCTTCCCATTCTAAATCAGGGAAATATATATAATCATCTAGAAACCAAAAATATCTAGTTTTGTTATATTTAAATGATTTAGATTTTACAACACCATTATAAGTACTAGGAAGAATAGGTTGCATTTCTTCTGAACCATCAAGTGAACTTATAGTACGAATAAGAGGTCCAAAATATCCCTGTAAGAATACAGGAAGTTTATCTTTAGTACGTTTAATAGTACAATCAGATGATACTCCTGTACAGCATGCCTCTACTCTATCTACTGTTATAAGCTCTACATAATCCATTGTTTGAATTACAGATGAGAAAACCAAAAGTTTATTTTTGCTATCCTCACGTTTCATTAGAAACTTAGCTGTTTTTAAAACAAATGTATATATCATACGATCAGTCATAAAAGCATCTTGTTTGTTACCTTTAAGCTGATCACGTAGTCTTGATACAACATCTCCAATAGTATTTTTAGCCATTTTAATCTAAATTAAATTCATCATAATTTTTTAACAGTTCTTTTGTTTCATCTGTCTTTGATTGCTTAAACTTTTCCAATCTAAACAACCTGCTTATTTTAAGCTTATTATCAACTTGAATATATTTTTTCCATTCACTAGGGTAGGTTTTAGCAACCGATCTTTTAAAATCTCTTAGTGCAGTGAATCCCCATAAGTCATGATTTTTAAATCTATATTTAGTTTCATAGTTTGTATAAAAAATCTTAGCTACATACTGGTCAGATTCCCAATTTCTATTTTGAAGTTTGACCCCATAATGTAGACTTTTATGATAATCCACATTATCAGTAATTTTTCTTGGGCAACTTCCTATAAATATATATCCTAGTTGCTCAGGAAGTTGCACACCATCTCTCTCATTTATTATACCATTCCATATTAAACCATTAAAAGTTTTAATAACATCTTTAAACTGATTTAAAGTAAGGGTGTTATACTTTGGATTTTCTTCTATAAATTTGTTATAGAATTCCATATTTGTAAGATTTAATTTTTTAGGTCTAAATCTTGGTGCATTAAGGTCTGGTTTTTTATATTGTTTTGCCACAATCTCTTATATTATAATTTACGAAAAATCTTTGAGGTTTCCTAGTTAAACTTTAATAGTTTAAACAGTGTATATAAATTCAGATATTTTACCTTTCTCAACATCATGAATTTCCATAATAGCCTGACGTTTGGCTCCTACAAATTTGTTATGATAATGCCAATAATCTGTAGAACACAGACTAGGTAGATGTTTAACAGCAAAACCATTATATTCATTTTCAGTGACAAACTCAACAGTTTTTTTAGAATGAAAATGACCAGTGTAACAGGTACGATATTTAGTGGCTCCCCAAGATACTGGAAATTCTGTAGCATACACTAAAGCTGTATTCTTTTTTGTAACATCTCCATGCTCAAAAGCAAAAAAGTTATGACCATAAACCACAACTTTTCTTTCTGCATACTCTACATCAAAATAAATATTATTTTCTTCTAAATCAAAACACTTAGATAGTGCATGAGCTATATGAAATGAACTAAGTCTATCATGGTTTCCTGGGACATAAACTACATGCAAATTGTCACAGAATTGTTTAAGGTAAGCTATTGACCAATACAATGCATCAAAAGCCTCTGCATAAGCATCCTGTGCCCTCTGAGCATTATCCACCGGAGTACCACCTGTTGTTGTACCAGAGAAAGTATCCATATTAAGAAGATCTCCCCTATAACGTAAACTATCTTAGTAAGTTTATGGGACATATATGCCCTACCTACCAGATTAGTAATAGCTTCTTTAAAGTGAACTAGTATATTAGTATTATCTTCTTTTCCAAAATGTAAGTCTTGTGTAGATATCATACCTACAGAATCATTTGTAAACTTCTCATTTACAAATACTTCTCCAATTTGTTCATAACGTGGATTAAAGTTAGCTATTACATCAGCTAATATATCTTTAGGTTCATGTTTAAGAGCTGTTACCATGGCTGATATAAACCAACCATCATGTCTTTCTTTATTCCAATATGAACTAAGCTTCCATTTAGTAACATCTATCTTTAATAGTTCTATAATCTCTTCTGCAGTTCTAGGTTCTGTAAGAGACAGTCCTTTTATTTCTGCAGTACCTTTATCAAGGTCTTCTTTAAACTCTAATATTTTATTTGTTCTTGGATGTTCTATAGTTTCTCCAAATTTAAAATTAATTTGTCTTTTTAATTGTTTGTATTTCTCAATAGAAATACCTAATTTTGTAGCACAGAATGCATTAGACCGTTTCCATTTTAATGAGTGTTTAACTTTATCAATTAGATTCATATTATTAAGAATTAGTTATAATATATAAAGGTAAGGACTTTTAATTTAAATTATTAACATTATATAAACATATTTAAAAAATTGAGCCCCAGTGTAGAAACACC
>Ga0181350_1000708_pt1 | contig 9789 bp, 4 predicted proteins | sample Su13VDMM110DCMD_FD_130105 | JGI IMG/M metagenome (GOLD analysis project Ga0181350, IMG submission 130105) | Freshwater viral communities from Lake Michigan, USA - Su13.VD.MM110.DCM.D | ecosystem: Environmental > Aquatic > Freshwater > Lake | place: USA: Michigan | collected 2013-07-16
AATAACAGCTTCTTTATATAAGCCAGGAGCTTTTGGTAAAGCTACTAAGCAAGTAAGTTTACAAGAAGCTATGGAGTCAGACAAATTTGGTGCTTCAATTATAGAAAATCTTTCTAAGAAAGGATTTATATTAACTGGCTCAACCTCATTAGGAGAACAAGGAACTATACAAAGACCTGATGAAAATTTATTACATGATATAGATTGGGTAAGTCCGTTTAATAGAAAACAGACAGAGGAGATATTTAAAGAAGTTTATTCTGATGCTATAAAAATAAGAGATATCTATGGTGAGAGTTATATAACAGATACATGGATTATAGCTCCAAAAGGGTACAAAATAGTAAACCTTAAAAAAGAATCTAATTACAATATCATAACTTCTTATAATGTAGTTAATGCTGATACTAATAAAATAGTAGGAACTTATAGACTACAAACTCAAAAGGCTAATAATCAAAAAGAAGAAATAGTTACAGGAGTAGAAGCTAAAGTTATAGATTTTTTTAGTTATGATAAATATAGTCAATTAGCTTCTTTTGAAAAAGATGGAATAAAACTTTCAAACTGGAAAGATATATTTAATGCTAAATTAAAGTTTGCTAGATATAAAGATATTTGGGATTACAATAGATTTATACCTAATGAAAATACTTCTCAAATAACTCCACAAGTAAATGATATAATGTCATCATCTGAAGTAGATGATGTTATTCGCAAAAAAGAAGAAGACTCTAACGAATGTAACAATACTCAATAATGGCAAAGTGTTCTATAATTAAAGACCCAGTTAGCGATAAGATATTAGAAGTATTGGCACCTAATGGTAAGCCATCCTTGTTATATTATAATGCACTTAATGCATTTGGTCAAGATTCTATTAAAGCATTACGCGCGTGGGCTGTTGTGTATACTCCAACTTTTAAACTACGTCATGGTGATTGGGAAATTGGAGAATCAAGTATATCACTAGATCAAAATGGTGAACCCACCTCTAATGTGGTATTCTATGATTTACCTCAGATTAACAAAATTATTACTACATCATTTCCTAGATGGAACAAATTTCAACCTGGGCAAGAGGGGTGGCAACCAATAGCAAAAGTCAACAAATTCAAGGCTTTGTTAGAATCAAGATATCCAGATTTAAAAATAGAGATAATGATTAACTACTCTATGCCTGGAATGGGTAAACTAATGTACAAAGCTTCAATCAAATCTTTAGCCACTGATTTTACTCCTCAAGAAATAGAAAATCAAAAAGATAAAGTAAATATAGTAATGGATTACTTGATTGGTAAGTTTCCAGATGTAACATATGAATGGGTTAAATCAAGTAGTCTTAAACAAGAAGATCATTATAGAAAAATAGCTTCAATTAGATCATTTGTCAAGAACAATAAAATATATTTAGTTGAAGGTAAAGTTACTCCTGAAGATGGCATAGAAGAAATAAGCCACGTTCTAGTGGAACTATTGCGCCAATCTAAACCTGAACTATTTAAAGGTTTATTTGATAATACTGTAGCTGATTCACGTTTTGAACTTGATTATATCAATATTAGAGCATGGTATAAGGAATATTATATAGAGAAGTCAATAACTCCAAAAGCATATGACGATCTAATTAAAAGTGAGTTTTTAGCTAAAATGGTTGCTAAAGCACTTAAGACAGAAATGACGTTGAATCCTCAAGGTAGACCTGCATCAGCACTTGGTAAACTATTGCAGCGTTTTTTGGATTGGCTATCTAGTATATTTAATGCTAGTTCAGTAATACCAGGTCAGATGATTAAGGATATAGCTGCTTTTGTCAATACGAATGAAATAATCATTCAATCTCCACTGGATAATTATATGTTTTATAGCATAGATCCACCTTCAGAATTTGAGGATAGAGAGGAAATGGAAAAACTTGATCCAAAGCGTAAAAATAAGACAGCTAAGGAGATGAATCTAGAAGAGTCTAAAAAACAACTTATCAAACTCAAAGAAGTTAGGGAGTTTGTGTCAAGTGCTCCCATTACTGAAAATAAAAGAAAAGAAAAGCAATTAGATGTAATAGATAAGTTTATTGCAAATATGGAGTTCAAGATACAAGCACTTGAACAAGATAGAGCAACTATCAGCGTAACCAAATATAAAGGATCAGCAGACTTTGAGGTTACAAATCCTCTAGTTACAGAAATTGGTGCCAACTTTGGTAACTTCTTTCACTATATGATTGAAGAAATACAAGCTGATTATATAAAAACTGGTAAAGCTCCTTCAGTTATTTATTCTAAGCAAGATTGGTTTGATAAGTATTATGAGAAATATAAGTATTTGATAAAATTTGACAAACCTGATTTAGAAATGTTGCGGGCGATTGGTTCAGAACTTAGTAGTAATATGAATACGCTTCTTAAACAAGGTAGTATTCTTTTACCTGAAATCAGCATAGGTGTAGAAGATATTGGAGGTAAAATAGTATTAGGTCGTCTTGATATAATGGCTGTTAATAAAAATGGTGAAGTTGAAATCATTGATCTTAAAACCAAAAACAGCAACCTACTAATTAATGATAAGTCTTTTCCCACAATTACATTTACTAGAGTAAATTATGTGGAGAATGGGTTTAAGGATGGAGTAGCACCAGCATTTGCTGAAATTAAGCAACGATCAGCAATCGCTGAATACCAAATGCAAATGACTATCTACTCTGAGATGTTACGTAAAATGGGTATCGAAGTGAGTGGTCGTACTATATGGGCTGTTGCCTATAAATATAGCTACAATGGTAATGACGTTAAGACCTCTGACAAATTCGTGTTACAGAATTACTCTACTGCAATATTTACTGACTCAGACTTTTATGAAAACGACAGCGCTGGTACTATTGTTACAGGTAATATAATAGATAAAGCTGCACAAAGTAGATTCAGAACTGAAGAAGATTTAAAAGAAAAAGTTATAGAAAAAGAAGCAAAAGAAAATCCATTTGCTAATCTGGACGCTGATACTCAAGATAGAATGATTAAAAAGCTTGAGGAACTTGCAAACAAACAAATCAATGAGTTAGACAAAGAAATAAAAACAATTGATAATAATTCTAGTATAACTCAAGAAGATAAAAACGAAAAAGTTGACAGATTACGCAAGCGCATGGCTGGATTAGTATCTGTGATTTCTAAAATTACCAATGATGGCATGGGTGAAACTCCAGAAGCTATTGCTTTAGGTAAGGCGATGATCATCAAAGTTGCATTAGATACTTTTAACATTGAGATTGCTAACATAGGTGAGCGGGTAAATGAAATCAACATACCTAAAACATACGAAATAGGAACACCAGAACATAACAAAGCATTACGAGAACTACAGGGATATACAGAAACTTTAGATGACATAGCCAAATACATAGGTCTTATAGAAAGTACTATTAGATCTATGACTATTGAACCAGATGTTAAGCAAGCAATAATTGACTACTTAAGTTCTATGACCAATAGGATAGCTGACATCACTGATAAAAACATCAATATCAGTAAAAATGTAGTTAAGAGTATCATTATGAAAACAATTGGCAAAGACAAGTGGCAAAGTGTATTTGGTGATATGAAAAAGGTCTTAACTCCTAAATTAAATTGGATAAATAACCTTATCAATTCTATTGAAACGGGACAGTTCAATGAAGATAATATGGGTCAAAAATTACGCAGGATAGTGCGTAATACGTTTAATTTAAATTCACCTAATAAATTAGAAGAACTCAAAGCAGAGCGTGATAGAATAATTCAGATAATAGAAATGGGTGAACTTAATGATAAAACCATAGATGATTATCTAGATGGTATTATTAATAGTCCCAACTCTGCTTTTTATATGGGTAGTACAATTAAGGGAAATCCTTCTATTGTAAGTATGAGTAGTATTATTGGTTCTAACGCTGACTCAGAGCTTATTATCAATGCGATGTTTCAATATATGAGAAATGTTACGGAGGAATCAAGAATAGAAGCATTAAGATGGGCTGATGAATTAGATATTGACAATCTAAAAAAAGATTTCATTAATAAAGCTGGTGGTATACAAGAGGCTAATAAAATGATTAGCGAAGAAATAGACCAAGCATTGACTTATGATGAAGATGGAAAAGTTATTACTACTGAGAAAGTAAGACAGTATGCAGATGTAATTGACCAAAGTTTTTATACTGAACATGATAGTTTTAAATACAGACTCCGCGAGTTCTCTAAACAAATAAAAGAAATCAACCAACAAATAAATAGCGCACCTACTTCTGAAGAAAAAGAAAAATTGCGTGTAGTAAGAAAAGAAATATTAAATAAACAAGAAGATACCAGTTTAAAGTTTGTAAACTGGTTGATTGACAATAGCAAAACAAAAGTTAAACCTGAAATTTTAATGCTCATGCGTGGCAGTGGTCACTATAATGATCAAGTAACTGACTATTACAATGATATTAACAGCATTATATTAGCAGCTGGAGGTGAGGAAAATCTGGACGAAGATCAACAAGATAGAATTGACGTTTTAGAAGCAGATATATCTAGGTTAAAACAAGAACTAGCAGATCAACAACCTGAGCTTATTCAAACAATGGAACAACTTATAGAAAATTTCCAATTTGAGTTGAACTACAATCTTTGGGTAAGAAAGAGAGAGGATATTATTAAAAATGGAAATACTGTGCAACTAGAACGCTGGGATAAAAACAATAGCGATATGGTACCTACTGAAGAGTGGCAAGATTCTGTAAACGAAATATACAATCAGATGGCTCAAGTTGCTAATCAAGACCCAATTATAAAAGATCTAAACGAGCAAAAGCGTAAGATAAAAGCTAAGGTAAAAGTACGCGGTAAGTTCAACTACAGATATCTTAATGAAAAAGATCTTAAGGAGTATAATGAAATAGAAGCTGCACTTGAAAAAAGAAGAGAAGACATTAACAAAGATGAATCTTTGGGCACGACCAAAGAACAACGTCAGCAACTCGCAATGCTTGGAACAAGATTAGATAGTTTACGCAAGAAGACACCTAATCGAGATTACACTGAGCGTATCAAGGACATGCGTGATGCTGTAATCAAAGCACATGATGAAGTAGTACTACTTACTAAACAAAGAGACCAAATTGGTTCTGTTAGCAGAGATTTATTAGATAGATTGGATGTAGCTACTGCACAGTACCAACGTCAAGAACAAATATTTGCTGATTTTTTTAATATGCACAATACCAATAAATACATGGTTGGGCAAGATAATATTATTAAGGGCAAGCATTTACCAGAAAGCTTGAACTCATATATGTTTGAGAATTCCCCTATAAATTCAGATCATACAGAACTAGTACCTAATAAAAAGTACAGATATAAAAGATTGAAGTCTGAAGCTTACAATCCAGATTATCAAGAATCATTTGTAAAACAACGTTTTGGTGCGGGATTTTATCCTTACCCCAAAGGTGTTAGCTTTAACAAACAAAACAACAAGTTTGAGATTAGTGGAAACGCAAAGTATGTAAATCCAAAATTCTTAGAGATTCAACAAAATAATACTAATTATGACTTTTATAATAAGTGGATAATAGAAAACTTTTTAATTAAACAAAATTTAGCTAGTGGTAAACCTTTAGGTTTTAGATTCCCATTTGTAAATCAACCAGGTCTTGAAAATGTAATATCCAAAGGTCTTAATGGTGTTGCTCGTGAAATAAAAGAAAAAGGTCAAGAGCTAATGTATGGTAATAGTGAGTTTGAAAGAGCATCTAATGAATCAGGTTTGATGGGCGCGCAGCGTGTAATATTTAAGGAAAACTACGCAATGCCTGCAGATCTTACCACTACTAATGGTATAGAAGCAATAGTTAATTGGAATGCTGGTTTTTATCTAAATCAAAAGATGGCAACTATATCTGTAGAAATGTCTGCAGTATTGAATTATCTAAATAATATTCTGGGACGCCTTGATCCTAAAAACGATCAAGATAAAATAACAAAGGTTAAAACAATTATAGATCAAATTGACTATAATAGAAAAAAGTTCATTTATGGTCAAGTTTTTGAAGGTGGTGATGCTGATAATAAAGTATTTAACAGAAAGAATGCTCGTATAATGATGCAACTAGCCAGTTTTGGTCGTATGGCATTTGACTTACCTATGCAATTTGGTAATATGATTGCGGGTAATGTTCAAGCATTCTATTCTACAGGAGACTTCAGACATGCAACTGATTCTGATTATTTTGCAGCAAAGCGTCTGTTGTATACAAGATGGCTTCCTAAACTTATAGCTGATTATGGTAGCATATCAAATGCATCATTTGAAACTAAACTATATAGGTATATGAACCCTACTTCAAAAGACTTGACTAGATTATTTGATGCTAATAGTGTAAGTAAAATGCGTCGTGTTGCTAATAGAGTATTTAATGTAGGTGATTTATCTATGGCTTTACAAGACAAAGGTGAAGTTGAAATTGGTATGACTACCATGCTTATGATCATGCATAATAGAAAGTATGAGGTATATCAGACAGATGAACAAGGTAATATAATTATTGAAGAAGGCATCAAACAATTAAAGAAAGATGCAAACGGTGATACAGAATATGTTAATGGTTTAGAAGCATTTACATTAAATAATAACAGCATTGCACTTAGAAATGATGTTAATATTAGCGAAAAGGATGTGTTTGATTTAAAGGGTACTATTATGACTGAAGTATATAGATTTCAGGGTAACTACTCTGCATACACTAAATCTAAATTTGGAGGTACGTTACTAGGTTCACTTTTTGAATATTATCGTAAGTATCTTATTCCTGCTATATCAGCAAGATTTTCTTTTGGTGGATTTGAAGGAATAGGAAGTGCTTATTCTTGGGATTCTAAAGAAGCATATATGGGATTCTATATAGCAGTAGGTAAAATGTATAAATACTATGGAGTGGGTAAAGCCACTAAAAGTCTTTTGTATGATACATTACTACCTGGATTTGTAAAAAAGAAAATTAAATATGACAGTGGAGTTGATGAATATTATAGATCAAGGTCAGCAATGGCGGGACGTGAAGCGCTTGGGGCATTCTTATTCTTAATGTTATTTGAAACTCTTAGATCTAAACTAAAAGAATCAGATGAAGATGATTTATCTTACGCAGAGCTTTTACTTTTCAGATCTATAATCAAGGTGAGTAATGAAGCTAGATCTATGGTTCCACTACCTGTGATAGGTAAAGGTGGAGACTACATCAAAAGCTTTGGTCAATTGACTACAGCATTTAGAGAAGGAGAAACCCTTTGGAATACTGCTGAAAATGCTCTTTTTTATATGAACTACAGTCTTACAGGAGACGACTATTCTTATGAACGTGGTTTTTACCAACGCGACACTCCATATTTTGAAGAAGGAGATGCTAAAGTAATCAAGAATTTACACGATTTGTTGGGAATCTCTAACATAACAGATATATTTGAACCTTACCAAGCAGCTAAAACTGCAGTTAAAAACCGATAAAACCATGGAAACTATCAAAAACATCATCGCTAAAGTCAATGCTACTATAGACAATTACCTTCCTAATGTACCTAATTGGTTTGTTTGGACTATTGGATTACTTGTAATTTATTTGATTCTAAAGTAAAAAGTTAGTATATTATTGTATGGCTAAACCTAAAATGGCAGCGACTGGAATGTTCCTAATTCGCTCTAAAGTGCGACGCCCTGGTGTACATGGTAAAACAAAATCTAGTCAATTGAAATCTAGTAAGTTGTATAAAAAACGCTACAGAGGTCAAGGATAATGACAAACCAAGATAAGATACAGATATGGGAAGCACTTTATAAGTGTACTAGGAATGGATATCCTGGTGCTACTTATGAGCAGTATGACACACCTAAAGACCCCAGAGTAAGGGGTGGTAGGTGGAATTGGACATATCATCAACTCAGGGACATCTATGAGCAGTTAGTAAAGTGGGGAGAAGCTAATGAACCTACAGCTGCGTGGCGGGAGTTAGAGAAGTATAAGAACAAGATACCTCCAGCCTGTTTAACAAGTATTTATCAGAGTATTACCTTCTTACCCGCAGGGTTAGTATTAGTATATAATGATATAACGAATGCGCCAGTAGTTGATCCTGCAGATGTAGCTCAGTGGAACTCACTTTTTGATTTACCAGGTAGTGGAAATCCTTTTACATCAGTATTGATTTCAGGAACTCAAACGATTGTATTGATTGGTGGAAGTAATATTACCTGTGACGTTGTTAACTTTTCATCTGACACTAATATAATATCTATAAATGATACTGCAGGATGCATAACAGGGCAATGTATTAAATCTACTGATTGCACATCATTAATTAGTGTTAACTATCCAAATGCTGTTTTATTTTCAAAACTAAATCATGATGGGTGTAATCAACTTATCACAGTAAATGCACCTCTTGTTGAAAATATTGGATCGACTTGTTTTAGAAATTGTTTGGTTTTAAAAACTTTTTATGTGCCTTCTTGTATTGATTTAGGAGGTTCCATAGGTGATAATCAAGTATTTAATTTAATAACAGGTCAGTCAATAACTGTTACTATAAATTCAATTATAGCTACATGTAATGTAGGTGGTCCTGATGGAGATATTATTGCACTCTTAACTGCAAATCCTAGTTCAACAATCATATATGTATAATTATGGCTAAACAAATGTTAAAAAGAAAAGATGGTAGTACATCTCAAAGAGGTCTTTGGGATAATATTAGAGCTGCTAAAGGCTCTGGTAAAGCTCCATCTAAAGAAATGATTAAGCAAGAAAAGAAAATAAAAGCTAAAACTAAATAATCATGGCACAACCCCCTACAATTTACAAAACTGGTCCATTAAAATCATATGCACAAAAAAGTTCTGAAAGAAATTTAGAACTTGTTCCTGGTAGTTTAATATCAACATATAAAAAACCTCCTACAGGTAACTGGTTGGAGGTATTAGCAGAAACAAATGCGTATGTTGGTAATCCTTTAACGTATGATGCTACTGTGCAAAGTACTTATTCAGGTGCAGTTTCAGCTCAAAGATTTGGAGAATATGCTAAAGAGTTTATCAAAACTAAAGGATATGATGCTAACAATATTGTATTGTCAAATTCAATTTGTTCTGACGATGTTAATGGTCCTGTTTACTCAGATATCTTAAATATTGGTCAAACACCTTCATCTCAAAATCAATTTTTAGGTGCATTCCTATCTGGTGGTTTAGCTGGTTATCCTCACACTGGTATATTAGGTATACAAGCTTGGGGATCACATGTTACAGGAACTACAAACGGTGGTTTATTTATGATTAATACGCCCCATATAGGAATTTCTCAAAGTGGTGATGTAGGTAGAATGTGGAGAAGAGGTAAAACAGAAGCTGAATCTGTAACAGATACTACTTGTGGTGCAGTTGCTACTGCAATTACATGGGTATTAGCAAATGCTATTGCTCCAGATGTTGCAAACTTTACAAATGATTATCAAAACTATACGCTATGTGCTATACTATTTCCATTTAAAGCAGCTCTTGGACCTATACCAACTCATGGAGCTAGAATGGTTTATGCTACTGAAAAAATAAGATTAGCTTCAGATACTTTTTTAACAGGTGCAACAGGAATAGTTGCTGCAAATGTTGGAGCAGGGATTGATGTATTTTATTGTTCAGGAACATTTATTAATACAGATGATGGATATAATGCATACATTAATGTTACTTCATTTCAAAAATATAATAGTGTTGGTGGAT